>Ga0207873_1001928_pt1 | contig 18313 bp, 14 predicted proteins | sample BGWIniCompost_FD_187373 | JGI IMG/M metagenome (GOLD analysis project Ga0207873, IMG submission 187373) | Cellulose adapted compost microbial communities from Newby Island Compost Facility, Milpitas, CA, USA - BGW Initial Compost (SPAdes)... ...
AAGCGCTAATACTAGTAAAAGATAAATTAAATTCGAGTTTCTCATGATCAATTTCCTTTACCGGGGTATGAACCGCCCCTATTTAGCAATTATTAACAATAAAACAGAGGGGCTATATGCCCCCTGTTTTCATCAAAAATTCAAAACCAAATGAAAATTTCTGTTTCAATCAATCGATAACCGTTAAACCAATACGGTTCTAGGCTTAAGGGATTAAAATTTCCAATGGTTCATTGTAGTTCCAACGTCTTGTGCCGCTCCCTTTGGGCGTATCGTAATTGATCCTTGAAGCTGCCCGAATGAAGACTTTTCTTCCAGAAGGAATTGTTCCCTTCGATTCGATGGTAATCGTTTGCCCCAGCAATGAATTGAATGACGAACCGGTATATTCTATGCTGTTCGACCACCTTTCATCCCTGGCGCGGTAGCCAACCGACGAAGAGTAACTCACAAACAACTGGATATCCGTTACGTTGAGGAAACTATTGCTGTATCCACCCATTGGCTCTATCTTGGCTCTGAATTCTTCTTCGGATACGGCCCTTGTCACGCGAACCTGCGCTCTTATTTTGCCATTGGAGACCACCGGTTCGCCAACCCATTCCACCTTAAGAAATGGTTGGACCTCAAATCTTACCTTTGTTACGCCTTCAATGTCCACCGTCTGAGTTTCATCTGCAATGGGCACTCCCCTGTCGTCTTCGCGCACCAATGGAATGAAAGGTCCATCGATCCGTATGTTGTACCTTCCCTTAAATAACTTGGTGTTTTGAAATGTGCCGTCAGGCCTGCAATAGAAGTCAGGGTTATGCGTTACATTGTCGCCCCAGCTTAACTCGGTAAGACGCACCCTGATTCCTTCGCTTCCCTGATCTGTGAGCACAGGATCTCCCGTCGCCACATCCACTACTTCTCCTTGCAATGTTTCAGAAGGCGCATCATAATTATCCAGTTCAAACAAACTGCATGAACTGAAAGAAATCAGAGCGAATAATAAGATATATAATGATATTTTCTTCATATTCTATGATCCTTAAAAGTTTATCCTTATCGATTCGGTTGCTGATCGATTACCGGGCTTTTGCTTACTTCGCCTCCGGGAATAGCAAAATAGTAATCAATTACATTATACTCGAACGTCTTTGTGCTTACCCACTGAAAGCGCGCGTCAAAGAAATATTGTCCTGTCTCCGTAGATAAGAACGGGTATAAGCCGCGGAACCGGTAGCGGGAATTCGAGCTGAAGGCGTCCTTGTTCCGTGTTTCGCCCCAGAATCCATCCCGGCCTTCGTAATGCTGTACTCTCCATCTTCTCAAATCCCACTTGGTCTTGTGTTCAAATGCAAGTTCTTTTCTACGCTCCTTGCGAACGATATTGCGTCCGTTTATATCGCCAGTGATCTTCCCTGCAAGCAAAGTTGCTCCCGCTCTTTCGCGGATTTCATTTATTGCGTCAGTAGCGACATCCAATAAATCTTCTCCATCAGGCGAGGCTTCTCCGAAAAGCGTTAGTTCAACGGCCGCTTCCGCTGCATTAAGCAAGACGTCCGCATAGCGCATCAGGATAAAAGGTTGCGCAGATTTCCCTTCTCCCGCTTCAAATGAAGGATCGGGATTCAACCATTTGCGGCCATATAACCCGGTGAGGCAGCCTTCTCCATTGTCGTAGAATGGCCCGTTAGCGCCTGCCGCGGTGATCAATTTGCCATCATAATTCACAAGCTCTTGGCTGTTTCCTTCGCGGGGACTTAAGTAGAGAGTCTTGTTCTGCTGTTTGTAAATGTCAAGGTGCTGATACTTGGTATCGGACGTCTCATAACCGTAATTGTTGAAGAACGGGCGAACGGGCGCGTCGCCGGTATACACGCCAGCGCGGATTTCAATTTCCCTGCCTTTGAATATGTCCCCTGGGAAAATCACATAAGCCCGGAGACGCGGCTCGGCGTCTTTGAAAAAATCCAGAGGCGAGTCGTACATCAGGTATTCCCCTTCGGTATTTGAATTCCCAGTCGTTACTTTAATCGTTCCATCAGGATACCGTTCGAAACCATCGAATAACTCTACGAAATCCAAGGTTGGACAGGTCCCCGAAGCCAATGGCGCTTTGAAGATAAAAGGAGCGCTGTAAGCGTCATACCCATGGGTAAATGTGGGATACAAATACTCTTTTACATAGATGTTCTCTGGGCTGGACAGATCGCTAAACATGTCCACCATATTCTGGTACTGAGCCTCAGGATCGTTGGGAGCCCATTTCTTTTTGTAAAGAGAATATTTGCCGCTTTTGATCACCTCTCTGGCGGCTAGGTAAGCTTCTTTAAAATACCTCTTTGAGGCGGCTTCCCAAGAATCTTCTGCAAATCCAATTACCCTGACGCCTGTTTTTTGTCCAAAGCCTGTTAGACGTCCTGGCACCGTCTCATTGTATTTGGCTACGCTGCCCGCATAAAGCATAGCTTCCGATTTAAATGCCAATGCAACATACTTATTTGAATAGCCGCTCTTCGGACTATTCGGCTGCAACAATTCAATTGCCCGGTCAAAGTCGGCAAGAACCTGGTCCCAGGTCTCCTCTTCCGAGGCGCGGGGAACTTCCATATCATTTTCTTCTGTGGGAAGAGACAAAACAGACGTAACCAGCGGTACGCCGCCAAACCGGCGCGCCATTGCATTGAATACGATAGCGCGCACGAAATAGGCTTCTCCCAAATAGTGGTTGTAGGTTACTTCAGGGAAAGAATTTTTGTATTTCGGCAGCGTCTCCAACAGGTAGTTAGCGTCGCGCAACAAAGTGAACGCCTTCCCCCAATATGGCGTTCTTTCGCCTGTAAAAGTTCTACAGATGCCGTCCCGGTTTAGCGCTTCGCCAGTGCCTTCTATGCCTGTGGCCCCAAGCCAGGAATTGAATTCAATTCCCCACTCTCCCATGTACTTGAAATCCTCAAACGGCATATTGCTATACATCCGGGCCAAGTATACCTCCATACCCGAAACGCTCGTCATTAGATCTTCGTCGGAAACGACATTTTTAGGCGCCACATCAAGATCTGTACATGCCGATATGAATATTAGGCCGATCAGGAATAATTTATATATCCTTTTCATAATATCTTCTAATCTGTTCTTCATATTCTCTTAATTCTATTATTAAAAACCTGCAGATACGCCTAAGGTGACTGTTTTGTTGAGCGGATACATACGTCCGAGTTCATCGTCCGGATGCTCGGGGTCAACAAACTTTACTCCTGTGAAGGTCAACAGGTTGTAAGCGTTGGCAAATACGCGCAAATTCATGGAAGAGGCGCCGCCAATCTTCGGCAGGGTATATCCCACTTCAATGCTCTTCAGGCGCAAATAGTCTGTGCTCACCCGGTTAAACTCGGAATTGTTCCGTGGATAATGTCCGGTATAAGCATAATAGCCCTTTACCCATTCCGTTTCCGGATCGTATGGATCGGCAAGCGGATCTACCGGATGCCAACGGTCAAGATATTGCACTAGCGTGCCTCCGCCATTGGTCCCCCAAATTGAGTATAAAGGTTCCCTGTACTCCATTGATCCCATTGCCATTCCCTGGAAAAGGACATGCATATCAAAATTCCTGTATCCCAAGTCTAATCCCAGTCCAAAATGCATCCATGGCGTCTGGTCAAAAGCGAAAGGATGTTCGTCTAAACCGTTAATCTCGCCATCGCCGTTCCAGTCCAAGTATTTGTAATCGCCCGGAAGCAAGTCTCTTTCCTTGTAGATTGGATAAGTCCAAATATCCTCCCAGTTTTCGTACCGTCCAGCCGCTTCATAACCAAACTGAACGCCTTGGTAACGGTTCGTTAGATTATCATGTCTCCACCGGTCATATGAGTTTCCATAAGGACCTTTATGGACGGCAGTCAAATACTTGTTGCGTGTAACCGCAGCCATGGCTTTTGCCTTGTAGGAGAATTCGCCAATCTTATTTTGATGCGTCAGCTCAAGTTCCAATCCAAAGTGGCGGTCGCTGTTAACATTTTCACGAGGAGGCGTTGCCCCAATAACCGTCGGCATTTCAGAGGTGCGCCGTTGAAAGAGGCCGTCTCTGTACCGGTTAAAATAGTCCAATGAAAAACCAAACAAGCCTTCCCAAGCTTCGAAATCCACTCCAATGTTGAATGTGTGCGAAGTATACCATGAAATCTGTTCATTAGGCAGCGCCAACGGCGTAGCGGCATAGATAAATTTGCCTCCGAACATTGTACCCGGCGCATATTGGTTATAATATCCATTTTCAGCGTTCCCGCTTGTAGCCGGATAAGTATAGCCTGTCATCCAATCGTAAGGCGGATCGTCGGTTAAATCGTCTCCTAACACGCCATAACTCGCGCGCAATTTAAACTGGTCGATAAATGATAAAGCCGAAACCGACTTGAAGAAAGGCTCTTCCGATATCCGCCAACCCACCGATCCAGAGGGGAAGAATCCCCACCTGTGGCCCTTGGCAAACCTTGAAGATCCGTCATACCGAAACTGTCCTTCCACAAGATATCGGTCGGCAAATGAATAATTTAATCTTCCGATTAATGAATTGTAAGCATATTCATAGATATCATTATGACCAGATTGCATGCCGCCAATCTGCCCTTCTGTTACGCCTCCCAACAAATAGTCCATGGCAAAGGCAAGGTCGCGCTGTGCAAAGAAGTTGTCTCCCGTGCGGGTCTGGAATTCCCAGCCAGCAAGCGCCGTGACATGATGCGACACCCCAAAATCCCGGTCGAAATTAAGAATAAACTGACCCAATACCTGCTGTTTGTCATACATTTCACGCCTTACCCTGTTGGGCGAACTCGGAACATATAACTTTGACACATAAGTGTCCGACACTTCGTCATATGCATATTGATAATACTCTCTACGATTGATGTTATTATCATCCTTCCGGTAATCATAGCTTACCAGCGCCTTTGCCGACAAACCTTTCAATGCAGGCGTCAAGGTTTCCAAATCAAAATTCAAAGCGGCAGACGACTGGAAATACTTCTGGTTGTATTTCCTGTATCCTGAAACGTCGGCTCTCATCTTTGCGATCGTATTTTCTTCGAGGTCAAGCCCTTCATAGCTGAGCATGGTGTTTTCAGGATCGGCATACGCGGGGAACAACACGCCCTGCCTCCAATAGTTGCGGATAATATCCACCGAACTCGAGTAAGGCGTATTTCTTTGATCGACAATGCCGCTCAGATTCAGGTCAAAAGTCAGCCCTTTGCTAAGTTCCGTGCTGATATTTGACCGCATATTGTATTTATGGTAATTTAGATCGCCTGACTTGAAAAAGCCCTCCTGAAAAAAATACCCAAAACCCATGTAGTAGGTGGTTTTGTCGTTTCCTCCAGAAATTGTAAGGTCATGCTGGCTTTGAGGCGAATAGTCCGAAAACAACAGCGAAGTCCAATCGGCGGCGCGTCGCGTCCCATTGCGGTACGCTTCAAAGTCGTCTTCCTGGTAAATAATATGCCCGCCGTTCACATTGTTCATTGACCTTTCGTTATAAATCGTCATGGTTTCAAAAGGATCGGCAAGCACGGGCATCCCGGATGGCTTTTGAAGCGTATAAGAACCGTTATAGGTCACCTTTGCCCTTTTTCCTTGTTCCCCTTTTTTCGTGGTCACCAGTATCACACCGTTTGCTGAACGCAATCCATAAATAGCCGCCGAAGCGTCTTTCAAGACAGAAATGTCTTCCACGTCGTTTGGATTTAAGCGTTGGAATTCGGCCATCGTCCTTGGCACCCCGTCAATGACGACCAACGGACTTCCCATACCCCGGATATCAAAATTGGAGGTGTATGTTCCGGGCTCGGCGCTTTTCTGCCATACCCGGACGCCAGCCACCTTGCCCGCGAGCATGTTCTGTGGGTTTTCATTTTTTGTTTTAATTAACTCGGCGTTTTTCAAGCCAGAAACCGCCCCGGTTAAGGTCGCTTTTTTCTGAACGCCATACCCCACAATGACTACCTCGCCCATCATCGTGATATCAGGAAACATGACCACGTCTATGACCGTGCGTCCTGCTAGCTGTACTTCTTCGGTCAGGTACCCGACAAACGAGAAAACAAGCGTTTGGTCTGGCCCATCGACGTTCAAGCTATAGCGCCCCTCTAAATCGGTCACTGTTCCAGCAACCGAGCCCTTAATCAGGATATTCACTCCTGGTAAAGGCTCTCCTTGGTCGTCCTGCACAGTTCCCGTCACCTTCAGGTTCTGCGCTTCCGCCTGGAAAACGCAAAACGCAAATAGCAACCAAATGCTTTTCTTTATCAGTTTTACAGTAGCGTTTATCATAAGTAGCTCAATTAAATACTATTTTTCCAATTCATATCGCGCCAATTTTGCGTATTCGGCGGCAAAGGCAAAGCTGAACATCCCTTCTGTATTGTTCTTGCCTTTGTCATGATTCCATCCAACCAGCAGATTGGTGGGAAGAAATCCCTTATACAAGAAATTGTCGTACCCATAGTCCAGATTTTTCTGGAAACTATTTATATAGGCGGACACATTTTCATATGCTGGATACACGTCTACATATCCGCGCATCAACACTCCGTTAAACCAGTTGTTGAAACCGCTGATGTTGTAGGTATAGTATCCCGCTATCGTCTGTCCGGATTTTGCGAAATATTTAAAACTTGCATCCGCCAATTTCCTTGCGTCTACCTGGTACATGTTATCGCCAGTAACCCGGAATAAATCCGCCGCTCCAGAAAGCATAGTCCCGCTGTTGTAACTAATTGCAGGTCCCGCCCTGTCCGGACAAGAAATGCCTTTTCGATAAGTAACGCCCTTGATTACTTCGGTCTCAGGGCTTCCCGGCGAGCAGCCTCCCATCAAATCGTCATATACCCCATCAGAACGCAGCAGGCGATCCTTTTGCCATTTATAAATCTTTTTGGCAAAATCCAGATAATAGTCGCCTTTCTTCACCTGCGCAGTCAAACGCGTTTCCCTATCCGTGGGGTCTATATACCGGTGTGTGATCTCGTCCTCCTTGCCTTTGTATATTTCATGCAACCACACCAGAGGACTTATCATCGGGCCATTGCTGCAGGAATGTTTGGTCACATAACCTGGCCCCCAGGTGATGCCGCCACGCTCCTCGCCTTTGGCGTCGCGCGTACAATCCCATCCATCGAGCACATATTCTGTCAGGTACTCGGCTTTTTCCAGATACTCGTTATTGCCGGTCGCTTTATATGCTTCCAGCAGTTCGCGAATAAACCACATCTGGTCGTCGTAAACATTTTCCTTGCCTTCCACTTTGGCCGTGCCTTTGCCTGCGCCGCGGTGGACGCCATAAACCGACCACTCCCTTGTTTGGGTATAGGAAACAAGCTTGAAAGTACCCAGATAATAATCTGCATTCTCGTACAACTTATACAACAGATCTGAATATCTCTCAAAATGCTCGTCATAAAGCGCCGCATTGCCTTTCTCTTGATGCGCTTTCAAGCCATGAAGAATGGCGTTCACAGCCTCCAATGCGGCGGTGTATCCCCAAATACTGACAATTTCATTAGAACGGACCTCCGTATATGGATTATAGAACCTGGCCATGGCCATCCCCGCCCCAGTAAAATGGGCGGAGACGGCATTATCCACAAGTTCCATGGCGCGGAGTAGATTTTGTTCAGCTAAACTAACCTCTACCGGAGGCTCCTTTGGTCCGTTGTCGTCGTTCGACTCGCTGCATGCAGTAATAAACAGGATTGAAAAACTGCATGTCGCGATAAACGCGCTCAGGATTTTGGTTATTTTGGTCATTCTTTATTTTAGATCAATGCTATAGAAACACAATTTATTTTCGCTTGTATTGGCAGCCCCATTATATACCCCAAACACGAGCACAACATTGCTGCCGTTAAATTGAGACAAATCATATTCAAACGAAGCATATGCATCGGGATCGTCTTTCGAACCGTTATAATGCCTGAACTTCCAGCAACCTTCCTCTACTGCCGAAGCTTCATCAGCCGTATTCGATTTGGGAGCGACATGCACGTATGTGCCGTCTTCTTTTATGGCCGTAAGTTTGAAGTAAGTAAAATGATCTGGCGCGCTTCCACTCTGGAAGTTCCGCGTCTTCAAAGTCAACTGATTAGCGCCGGCCGCGATCGCAAACTTGGCATAGATATACGCTTCTGGCACGGTTAAGTCTTCTTCAGGCGTATTGCGAGTTTTAATCAAGTAACCTTCGCTTGGGAACACTTCGGGATCCTTCTTCAATGGAACAAAAGACCATTCTGCCGCAACGTGGGAGACTTCTCTCCACGAGCGATAAGCGTCTACATAATTGTCTCTGTTGCCGCTAACCGGGCTGATGCCTGTGAATGACTTCTTGGTGTGAACCATAGTAGAGCGTACCGTTTCCTTTGTCAATTTCCATCCGGGTATCACATCTTCTCCTGGCAACCAATCTGTGCCCTCTACTTTCTGATGAGCAAAGCGAATCGCTCTCAAAACAAGCTGCTTGTAATAGTCGCCCGTTTCTTTGCGGTAGATGCCAATCGCGATAATCACTTCCTTGCCTACATATGCGCTCAGATCGAAATCAAAATCGGCGTATGCATCGGAAGCATATGTCTTTGTTTCTCCTATCTTAACAGCCGCAGGTTCAGCCGCCGAAAGATCGACTACCTGAACGCCGAAATATGCAGGGCTCGCATCATCCGCATTGTGCGTACGCACCCTTAACGACATGATTTTGTTATCCTCGGTGATCAGTTTGCTTCCAAACACGAATGAGTCGAACACTTCCAGATCGGCAGGATTGCTGCGGTCGGCCTCGCTGTTGCGAATTTGCAAAGTGGTGCCTTCGTTTTGTTCTTCCCATGCTCCGCGGAAATCAAGCGCTGCCATATAATCGCATGCCCAATCCCAGTGCGGATAAGCGTCCGCATTGCGCCCGCCGCGATATTCGTTGTAATACCATTTATCGGCATTAGCCAGATCGTCAGCAGTCAAACCGCGAAGCAGTTCCTTGCTTCCCATTTCGACATTTACGGTTGCAACGCCTTCGGTGAAATCTTCCGCCTTTACATTCCGGGTGATGGTTACATATCCTTCCTTAGTAAAAGTAACCGTATAATCGTCTTCAACAAGATTTTTGATTTCATAAGAACCGCTTTCACCCGTTGTAGTTTCGCCGGCGGCTCCTACGCTCACCGTCACCCCTGCAAGCGGAGCGCCTTCGTTTTTCGCATCGGTTACCACGCCCACAATCTTAGCCGATGCGTTCACCATGGTTACGTCCGCTACGGCAACTTTGTCATCGTTATTGAATTTGTTGGCGTTAATTGTAATGCTAACGGTCAACCACCCTTCTTTCGTGAAGGTGGCTGAATGAGTTTTCAATGGAACATTCTCAACCGTATATTTCCCCTGCTGATCGCTGGTCGTCGTCCGGTCTTCTTCGCCTGTTGCGGTAATCGTCACCGTAACGCCCGGAACTGGATCCCCGTTACTGTCGGTTATGGTACCGGTTATCGTTCCTAAATCGCTTGCTTTTGGATCGTCGTCTTCATTACAAGAACTTACTGTAAATAGAAATGCGCCTATTAAAACCAGGCCCATTAAGCTTCGTAGAATTTTTCCCATTTTTTATGAAGTTTAAGATTCAACATGTTCCTTTTGGGTTTTTTTGTGCAATCAGCTCCGGTTAAACAGATTCTTGCCGATTACATTTTTCATCAATGATACAGGCCAATGGTTAAAATTTGGGTTAAAACAGGGTTAATAAGGAGGAAAAAATTATTAATCTTTCAGAAATTAACCCTTATAGGCGTAAGTTCCAGCTTAAAGTATGCTTCGCGCATGGAGCATAGGGTATGAGCACATGACTGGAAGCTCGAAGGGGTTGTTATTTTGCAGGTTCTGGCTATGCGTTTTCAGTGGTTTTTCAAATCGCCAATTCACGGCATTGCTAGTTCGCCGTCATCATTTTCAATGTTGTCAAAAATGAATTCGGTATTCAGCCTGCTTGCTTCCTGGTTTTTATGAATATAGTCTTCCAGACCCGCCAGGCTTTCGGGCTCACGTGCTTCCTGATCGAACGCTTTCACTTTTAGCTTGAAAATATCCGAGATTCCCGCTTCTGCAAATATTCTGACCAATTCCGGATTCTTTTCCTCGTCCAATCTCATAAAAGCGCTCAATCGGTCGATGCCCCAATACCTTACATCTTCCTTGGTCAATCCCGACAACTCTTTCAACTTGTCGCCCTCCGGCGTACAATTATGTGTAATGAAGAGAAATGTGCGAAACAGCAATTTGTCGTCTACGATCTTTCCAGCGAGGTATCCAATTTTGATATCATGGAGTTTGAAAGGCAATAGCAGGTAATTGCGATAAAAAATAAATCGCCTCCTGATAACAGCGGTATTTTCCCATAGCGCGAAATTAATATATTCCTGCGACATGAGATCCAACCTTTGGTTCATCCTGATTAGCGCGTGCGACTGGATGTACACCTCAATTTCTTTTTCCTTCCCGTGATACCATGGCTCAAGCTCGGAAGTTTTTATAGAAACCCATTTCACGCCATCTCCTCCCCATCCCGGCACGCCTATCCTGAAGGCGGGACGATTGATACCGCCTATTACAATCGACTTTTTAATTGCGGGGACGGCGCTGATTTGAATGATCAGCTCCATTCTTGGATCTTTTTTGTTGATCTCCGCGAATCCAAACTTCACGCTGAGGTATTTAATCGCCGGATTGCATGACTCTAATAGCGCTGTGTAGTAAAAAGCCGACAGCCTGTTTAAAAAGAGACGTAAAAAATCATGAGCCTTTTTTGAATACTCACCTTCCCTACCTTCTCCTATTCCCTTTTTCTTCTCAATCTTCTTTATTTCTGAATAATAGGAATAAAGCATCCATAATTGATAGCAAGATAAATTCACCTTGTCGTCCAAGGGAACTGCCGCTGATTTGTAAAATCGCCTGGCTCTTTCGTTTATCCTTTTCAAGTCCTTGGGAAAGACGAGCCGGCTTGCGGCCTCGGGATTTCTAATCTTGATCTGTAATCTGAACAGGTATCGTTTCGATTCGTTCGACAGGGCAAAGTATTGGTTCTCAATTCCCAAAAGTTGGAGGGTGGCGTATAAATCTCTCAGGAACCGCTTATAACCGCCGGGCGACTGCTGCGCGGCTTTTTTATTTTTCCTTTTCTTGCTCATGAGCAAAAGCGGAATTTGATATAAAAATAAGAAAAAAAATAATACGAGCCTAAAAAATGCTATTCTATACAGGATCGCTCCTTTGCGCCTCCTATAATTTGTCTGGAAAGACGAACAAGTTGGAAGAAGTTACAGAGACAAATAAATGAAATGCCATGCGACGCCGCTACAGGTCTAAGCAGAATCAATGTAATGTATCTTTGAAATTAACGACGATCTCCATGATCTCCGGACGGCTTCCGGTTTTCACAGGCGGTCCCCATCCCTGCGCGCCGCAAGTGACGAAAAAATGAGAGCCGTTGATCTTCCTGTATCCCCATGGCAATTCATACATCGATTTCACAATCAAACTGATTGGAAAAGCTGCCCGTAATGCGTGTGTCCCGAAAGCTGGATATCCACGCCATTCTCATAAGCATGATGCAGATCGTAAGGCTGATGGTCCATCAGAATTATAGGCGCATGGTCAAGGGTTTTCTGCATCAACGCCTCCAGGGAAGCCCTTCTCCTGTCACGCCGGTCTTTTCTTCCAATAAGGTTGAAGCCTGATCTATCGTTGCCACACTGTCCCTTAACAGTTGAATGTTCGCTCTCTCAAAGAAGCCGTATGGATAGGTCTGTTTATAAAGATCATGATTGCCTTCCACTGCATATGCGCCATATTTCGACCGGATTGTGGACAATTGCGTTTCCGCAAATTTTACCCGAGGGCGCCGGGGATCGCGGGCATCAAAAATATCGCCTGCGAGCAACACGATGTCAGGTTCTAAGCCGTTGACCTTTTCCACAAACTGCCGCATGAAACGGCGCGAAGTATTTTCGCTCACGTGCAAATCGGCGGCCATGGCAATTTTCAACTTTTTAAGACGAGTGGATTTCCCATAAACGTCTATATCATACCGGGTCGTTTTTGTAGATTCGTAATTGTAAATCCCTTTTGCCAAGATCGCAGCAGACTACAGGCAAACGACCATGAATACCCCCAGCTGGAAGTTTCTTTGCTCAATGGTTTGCCTTGCGATAATTCCAGCAAACGCGCCAATCAATGTCAATAGTCCACCGCCAGAAATAGCAAAAAGACATACATCAATACAGGCGCATAATAATTGCCCATCATTTCTGCTATCCTTGAGGCGCCGTCATGAACAGGCAGTATCCTCCCGCTGAGCGGAAACAACGCCGCCAACACGACAAAAACAACGGTAAACCACGCTCGCCCCTTCCCGGCGCCAAATAACCGGGAAATTTTTGAATATGCATGAAGATTAGGCCCCAAGTAAACGATGAAAAGCATGGCAAAGAACGAACCGAAATTTGCAATCGCCGCAGTTATCGCCAACCCTGCTAAAAGATAGGGAATCGTGTGTATCCAGCCGCGCAACGTTGGATACTTCCTTTTAACAAAAGCTTCTTTGCCCGCCAGCCGGGCAATAAAAAGAAAAGGAATGGAGGAAATGGATTGCGCCGCCAGAATGAGCGCAACGCCGTTTCCGCCATCCCAAAAAGCGGCCAGAAATGAAACGAGAATATAAGTCGCAACCAGGAATCCATAGCCCAGGACTTTCAACAGCTCGCGCCTTGCGTTTTACCGTTCACTTTCCAGGTTTCTTGCAAGCATGTAGGAAGCGGGCAGCGTCCCTCCTGCAATAGAAATAAAAATAATCTGCCCATTGAAAAAATCAGCTCCTTGCGACCGGTCATTTGCTTTTATTTCGGCTCCCAAAAACACCTTTTGGGCGATACGATGAGCCCCTCGCTCTTTAACTTCGACATGGCTTTATCCACTTCTTTGCGGTCCAGGCCGGTGAGTTCCACAATCTTGCCAGCGTTTACCGGTTCTCCGGCCTTCTTCATGGCTTCCAATACTTGATCTTTTACATCCATAATTCTGAAATTATTAGGTAAAATGAACTGAACTAGCTTTCAAAGCTAACAAATTATTTCATTATGCATTACGTTTGCGGCCTCATCGCGGACGATTTCCGGACAAACGTTCGGACCATATGCAATCGCGCATTGCCGGAATCATTTCCTGCTATCCCGCCTGGGCTCAGTAAAACCGCACTTCGGTGTCCGGATGCTCTCTTCTGTATTTATCCACTTTCCGCGCGGATATCCAAGTATTAAAGCACGAAAGGCTGACCAACGCGGGATGATCTTCGATGGGCTTCAGGCTCCGGACTCTCGTATTGGAGCAGTTCAATGTTTTTAGCTTGTAAAGTCCGGCCAGCGCGTTCAGGCTCTTTACCTGAGATCCGGAGCAGTCCAGTTCTTCAATGTTGCGCAATCCAGATGTGGGACTCAGGTCGGAAACAGGAGTATTCCCGATATTCAGATGCGCAAGCTGACTGAGATTTGCAATAGGCGACAAATCGCTCACAGGATTGTATGATATGTCCAGCGAGCGGAGCTTAGTTAACCTGGCGACCGGCGACAGATCGGAAACGCGCGTGTTCACCACTTGCAGGCTTTTCAGATTTTGCAATTGCTCCAACGGCTGGAGATTGTCAATCCGGGCGTTGTTCTGGATGGAAAGGACCTGCAAATTGGCGATCCTGTGCAGGTCCTCGCGGCTTGGAATATCCCCGGAGGGTTCCGGTTCTTTCCCCTGGTATTCCGGCGTCGAAGCGGATATGTTTTCCATGCGCAATCGCCCATTGAATATACGAATCCATTCTTCGCTCAGGCTGTTCCACCAACTGACCAGCGAATCCGTTTTGTAGATGGCCAGCGCAGAGGGATTGCGCGTCATAAACGCCTGGATATCTTTCGTATCCACCGGCGCGTCGTCGCAGTACAGTATTTCAAGATTCTCATGGTAGTCCAGCGGCTTCAGGCTGGACACGTTTGTCTTCTCAATATTCAGAGCTTTCAAATTCCTTAGAAACGCCAGCGCGTCCAGGTTAGACACAGGGTTGAATGAACAGTCCAGATGCTCCAGCTTTTCCAACTCCCGTAATGGGTCAAGATTGGCGATTCCGGTATTGGATATATTCACCGACTTCAGATTTTCAAGAATAGCCAGGGGCTCAAGGCTGCCTAGGGAATCCAGGCCGGAGAGATCGATGGCCGATATCTTGGCAATCTCGGCAAGCTCTTCCTTGTTGGGTTTAGGATTTACCCCCACCTGTCTTATAAAAACATTCTTCCAGGTTTGATTCAGGCCGGACCACCAGTTGCGCAGCAGATCGGACTTGAATATAACCAACGCCCTCGGATTTTTGGCCATAAACTGGTTGGCCTGCGTGCGGGTCACCAGCGTATTGTCGCAATAAATCCTTTTCAACGAAGGCAATTCGCTCAAAGGATCGATTTCGCTGACGGGCGTGTTGTTGCAAATCACAATTTCAAGCTTTGGAAGCCCCTTTAGCGGTTCCACCGACCTGACATTGGTTCCGGTAAAGTCGATCGCGCGCAGGCTGTCGAGGTTCTCAAACGGCTTTAACGTGGCGACGCCGGTACCCGAAATGTTCACCTCCTCCAGGAAAGAAAGGCTGTCGAGGGCGTCGAGTTCCGCAATCCGGGTGTCGGAAAGGTCGAGAGAACGAAGGTTAGAAAGAGCGCTTAAAGGCGAGATATCTTCGATCATGTTTCCGCCGAGATGAAGGATTCTCAGGGTTTCCAGGTTTTCCAAAAACTCCACCGATGTTACTTGCGCGTTAGAGCCATACAACTCTTCAAGCGTCACGTTGTATTTAAGCGGCTCAAGGTCGCTCACCAGCGTTTTGGAGAAATCCAGCTTTTTCAGCTTGGTCAGGTTCCGCAAAGGCAGCAGATCGTCGATCATGGTGTTGGAAATGTTCAACTCCTTCAGATTATGGAGTTGCCCAATCCCCTCCAGGTTATTGATATACCTGTTGCCTGATATGTCAATCCTTTCAATATTGGCGGCCTGGCGGATTAAATCTATCCCCACAGTGTCGTAAGCGCCTATTTCTTTCTTGAAAATTAATTTCCACTCGTTGGAGAGGTTTTCCCACCAGCTTGCCAGCTCTTCTGTTTCGCTTAATCTTGTGGTATAAATACTGGCAATCTTAAGGTCCCGGTTTCTGTCGTCCAGGTTGATTTCAATGTATCGTTTCTTTACCGACTTTACGGTATCTAGATTCACGGTCACACCCTCAAGCACGCGGTTTAAAGTCACCTTAAAGTAATTCCGTCCGCTGTCGTTTACAAGGTATTCAATTTGTTCGATGTCGAATTTAAACGCCGCCTGGCGAAAAAAGAAATCCACATCTTTCAAATACGCCTGCACCTCCTTGTTCGACACCATCGCCCGGTTTTCGTCCAGGTCGTCCTCGATGATCACCTTGTTGTCGCGGAATATTTTCAGATAGCTCTGGTTGATGATAATGTCTTTTTCTTTCGTAGTGGTTTCAGCGTCGCCTACAGTATTGATTGCAAACTCCAGAAAAGAAACTAATTGCCTTACCTTCTCCTTATATTCGTTCAATTCCTCAACGGATAACCCGGTATCCTTTGGTTGAGAAAAGGCGTGGAATCCCATGGCCCACATTGCCAGGATTAAGAATACAGAGCCGGCTTTTCTTTTCATAGTTCAAATAAAATTATGCCCTTAGTTTCTAAGGTAAATATAATTCTTCAAGGCTTCTTTCTGGCTTTCTTCCACCCTCGCAAGGTTGGAAATCAACCATCCTTTGTTGTATCCGCTGCGGTTGAATTCCGAGATTTCAAAATACCAGTCCTTGATCTGGAAAAAATGGAATTTCACTTCCCGGACCGACTTAAACTGCAGGTTCCCCCTTTTTATTTCATACAACACAAGCGAAAGGTAGTCGGGTCTATATTTCTGACCGGCATAATCTTCCACTTTTTCCTTGTTGTTAAAGGCCTTGTTCAGGTTCATGAAATCAATTTCGTGGCTCATCGGATGGAGAAACGCCAGATTGCGCGCCGTATCGACGTTGAACATCCGGGCGAAGGGTTCGAAATAGGCGTCGTCGAAAACCCATTTGGTCCCAAGACCGGCTTTTTCCAGTTTCAGGAAAAGAATAGCGTTCTCATCCCGTCCGTTGAAACGGAATGTGGCGTGCACTTCAGCAAACCACTCCGGAGCGTGAAAATCAAGGTATTCCGGGTTAGACGGATTATTCACTTCCCTGATAAAGGCTCGCTTCAGATCGTTGGGGAAACTGGGGGTTTCATTGTCGAAGATCATGGAAAGATAACCTTTCCTGATGTCCGCGTCGCGAAAGCGCTTATCGCCGGGCAAGAAACGGTTTCCCCGGTCGTCTTCTTCGCCGTTGAACCTCCGGAAAAACTGGTTTACCTGCTTGGTGGCGGCGTACAAATATTTCTCATCGGCCAGGTAATCGTCCACTACCTGAGCGCGGGATACAAAAACGGCCGCTAACAGGGCCGGGAAGATGATTAGTATTTTCAGCAAGGAGTTTATCATTTAATCATTGGAACCATCCATGCAGAAAAACGCTCAACATTCAATGTTCGCGTTTAAAATTTGAAATTGAATGTTGAGCGTCCTGCAAGATCTTACGGCAGGGTTTCAGTCACCCTCACGTCGCCAAGCAGCACATCCCAGAAGTCAATCAGGCGTCCGCCGATTTGCGTTTGCTTTTTCTCAACAAAGACGGTGATGTCCTTCTTTGTGGTGTCCTTGTATTGCAATCCGTCGTTTGTTTCTCCCTCAAACCGCTGGTAGATGGTGATCACGCCCACATAGCGGCCGTCGGGCTGCCTTTCCAGATCGCTGATATACTGGATGTCGTACCACCTGATGGTCACACGGTCGTAGTTCAACGCCATCAGCCTTTCCAGATAAGTCCTGATGTCATAATACCTGACCTCGTCTCTCACGAGCGACGAAACGCCCATTTGGCTGCCTTCGGCAAACAGCTCCAGCGTGCGTTCGATTACGCGGTTAGCCTCGGAGAATGGAGTGTTTTTGTTGCCGATAATGCTGATATACTTGCTTAAGTCCCTCACCTTCTCCAGCGCCAGCGAATCGATGGCTTGCTTTCTTTCGGGAGTGATATTGTCTTGAGCCTGAAGCTGCGTCGCAGATATGAGGATAATGAAAGCTAAAACTATTTTATACATGGTTATTCAGTATTTTCAAATTGATTAATAAGGGTTTTTGAATAATTTATTTACGAATCAGTTCAACTTCGCTAATCTTGCCGTTGCTGTCGATCACAAGATTTTCCACTTTGTTCAAATTCTTTTTCTGGTCTTTCAAATAATTGAGGTATTTGACGATCGTGGTGGGCTCGTCGTAATCAACCTGCGCGCCCTGACGGTAGATGATGATGAGCACCGGAACTTCGGGCGAAGCAAAATTTGATAAAGCTTCATTGATCACCTGGTTTGCAGCCTCGGTTGACGACGCGTTGACAATCCGGCTGAAGTAATTCTCCAACTGGCTGTATTTCACATCTCCCGCTTTTTCCCTTTCGGCTCGCGCCAGCTCTTCGCGTTCCCTGGCCAGCTTTTCTTCCACTTGCCTGATGAGGTCGCGGATTTCATCGTCGTCGATGTTCAGAGCCTTGATTCTGCCCAGTTCGGCTTCTTTTTGCTCAAGCGTCATGGAACCGGCGTCGTTCAGGATGGCCAGCAAGTCGGTCTTCGCCTTTGCAATCATGCGGGCGCGCTCTTCCTGGGCTTGCGCTTCCGCCATTTTTTTCTTGCTCTTACATCCTGTGGTTCCAAAAGAGATAACTCCCACTAAAAGGAGGATCAACCAAAAACTATAATTCATTCTCGGTAAGTTTTTCATTTTTTACGGATGGTTAAGGTTTTAACAACTACAACTAAAGTTCACAAATCGACCGCTAAGATCGTCAATTTGCCTGAATAGAAGCAAACAATGAGCCAATATTACAAGGAAACTTTCTAAATAACGGTTTGATAATGAAAAAGTTAGCCTGGCGAACTCCCGCTTTCCGGGTTAAAACGCCGGATCAGTCGCACCTTTCCTCAAGCATCCGCTTTGCCTCCTCAAAACCGGCTTCCGACGCCTTCCTCCAGTCGGCGCAAGCTTCCGCAATTTTGCCCGTCGCATGGTAGCTGATGCCGCGATTGAAATACACCGCGGGCTCGCCGGGTTCAAACAACGCCGCGGCGCT
>Ga0207873_1001929_pt1 | contig 18313 bp, 15 predicted proteins | sample BGWIniCompost_FD_187373 | JGI IMG/M metagenome (GOLD analysis project Ga0207873, IMG submission 187373) | Cellulose adapted compost microbial communities from Newby Island Compost Facility, Milpitas, CA, USA - BGW Initial Compost (SPAdes)... ...
TCGATCCCGGCACCGGTTCGAACGACGCGTCGACCTCGCGCGCCGAAGCGGTCATCGACGCCTCGGCCGGCTTCGGCCTCGAGCTCGCCGCACGCACCGCCGCGTCGGATCAGCGGGCCAACGTCATCCTGTCTCCTCTCGGTGCGTCGATCGCCCTCGGCATGACGATGAACGGCGCGGGCGGCGCGACGTTCGACGCGATGCGCTCGGCCCTCGGCTTCGGTGCGCTCACTCAGGAAGACATCAACGCGGCGTACCGCGACTTGATCGCGCGGCTCACGACGCTCGACCCGAACGTTCGTCTCGAGATCGCGAACGCGGTGTGGACGAACGAAGGCGTCGAGTTCCACGATTCGTTCCTGCGAACGGTCGGCGCGGCGTTCGAGGCACGCACCGAGGCGCTCGATTTCGCGGACCCCGCGGCCGTGATCGCGATAAACGAATGGGTGGCCGAGCACACGGACGGCCTCATCGACGGCATCGTCGATGCGCTCGATCCGTCGCTCGTGATGCTGCTTGCGAACGCGGTCTATTTCGAAGGCGCCTGGACGACCCAATTCGATCCGGCAAACACGCGCCGCGGGGCCTTCCGGCGCGAGGACGGCTCGCAAACGGACGTCGACATGATGTCGCTCGGCAACGTCGAGGTTCTTCGCGGCCGAGGCGAGTCCTATTCGGTCGTGGAGCTCCCGTACGGTGACGAAGCATTCGCGATGGTGATCATCCTGCCCGATGAAGGCGTCAGCGCACGCACGTGGCTTGCCGGGCTCGATGCCGACGAATGGACCGCCATCGTCGAAGGGCTGGCACCGGGTCGGCTCGACTTGCTGTCGATACCGAAATTCACGCTGACGTTCGACACCTATTTGAACGATGCGCTCAAAGCGCTCGGCATGACGCCGGCGTTCCGGCCGGGCGCAGACTTCACGCGGATGTCGCCCTCGGGCGATCAGATGTGCATCGACTTCGTGCGTCAGAAGACGCGAATCGACGTCGACGAGCGCGGGACGCGGGCCGCGGCGGTGACCGGCGTCGGCATCGGCGTCGTTTCGTTCACGGGCTTCGTAGTCGATCGACCGTTCGTCTTCGCGATCCGCGAGCGTTCGACGGGCGCGATGCTGTTCATAGGGCTCGTCGGCGATCCCGCGGCAGAAGATCCGGGGCCGGGACCGCTCGTCAGCGATTGCACCGGCACCGCGTGGGCGCGTGCGCCACGCTAGGAGCTAGCGAAGCACGTCGAATTCGCAGTCGATTCCGAGCGCGCGCACCTGTTCCGCGATCTCGCGAGCGTAGGTCGGATTCGTCGCGATCACGACGTCGGGCTCGAGCGTTCGCAGGAACTCCGGACCGACGACCTGCTGGCCGGTTCTCGGCAGATAGCGTCCCTGGCGGCGCGGGTTGACGTCGACGACGTATTCGACCCATGCCGCTGCGACCGGCACATTGACGAGAAGCGAGATCGCGCGCATGCCGGCCGCCCATAGGACGACTCGCTTGCCTGCGCGGCGCCAGGCCTCGAAGCGCTCCGACCATATCCGCTTACGGGCCTCGAACTCGGTCGCGAATACGTCGACGTGCCGACCGATCTCGGCGATCGCCGCCGGATCTTCGTCGCGATGGGGTGCCGGCTCCGCCTGCGCAGGCTTCGCCTCGATCTCGAGATGGGAGCCTCCGAGCGCCGGAAGCACGTCGAGGACCTCGAATCCGCACTCGCGAAACAGACGCGACAGCGACGCGGCCGAGAAGAAGCAGCCTGCCTCGTACATCACGTACCAGACCACGCGGTCGAGGAACGGCTCTGCCCCGTTCGGCACCTCGAAGCAGAGCACCGTGGAGGGAGACTTCTCGAGCGTGTCACGGACCGTCCGCAGAAACTCTCTCGGATTCGGGATGTACTGAAGAGCGCTGCGGCACGTGACGAGATCCGGACGTAGCGCGCTTTCGGAGCGGTCGTAGAACTTGCGGTACACGGTGATTCGCTCGCGCTCGCCCGGGCTCAGCGAACCCTCGATGAAAGTCGGATCGAAGCCGATGGCTCTCTCGAAGCCCGCCGCGACCAGCATGCGCAGGTAGTCGCCTTTCCCGCAGGCGATGTCCAGTGCCGTGCCTCCCATAAGCCCGTAACGCGACTGAAGCCGCGCGATGGAGTTCCCCACATAGTCGCGATAGGCAGGCGAGTGATACTGAGAGAAGTCGTACTCCGGATCGAAATGCATTTTCTCCGGATCGAACGAGCTGTTCCAGACATGGCCGCACTCGGCGCAGTACTCGAGCACGAGATCCCCGAGCTCGCAGTCGATTGCTCGCTCGCGAGTCGCGGCGAGATAGCCGCACTGTGTCGGCACTCCTCGCTGGGTGAAGAACGTTCTCGTTCGCAAGGATTCGCAGACGGGGCAGATCTTGGGTCGGGTTTTGCTCGTCATCTGCACTTCTCAACGCGGGATACAAGACCTGGGTATGCGCCGCCGAACGACCGAAACCTGCCAACACGCGACGCAATCGAGCCTCGAATGGGGACGGTACCGTCATCGGGGTGGGTGCGCCTGTCGGGAGGCGGATGCGGACCCTAGCTGGTTCTCGGGTTCGGTGGCCGCAGGAAGGAGACGAGCTCTGCGGCCAGCCTGCCACGATACCAGTTCGCGCACCTCATCACGCCCGTCGCGAGCTTCAGCCGCTGTCCGAACGAAATCGGCGCACGGTGAAGCGATGCCATGTGCTCCGCAATGAGACGCCACGTGGGCATCACACGCTTGCCCGCGCGGCGAGGGTCGTTCCATGCCGCGAGCGCTTTCGGGTCCTTGTTCGCGACCATCGCTCGCTCGGGGTGCTCCCGACGAAAGAACAGGATCTCGGGCACCTCGATGAACGAACCCCAGAGCGCCAGCTCGGCGAAAAGCACCATGTCGGACCAGACGAAGTTCCCTAGGAGCGGCGTTTTGCGGAGCACGCTCATGCGTATCACGCCGTAATCCTCGACCATGACGTGGTTCGAGAGCACGTACTGCAGGAACAAGGCGCCGGGATCCTTTGCGCTGAAATCCAACGGGTGCCGGTAATTCACGCTGCGCGAGCAGCGATTCGATCGCCGTGCCGATGTACTTTTCTCTACCGTACACCGGCAAGTCGAACAGGGGCCATTGGGGTTGTCGGTGAGGTAGGCCGATTCGGGGCTCGGCTCGTGTACGACTTTGCTGCGGTATCTCCATAGCTTGTGCCCGAGCTTGGCGAAGATCTCTGCGAGTTGCCTCAGGATTCTTGGCCGTGCGCGGTCGACCACCCGAATCGCGGTAGCACCCGCCGCAGCAACGTCGCCTCGGCTCCTTGCGGCTTACCGCTGAGCAGCCAAAGCCCGAGGAGTGCGATGGCGTAGATGACGACACCCGCCGAGACACACGCAAACAACGCGAGAATGACCGGAAGCGGATTCCGACCGCCTATCGCCCCCTCCGAAAGCGCCGCGACGGCCAAGCCCATCAGTGCGGCTGCGGCGATCGGGCGCCAGATGTTGGAAACGTAACGAGCGACGCTGATCTTGAGCGCGCGAAAGAGGAGGCCGTAGCTGCAGGCGACGGCGGTTACGACGGCAGTGAGCTCCGCATAGGCGATGCCGATGAAGCCGTAGGCGCGAGAAAATAGAACCATTGCCGCAATCAGAACCACGACCTCGACCGCCAGTATCCATGTCGTGACGCGCGCCCGGTTCAGGGCGAGATAGGCGGAGTACGCGTTGGACGTGAGCGCCGAGAGGCCACCGGCGATGACGAGCACTCTGATGAGCGGCACGGCGTCCGCCCACTTCGGACCGAGCAGCACCGCAACGAGCAGATCCGCGACGACAGCGAGACCTACGCAGGCGGGGAAGACGATGATTGCAATGACCGCGTTGATATCGATGAAGCCGCGACCGATCTCGGCGGGATTCTCGACCATGCGCGAATAACCGGGAAACACCGCGCGATTGATGGGAGCCACGAGCTCGGTCTGGGGCAAGTACGCGAGCTCGGCGCCAACGGTATAGAGTCCCAGCGCCTGGCTACCGTGCAGCCGGCCGATGAAGAAGTGCGAGAGTCTCTGAGTGCCGTAGTGCAGCAGATTGTTGATGAACAACCAACTGGAGACAGAGAAAAGGTCGGTCCACGCACGGAAACACAGCCGAGGCCGATAGGGCTCCATCGCGTAGCTCAGGGCGATACCGGCCAGCCTGCTCGTCAGTATGCCGGCGACCAGCGCCCAGTAACTGCGCAGAAGAAGAGACAGGCTCACCGTGATGATGAAGGCTACGAGCTTTTTGCCGAGCAGGAACATGAGCTCTCGCCGGAAATCCATATTCCTGCGGAAGTTCACGACGCCGATGTTCTCGAAGCCCTGGAGCACCCAGCCGACCGAGAGCGCGAGCATGACCGATACCAAGCGTGGCTCCGAGTAGAAGGTCGCCGCCGGGTGGGCGAGCAGCGCGATGGCGAGACCGCAACCCGCTCCCATCAGCAGCTTGAACGTCCACGCCGTGTCGTAGTGGTCCCGCGTCGGGCTCGATCGCTGAATCAGAGGTACATCGAGGCTGAATGCGCTTGCAAGCTCGATGAGGGCGACCACCGACATCGCCATCGCGACGAGCCCGAAGTCGGCCGGCACGAGCAGTCGTGCCAGTATGATGGTGCTCACGATGCTGAGCGAGCGCTCGACGAGCCTGAAAAGCACCATCAGGGCAGCGCCCTTCGCGATTTTCGAGCGCAGCTTCGAGCCTCGGTTTCGTTTCACCGTCGCTGACTGTAGTCGGACGTCGGGATACGAACGCGCCCGCTACCCCATTCTCGGCCTGCTGGGCCACAGGTAGGAGAAAAGCTCCGCAGCCAGCCTCTCACGGCAGTAGTTCGCGCGTCTCATCACACCAACGGCGAGCTGCAGACGCTGTTCCCACGGAAGCGGGGCGCGGCGAAGCGACGCCATGTGTTCTGCAATGATACGCCACGTGGGTGCGACACGCTCTCCCGCTCTGCGAGGATCATTCCATGCCGCGAGCGCCTTCGCGTCCTTGTTGGCAACCATGGCACGCTCCGGGTGCTCACGACGGAAGAAGAGGACCTCGGGAACCTCGACGAACGAGCCCCAGAGGGCGAGCTCTCCGAAGAGCACCATATCCGACCAGACGAAGTTACCCAGGAGCGGTGTCTTGCGGAGCACGCTCATGCGTATTACGCCGTAATCCTCGACCATGACGTGGCTCGAGAGGACGTATTGCAAGAACAGTGCCCCTCGATCCTTCACGCTGAAGTCCAGGGGGTGGCGGTACTCGTGCAAAGGCCGCCCGTCGGGATCGATGAAGCGTGCCCGAGAAAAGGCAAGCACTGCCGCAGGGTCGGCTTCGAGCCGCGCCACGCAGCACTCGAGGAAGCGCGGATCATAGAGATCGTCGTGCGCGGCCCACTTGAAATATTTGCCGGTCGAGAGCTCGACGACACGGTTGTGATTCCTGACGGCTCCCGTGTTGCGTTCCTCGCGGAATGCGCGGATGCGCGGATCGCGTCGCACGTACTCTTGGCACACATCCCAGGTTCCGTCGGTCGACGCGTTGTCGCAAATGATCAGCTCGAAGTCCGAAAAGGTCTGCGCAAGCAGCGATTCGATCGCCGCGCCAAGGTATTTGCTGCCATTGTAGACCGGTAAGCCGATGCTAAGCGGCACTGTCCGGCCGCTCGTTTTATTGTGCATCTCAGACGAGCTCCGCATACTGATTGAAGGCTTTATCCCAAGTGAACGCCGTGCGCACGTGCTCCGCGAACGCCGCCGCGAAGCGCTGGCAGAGTTCCCGGTCCGTGAGCAGCCGGCGCAACGCGCTCTCGAATGCCGTCGGATCCTCGGGCGCGACAAGGCAGCCATGGACTCCGTCGCGCATGATTTCGACAACCCCTCCAACCCGAGCAGCGATCACCGGCACGCCGTAGAGCGCGGCTTCGAGCAGCACGATTCCGAACGGTTCCGCACGCGACGGAAGACAAAACACGGTGGCGCGCTCGAAGAACGCCGGAATTCGCCTGTGCGGGACGTCGACGTGGAAGTGGACGCGTTCAGCGACGCCAAGCGCAGCCGCCTGCTCGCGCAGTGAGGCAAGCGTCGGTCCCGACGCGCCGACGAGCACGAGGTGCAGCTGCGGAAACTCCGGTGCCAAACGCGCGAAGGCCGTAAGCAGCAGATCCTGCCCCTTCTTGTGCTCGAACTTGCCGACGCTCAGCACATACGGTACGCCGTCGAGCTCGGGGAGGCAGAAACGGTTGTCCCGGCCGGACTCGATGGCGTGCCAATCGACGCCGTTGTGGATCGCGACTGTTCGCGGGCCGCACCGCGGCTCGAACTCGAGGACTTCGAGCCGAAGCGAGTTCGAGCAAGCGACGATGTTGTCTGCACAGCGGTAGAGCAGTCTCCAGAGCCAGCGCTCGAAGCCGCTCGAAGCGAGCGCGTTGCGGATATCGAGACCATGCACCGACAGGATCAACTTGCCTCGATAGAGGCCGAGCGCCTTCAACAGCCAGAAGCTGAGTATTCCTTGGGTAGGATAGTGTGCATTCACCGCCGCGATCGCATTCGCGCGCAGAATCCGGCGCAGATGCCAGAGCGTGGACGGTAGCCGCCCAAAAAATCCGACCAGCGCGCGCACCGGAGCGGAACTCGACGTCGGTGACGGAAGCCTGAAGCGGATGATCGGAGCCTCGCCGCCGTCGACTTTCGTCGGACGGGGGCTGTTCCAGTCGATCTCGAGCAGTATCGGCCGAAAGGCGCCTCTTCGGTTGGCCTGCCGAATAAGATTCACGACGACCTGATTGACGCCGCCGACGGCAGTGACTTTCCACGGCAGCACGAACAGGATGCCCTGGGGGGGCCGTTTTGCTTGCGCGCAGCTCACTGCAGTCGTTCTCGAACGAGTGGCGCGAGACAACGCGATACCGCGGCGTTGGCTGCGCCCGAGTAATGCCCGCCAGGCATGTAGCGCCCGGTCTCCGGCGCGCTGCTTCCGAAGCAGTCGGTGAGATCGGCGACGTCGATGCCGCGACCTTCGAGGGCGTCGATGACCCACCGCTTCACCTCGCGCCTGGAGGATCCGTAATCGGTGCTGGTCGGCAGATAGACAACGAGCGGCGCAATGCCCGCGGTACGCGCCTCCTCGACGAAGGTCGCCAGGATTTCCGTGCCGAGGGCGGCGATGGCGTCCTCCGAAGTGGCCGGATTCGCATTATCCGTTGGCCATACGGGGTAGACACCGATCAAAAAGCGTAGCAAGTACGAAGCGTGCAGAGGATGGGTCAACCACCGATGCCGAAAGAACTCGATCTCGAGATCGAGCAACGGCAGATCGAACACCGAGTCGTGCGAAAACATTTGACGCGGCGACAAAGTGGGCGAGTTGAGCAGCACGAGCTCGCCGTCGCGGAGCACGAAGCGGGGCTTCGAGAGAGGTATTCCCCAGGCCACCTTCAAGAAGGTGTAGATATTCGCAACTCTGAACAGGTCGTCCTGTATGAACGCCAGAATCGCGACGCGCGGCTTCCAGTCCGTGCCGTCCTTGCGAAACCGCAGCAGCGCCTGATCCACGCCGTAACCCGGAACACCGAAATTGAGGACCCGGACCCCCGTCCCGAGATCGACCTCCAGGTGACGCGCAAGGGAGTCCTCGAACGATACTTCCTCGGAGAACGCGAAGGAGTTGCCGAAGAGCGCGACCAGAGCGTCGGAGCTGCCGGCATATACCGCGCCTGCCTCTCGGCTCCGTAGCCCCTCTCTGCTGCTCTTATAGAGGCCGTCGGCGCTCGTGCGGCCGGGAGCCACCGTCCAGCCCAAATCCGGATCCGCCATGAAGTACCCATCCGGGCCGAGGCTCTTTTCGAAGAGATCGAGGTTGCTGCGCGCCGTGACGCTCCAGTCGTAAGGCTGCAGGACCGTTGCTCCGACGCGTGCGCCGAGAAGATCCGGCTGCGCAACGATCCGGATGGCTGCTTCGGCGAGGCCGATGCAGAGCAGTGTCGCGAACGTGCTCATCGCGATCGGGAACCAGAACCCGTTCCGCCGATCCGACTCGCTTGCCCGGTACGCCGTGATCAGCGCAAGGACGGCGACGACAAGTCCGCCGATCGCCGCGAATATGAGGAGGCGCATGCCGCCGGACTGCCAGTTGACGTTCCACTCGCCGGCGGCTCGAGCAGCGGCGAACGCGAGCACGAAGAGACTGCCCAGAACGGCGTACGTCCCGGCCGATGCTAGGACGCCGGGATTCACGAGGCGTTTTGCCCACCCCAGCTGCAGCGTCTCCACGACTGCGCCTCCTCTCCGGATCTCAACGTGTCGCCGCAGTCCTCGAATCGTCTTCGGTCGCCCGATGAGTCGCGTACTTCCGGCAAGAAAGGTCCACGGCCGGATGCGGATCGATGCCCTTCACGGCGTCCCTGTAGCGCTTCTGAAGCGTGCCAAGGAGCTGAGTCTTGCCGGTGCACTCGTGGCCGTCCACCGACGTGACCGGCTGCAGTTCCGCGAGGGTGCCTGCGAGCGCGATTTCGTCCGCTATGTACAGCTCCGTCCGGTCGATCGGTCGGCGCTCGAACGGAATTCCGAGGTCGTGCGCAAGCGCTTCGATGATGTCGACCGTGATGCTTTCGAGCGCGCCCTCGCTGGCGGGCGGCGTGATCACGCGGCCGTTGCGCACCATGAGCACGCATGCAACGCCGGATTCGGCGACACGATCGAAGTTGTTGAGCAGGATCATGTCCGAATACCCGCGAGAGCGGCCCTCGATGCGGGCGAGCCGTGCCACCTGGTAGTTCGTGCTCGTCTTGATTCGGGCAGGCAGCATCGTGTCGGTGGCGCGCCGCCATGTGCTTACGCCGACCTTGATCGGGCTCGGCGCGCTCTTCGGGGTGAGGAACGCGGTGAGAAACAGGTCCGAGCGCTGGTCTTCGCCCCACAGTCCATCGACCAGATACAGCGTGGCCCGCACCCAGATGTCCTGATCCGGGACGCATAGCGGCTCGATGATCGCGTGCAGCGCGTCGTCGAACTGCTGAAGCGACATTTCGAAGGGGATGTGTAGCAGCCGTGCGGAGCGCTGGAGGCGCTCGAAGTGCCGCGGCACGGCGACGATGCCCATCAAACCGTCGGGCTGCCAATAGGCCTTGAGCCCTTCGAACACGTTGATCCCGCGGTACGTTCCCTCCGCGCCGACATGAATGACCGCACCTTCCCACGGCCGAACCTGGCCCTGATAGAACGCGTACTTCGGCTTCTGTAGCTGTACCATCTACTGCTCCCTTGGATTACTTCGACGTCGACTCACCAGCGGCGAGCGCGATCTGTGCAAATACAGGCTCACGCGTCGGCCCTCGCTCTATGTCCGATGCCCGCGTAGCGCGAATAAGAAGATTTCGCAATGAACCGCCGCCCGTCGACGACGAGCGGCTGCGCCTGCATCGCGGCGAGCAACCCGGGAAGCTCGGCGTACTCGGGCCAGCTCGTGACGAGGAGCACGGCTTCCGCTTCCGCGAGCGCGCGCTCGAGCTCCGGCTCGAAGCGGATCACGCTGGTGTCGACGCGGCGCGCTGCGAGCGCCCGCGCCGCGTTGTCGAGCGCGATCGGGTCGTGACACACCACCTCCGCTCGACGGGCGACGAGCTCCTCGGCGATCACGAGTGCCGGCGATTCCCGGACGTCGTCCGTGCCGGGCTTGAACGCCGTCCCCAGGATCGTGATGCGGCGTCCCGCCAGCACGGGGAACGCGCGCTCGAGCAGCTCGATCATTCGCTGCGGTTGCGTGTCGTTGACCTGCATTACCGAGCGAAGCAGGACCGGGTTCGCGCCGTGCTCCTCGGCATGGGCGACGAGAGCGCGGACGTCCTTCGGGAAGCAACTGCCGCCGAAGCCGCATCCAGACCACAGGAAGTTGGTGGCCGATACCTTGGCCGGACGCCCGTCGGCATCCCGGTACGTGAGGTGCTTCATGAGGTGCACGCCCGGCAGCACGTCGGCGACGTCTACACCGCCGATGGCCTCGCAGTACCTCGCCATCTCGTTCGAGAACGAGATGAGCGTGGCAAGCAGCGCGTTCGACGCGTACTTGATCACTTCCGCCGTACGCAAGTTCGTTCGCACCAGAGGCACCCCGTCGAACGGGTCGTAGAGAGCGGCGAGTGTCTCGATGCTGCGCTCGTCATAACCGCCCACTACGATGCGATCCGGATACATGAAGTCGCGGACGGCGACCCCCTCTGCGAGAAACTCCGGATTCATCCCGAGCCCGAAATCGATTCCAGCGCGCTTGCCGGACGTTTGCTCGAGCGCCTCTCGCACCGGTCCTTCCGTCGTGCCGGGAATGACCGTGCTTTTCACCGCGATCACGCAGTAGCTCGACCGTTCACGGAGCAGCGCGCCGAGCTCGCGCGCTGCGCCGACGACGTAGCCGAGATCGATCCGGCGGCCGTCGAAGGGCGTGCCGACGCAGATCAGAGCGACGTCGGCGTTCATGAACCCGTCGCGGAGGCTCGTCGTTGCCCGTAGGCGGGTACCGACGTTCCGCTTCAGTATGTCATCCAAACCGGCCTCGAAGATCGGCGATTCCCCTCGGTTGATCCGAGCGACCTTCATCGGATCGATGTCGACGCACGTGACGTTGTGACCCACGTCGGCGAGACACGCTCCCGAGACGAGACCCACATATCCGGTGCCGATGACGCACAGACGCATCACGCTGCCTCGCTTTCTCGATTGTAGTAGTACCAGGTGAGGGCGCGGCGCACGCCCTCCTCGACGCCGATCTCCGGGTCGTAGCCAAGCTCGGCGCGCGCTTTCGCGATGACCGGACAACGGCGATTGGGGTTATCGGTGAGGTAGGCCGATTCGGGGCTCGGCTCGTGCACGACTCTGCCACGGTATCCCCACAGCTCGTGGCCGAGCTTGACGACGAGCTCCGCGAGTTGCCGCATCGAGATTTCCGGTGACTCGATACCGATGTTGTAGGGCTCGCCCGGCCGTCCTCGGGTGAGAACCTTCAGATACCCAACCACGGCGTCGGCGACGTAGCAGAAGGTGCGAGTCGGCGAACCGTCGGAGCGCATGACGATGTCTCGCCCGGCGAGTGCGTCGCGGGCGAAGTCGGGCAGCACGCGTCCGTCTGCGATCTTGAGTCCCGGTCCGTAATTGTTGAAGGGTCGGGCGATCGCGACAGGAACTCCGAACTGCTGTGCAAACGTCACGCACAATGTTTCGCCGAGGCGCTTCGATTCGTCGTAGCAGGCCCGAGGGCCCGTGCACGACACGTAGCCGCGGAAGGTCTCCGGCGTCGGGATGTCCGCTGCAGGCGGATCCCCGTAGATCTCGCTCGTCGAGAAGAACAGCATGCCCTTGATCGATCCGGGCTCCGCCCGGAGCCGTTCCGCGGCGTAATCGAGCATCCGACGGAGGCCGTTCACGTTGGCGTCGATGGTCTCGAGCGGATGCTTACGATAGTAGGTCGGCGAGGCTATCGACGCTCCATGGATGATCCACGCGGCATCCTCGAGAGCTTCGGGTATCGGCTTCGTGACGTCGTGCTTCTCGGCGCGGATCTCGCTCGCGTCGAGCTCGGAAAGCCACTTCGGCACACCACGGATGAAGTTGTCGAGGATCGTGAGGCGGATACGTTCGCCGGCAGGCCTCGAGCGATTCCAGTGGCGCACCGCGAGCGTGAAGTAATACCCGAGGAAGCCCGCACCGCCGGTGAACCAAACGTGATCGCCCGCGAGGCGTTCGAGCTCGTCGCCGGCCTTGCGGACGATGTAGTCCAGATCCCGATTGATCAGTTCTTCGAGCGAGAGCATCTTGCGTTCAATCCAGAACCTGGACACGGGGGATCGGCACGATGAACTTCGCGCCCCAGGCGCGCACGTAGTCGAGTTGGCGCATGATTTCCTCGCGCAGGTTCCACGGCATGATCAAGATGTAGTCCGGCTTCGTTTCCGCGATCCTCCCGGGTGCATGGATCGGGATCCGCGTACCGGGCGTGAACTTGCCCTGCTTGTACGGGTTGCGGTCGACCATGTAGTCGAGGAAGTCCGTGCGGATACCGCAGTAGTTGAGCAGAGTGTTGCCCTTGCCCGGCACGCCGTAGCCGACGATGCGCTTGCCCGCGTTACGCAGGCCGATGAGGCAAGAGAGCAGGTCGCGCTTCGTCTGCTCGACGCGGTCCGCGAAGCGGGCATACGTCCTCAAGTCCGTGATGCCGAACTCCTTCTCGGCATCACGCATCGCCTGAACTCGGGGAGCCGTTGCATGACCCGTGTACTCCGCCCTGCACGCATACACGCGCAGCGAGCCGCCGTGCGTGGCGACCTCTTCGACGTCGAACACGCGTAGGCCTTGACTGGCGAACACCCGCTCCACCGCGTAGAACGACAGATACGAGAAGTGCTCGTGGTAGATCGTGTCGAAGAGGTTGTCCTCGATCAGCCGCATCAGGTGCGGGAATTCGACCGTCAGCACGCCGGAATCCGCCAGGAGGTTGCGCAATCCGGCGACGAAGTCGTTTATCGTGGGCGTGTGCGCGAGGACGTTGTTGGCGGCAACGAGGTCCGCGGGGCCTTCTCGCTCGCGGATGGCCGCTCCGGAAGCGGAGCCCAGGAACTCGGTGATCGTGGGAATTCCCTTCTGCCGGGCAACGGCTGCGACGTTCAGCGCCGGCTCGATTCCGAGCACGGGAATCCCGCGCTCGATGAAGTGCTGAAGCAGGTAGCCGTCGTTGCTCGCCACCTCGACGACCTTGCTGCGCTCGTCGAGCCCGAAGCGCTCGATCGCCATGTGCGCATAAGCCCGGGCATGAGCGACGAACGACTCCGAATACGACGAGAAGTACGAGTACTCAGTGAAAATCTCCTGCGGAGAGACGAACTCCTCGAGCTGCGCGAGAAAGCACTCGTCGCAGATACGAACATGCAGCGGATAGAAGGATTCGCCTCTCCGCAGCGATTGAGTATCGAGGAGTGTATTGCAGAGCGGCGAGGATCCGAGGTCGACCAGAGTATGGCGCAGCTCGGTGCCGCAGTGCCTGCATTGCGGCGCAGTTGCGATCGGGGCAGCCTGTGAGCTCATCGTCTTCGTCCTCGGCTCGGCCCTACCGTTCAGCCGCGATGGGCCGAAAGCGGCCGGCAACATGAAAACTTTTCGGACGTCTGCGGCGGCGATACCATGCAAACGGTCGTGCATCGGGTCGTGTCGACCGCCGTAGTCGGGCCTTCCCGCGAGGTGAATGGTTGTTCATCTGAGTTCCCTTCGGGCGTCGCCTGTCGTCGCTGACGCCACTGTCAACATGGGGCGAGCAGCCTCGCGTCGCAGAGACGCGAGGCTGCTCGGTCGAGCGTCTCCAGTGAAAGACCGGAAAGGTCGCTGATATCGAGTGTCGAATGGGTCCCGTCCGAATAGCTGAGCATCCAGAGCAGGGCCATCTGAGCACTCTTCTTGTCGTTTTCTCCGCCTATCGCGTCGTAGAGGCCGCGTCGGCCGAGCTGCGGTTCGCAGTATGGCGACAAATTGCGGTACCGGCGTACCAAGGCGAACTCCGCGAGTGCCTCGGCGCACACGTCGACGGTCTCCTCGAGAGACTCCGGCGTGATGAAGCTCAGGTCATCCGCCGACGTGTGGTACTGCGGGTACTGCCCGAAGGGCGTGCGCATCAGGCAGCCGACCGGCAACCCGATGCCGGGCGAGCAGAACTGCCGCTCGTCGTACCCATAGGGTGAGAACGGCTCGATGCGATGCGGCGTTCCGCGGCGACGCAAGACGCGCTCGAACACCCGGTCGATCACTCCGCCCGAGCGGCTTCTCTTGTACGTGAAGCCTCCACGGTCGCCGACCCCGCTGATCACGAGCCCTCCGGCTATCCTTCCGAGTCGGTTCTGGTTGCGCGCAAGCCACGTGATCGCACCGATCGTGCTCGGCACGAAGATGAAGCGAAATCCGCAGCGGAGCCTGCCCTCGGCGGTCAGGCGGCGCGCGAGAAACGTCGCGACAGCGATACCGGAGAGATTGTCGTTGGCGAGCGAGGGATGGCAAACGTGAGTCGAGACGAGGAATTCCTCGTCTCGCTCACCCGGCACGAAATATTCCCCGTACGTGAGGGACCCAGGCTCGAGCCGTGAATCGATCACGACTTCATACCGCCCCGGGGCGAGGGACATTCGTTGCGCGTGCGTCAGGCAGAAGCCCCACGACCTCGAATAGTAGGAGGTCCGATACGGTATCCAGTTCGGATGCTCCGGCAACGAATGCAGATGCTGTTGCAGCTCCTCAAGCGACAGGCAGGCGCGCACCGGCTCGCTGTAGCTTACGACATGCAGGGAGTGCTCTCGCAGGTCGATGATGCGCTCGCCCCGCTCGTTCACGATGTAGGCGTCGGAGATGTTCCATTCGGGCGGCACGGTCCAGTCGAAGACCTGCGTGCCCGAAGGCACCTCGTGGAGCTCGAGCGGGATCAGCTCGCCGATCTCGCGCAGCGTGCGCCTCACGCCATCGCCGGTGATGCTTCGCACGATCGGGTACAGCCGCTCGCAGAGAGCGTACATCTGATCCCCGAGCCGAGCCTCTGCGCGCATTTCTGTGTCTCGCGGCTACCAGCACTTCCAGGGAGCCTTGCCCGAGTCCCACAAAGATTGCAGAACGTGCTTGTCCCGCAGCGTGTCCATGGCCAGCCAGAAGCCGTCGTGGCGCCACGCGACCAATTCACCCATTTCCGCAAGCGACTGCAGCGGCTCGTGCTCCCAGACGGTGTCGTCTCCCTCGATGAAGTCGACGACGCTCGGCTCCAGCACGAAATACCCGCCGTTCACCCAGGCGCCGTCGCCTTTCGGTTTCTCGCGGAAGCTTTTTACGAGCTGCTGGTCGGGACCGAGAGTGAACGCCCCATAGCGCCCCTCCGGCTGCACGGCCGTCATAGTGGCCTTCTTCCCGTGACTCTTGTGAAACTCGATGAGGCGCGTGATGTCTACGTCGCCGACGCCGTCACCGTACGTGAGGCAAAACGTTTCGTTGCCTATGTACGGTAAGGCTCTCTTGATGCGCCCGCCGGTCATCGTGTTCTCGCCCGTATCGACGAGCGTCACGCGCCAGGGCTCGATTCTGCTGCGGTGGATGATGGTCTGCTGCTCGCGCAGGTCGAACGTGACGTCGGCTCGATGCAGCACATAGGACGCGAACCAGTCCTTGATTATGTTGCCCTTGTACCCGCAGCAGATCACGAAGTCGTTCAGTCCATGGGCTGAATAGATCTTCAGGATATGCCACAGTATCGGCATGTTACCGATTTCGACCATCGGCTTCGGCCGCACGGCGCTTTCTTCGCTGATGCGGGTACCGAACCCTCCCGCCAGGATCATAACCTTCATTGGGCATACTCCTTCTCTACGCCCGTTTGCAAGCAGCCCCATACTAACTTCGCCCGACACCAAGAACGGTGTACGAAGTCACGAAGCTTCACGCTGCTCCGTCAGAACAGCGTGTAAATGAATGGCGCGAGCGCGGAGCCCTGACCGAGAACCACGAGGCCACCAAGCAGGAGCAGCACGATGATGACCGGCGCCAGCCAGAACTTCTTGCGCTCCCGCATGAAGGCCCAGAGATCCTTGAGAAGGTCCAACATCAGAACGGCCTCTCCATACTTTCTATGCTGCGTTTCCGCGACGGTTTGCGATAGCTGTCGGCATTTCCTGCACGTAACCCGAGCGCGTCTGCACCGAGAAGCCGTCGAAAGACGCCGACAGGCGTGATGACGAGGAAGAAGACGATGCCGAGGATGATCCTCGAGTTGAACGCGCCGATCTTCAGCGCGACCCACATCCAGACGCGATAAACCGGTCCGAGGGCACGCGGAGCGACAAGCCCCGGCACGATGAGTGCCCCGCCGAGGACGAACGGCCAGACGGGCGTCTGGAACGAGAACACCCAGGGCAAGAACAACCCGAAAATGACCACGAAGGCCGCGCCGACGGTGAGCCCGAAGTTTCTTAGGGCCCGATCCGTCAGCTCTGTCGATCCGCTACCGTGCAGGTCAGTCAAGCTCGAACTCCTGCTTCCAGCTCTCGTCTCGCTCTCGCACCGGTTGCTCGCTCTTCGCGAGGAGACAGTTCTCGATGACGAGATAGTCCATCTCCGTACGCATGAAGCAGCGGTAGGCGTCTTCGGGTGTGCACACGATCGGCTCGCCCCGCACGTTGAACGATGTGTTCACGAGCACGGGTGTACCGGTGAGCTTCTCGAACTCTTTCAGGAGACGGTAGTAACGCGGATTGGTCTCGGCATGCACCGTTTGTATGCGTGCCGAGTAATCGACGTGTGTGATCGAAGGCAGGGTCGATCGCACGACGTTCAGCTTCTCGATGCCGAAGAGCCGTTGCTGCTCGGGCGTCATCGGCACGCGCAACTCTTCGCGCACCAGGGCCACCATCAGCATGTACGGGCTCTCGCGGTTGTGCTCGAAGTAGTCCGCGACGCGCTCGGCGAGCACCGAAGGGGCAAAAGGGCGGAACGACTCGCGGTACTTTATCTTGAGGTTCATCACCGATTGCATCGTGCGGCTGCGCGCATCGCCGAGGATGGAGCGCGCGCCCAACGCACGCGGACCGAATTCCATCCGCCCCTGAAACCAGCCTACGACGTTTTCCTCCGCCAGGAGGCGCGCGACGCGCGGGAACAGCTCCTCGTCCGTCAGCACTTGATACTTGGCGCCCAGGGCGTCCAAGCGGCGCTGTACCTCTTCGTTCGCGAAAGCCGGGCCGAGGTAGGCGCCTTGCATGTCGTCGAGCTTGCCGTTCGGCTTGCGAGGCTTTTGTAGATACTGGTACCAGGCGGATAGCGCCGCGCCGACCGCCCCTCCGGCGTCGCCCGCGGCAGGCTGCACCCAAATCGAGTCGAACGGCCCTTCGCGCAGAAGTCTTCCATTCGCGACGCAATTGAGCGCGACGCCGCCCGCCATGCAGAGATTTCGTTGCCCCGTCTCGCGATAAACCGTGCGGCCGAGACGCAGAACGATCTCTTCCGTGACCTTCTGGATCGAGGCTGCCAGGTCCATATGGAATTGCGTGAGTTTCGATTCGGGCCTACGCGGCGTTGCGCCGAACAACTCGTGGAACGCGTTGTTGGTCATCGTGAGCCCGGTGGCGAAGTTGAAGTACCGCATGTTCATGCGGAACGTGCCATCGGGCTTGACGTCGATGAGCTCGCGCATGATCAGGTCCACGTACTTCGGCTCGCCGTAGGGCGCAAGACCCATCACTTTGTACTCGCCCGAGTTCACCTTGAAGCCGGTGTAGTAGGTGAAGGCCGAGTAAAGGAGCCCGAGCGAGTGCGGGAAATCGATTTGCCATTGCGGCGTGAGCGTGTTGCCCGAGCCTATCCACACGGACGTCGTAGCCCACTCGCCGACTCCGTCCATGCAGAGTACGGCAGCAGACTCGTAAGGGCTCGGAAAGAACGCCGATGCAGCGTGCGACTGGTGATGCTCGTTGAACAGCAGCTTCGGAAGTCGACCGCCATTGGAGTGCCGACGCAACTCGTCGGCAAGCAGCTTCTTGAGGAAGAGCTTTTCCTTGAGCCAGATCGGCATTGCCGCCAAAAAGGAGCGGATGCCGCGCGGTGCGTACGCGAGATAGGTTTCGAGGAGCCGCTCGAATTTCACGAGCGGTTTGTCGTAGAAAACGATCAAATCGACGGAATCGAGCGAAGTGCCCGAGTCCTTCAGAACATAATCGAGTGCTCCGTGAGGGAAGCGCGCATCGTGACGTTTTCGTGTGAAACGTTCCTCTTGCGCTGCCGCGATCAGCTTGCCGTCCCGAACAAGCGCGGCCGCGCTGTCATGGTAATACGCGGAAATCCCAACGATGGTGGTCATGTGGTGGTTTAGCAGGTTCCCTGCCTGTCGTTATATTGCGGGCCATCGGCTGCCAACGGCCATCGGCACCGCGAACCGGCCACTCGTCATTCTTCGACCCATTATCCCACTCCGATACGGGCGGAGGAATAACCGGTATTTCCAGATGGGCCGCAGCTCACATTTCGTGTGCGTTTTCGCACTCGTCCGCCGCAAAAACCGGCTTTTCTTTTCCGTTCGCAGGCGCCGAGCGGGGCAACGAGTGACGGCTTTCGGTGCACCACTATTGGGGTAGGCCGGCGTCGATCGATCGCGCGCTCATCGGTGCGACCTGCTCTTGCTTCGATGTGAATCGCCCCGGCTTCTCCGGAGGCCATTTCGTTTGAGTCACGCCGCGATGGCGTGACCCGTGTTGCCAGCGTAGTACGCCGCCTCCGCTTCTGCCGG
>Ga0207873_1001930_pt1 | contig 18312 bp, 14 predicted proteins | sample BGWIniCompost_FD_187373 | JGI IMG/M metagenome (GOLD analysis project Ga0207873, IMG submission 187373) | Cellulose adapted compost microbial communities from Newby Island Compost Facility, Milpitas, CA, USA - BGW Initial Compost (SPAdes)... ...
TCACCGGGTGCTCGCGCGGTGCCTGGAGCAGATGGGGGACTTCGAGGATGTCGCCTGCGATCTGCAGGTCGCTGTCGCTGTTCATGTGAGTGCGGTGGTTCCTGGGCGTGAGAAGCGAAAAGGGCTCGCCCTGCCGGGCGCGGAGGAATCAACGGCCGAGTCGGATGCGAGGTGACTCGGCGGCGGCCGGAGACGGATGGCTCAACAGCCGGAACAACAACAGCTACAGCGAGCGCGGGCAGCACCGAGGATCCCGCCGGTGCGGGTCCGGGTGAGCGCCGAGTACGCGAGCATGCCCACAAGGACAGCGGTTCACACCTCCACTGTCAACTCGGCGCCCGGATCGTGGGACCGGGTTCACCTCATCAGGTTCATCTGACTGGCGAAAGGTTTGCTCACCCGATTCCGGGGACACATGCTGCGCACGACCGGGTGCCGAGCGCCGTTGCCGTCCTGTGATCTGGCTGTGATCAGGTTCGCTTCGCCTCGGTGTCGGAACGAGATCGACGCGCCGGACGTTCTCACCCGCAGAGGCTCTGCGCGGGGCGGAAAAGCCCGGACGGGCCCCGTCTGCATGTCAAGGTTTAGGGCGATTTGAACACTTTCCGCTTGACCTTGGTTCCGCAGAGTGAATAAGGGGCTCAATAGCAGATCTCGGCTTGACTCTCCCGGAGCAGCGCAATTGTAATTTCACTCGTGTCGTTCGACCGGAAACGGTAACGACGGCATCACGGGGACGCGAAAGACTGACGAGGGGCGCACATGACCGAGCTGGTGCAGCAACTGCTGGTCGACGACGCGGACGAGGAACTCGGCTGGCAGGAGCGCGCGCTGTGCGCCCAGACCGACCCCGAGTCCTTCTTCCCCGAGAAGGGCGGCTCCACCCGGGAGGCCAAGAAGGTCTGCCTCGCCTGCGAGGTCCGTTCCGAGTGCCTCGAATACGCCCTCGCCAATGACGAGCGCTTCGGTATCTGGGGCGGCCTGTCCGAGCGGGAACGCCGCCGGCTGAAGAAGGCCGCCGTCTGACGGACGGTGCTCCGCACACGTACCGCATACGTGTACAAAATCGCGTAGACGTGTCACATACGGCCCGGTGCAGGTGGGTTGTCCACAGGCGGCGGGCCGCCTTGCTGTGCAGCCAGTAGTGTGGTCGCTCGTCCGAGACGCCCCGCTGCCCCCACGGGGCACAGGCGTCCACCGCAGTCCACCGAACCGGGGCCCGTACCTCGATGTCCGTGCACAGCCACCCGGCAGCCCACGACGTTGCCGCCATCCCTGAGTTCCCGCGTCACGTGGTGACGGCGGTCCTCGTCTCGCACGACGGCGCCCGCTGGCTGCCCGACACACTCACCGGACTGCTGGGTCAGGAACGCCCGGTCCAGTACGCACTCGCCGCCGACACCGGCAGCGCGGACGACTCCGCCCGGCTGGTCACCGAGGCCCTCGGCGACGACCAGGTGCTGCACCTCGCCCGGCGCACCGGATTCGGCCAGGCCGTCGACGAGTGCCACCGCACGGCACCCCGGCTCACCCCGGACGACCTGCCCTATCTGAAGCGGCCCAGCGGCTGGGACCCGGTCACCCGCACCTGGCGCGACGACGCCTACGACCTGCCCGAACTCCCCTACGGCGAGCCGGTGCAGTGGCTGTGGCTGCTGCACGACGACTGCGCCCCCGAACCCGACGCCCTGGCCCAGCTGCTGCGCGTCGTCGACACCGAGTACGAGCTCGGCCGCGAGGACGTGGCCGTCGTCGGCCCCAAGCTGCGCGGCTGGTACGACCGCAGGCAGCTGCTCGAGGTCGGCGTCTCCATCGCCAACTCCGGTCGCCGGTGGACCGGCCTGGACCGCCGCGAACAGGACCAGGGCCAGCACGACCATGTGCGGGCCGTGCTGTCGGTGTCCACCGCGGGCATGCTGATCCGCCGTGACGTCTTCGAGCAGCTCGGCGGTTTCGACCGGCATCTGCCGCTGATGCGCGACGACGTCGACCTGTGCTGGCGCGCGCACCAGGCCGGCTACCGGGTCCTGGTCGCCCCCGACGCGGTGGTGCGGCACGCCGAGGCGGCCTCCCGCGAACGCCGCACCGTCGACTGCGTGGGCCGCACCGCGGCCTCCCCGCACAGGGTCGACAAGGCCGGCGCCGTCTACACCCTCCTCGTCAACACCCGTACCGCGGCGCTGCCCTGGGTGCTGCTGCGGGTGGTCCTCGGCACCCTGCTGCGCACCCTCGCCTACCTCGTCGGCAAGGTGCCGGGACAGGCCGTGGACGAGATCCGCGGCCTGATGAGCGTCCTGCTGCGCCCCGAACGCATCCTCGCCGGGCGGCGCCGCCGCGGCAGCCCGCAGATCGACAAGGCGGAACTGCGGGCGCTGTTCCCGCCGCCCGGCGCCACCGTCCGGGCCACCGTCGAGCAGGTCGCGGGCAACCTCGCCGGGCGCTCCGACCCCGAGGTGGCCTCCGGCGCCGGACGGCACGGCGGCGCCATCGAGTCCGGCCCCGGCGGCGACGACGCCGACTTCCTCGAGATCGAGCAGTTCGCCCGCCTCAAGCGCATCGCCCGCAAACCGGGCCCGGTGCTCTTCCTCGTCCTGCTCGTCGTCTCCCTCACCGCCTGCCGCTCCCTGCTCGGCGGCGGCGCGCTCGCCGGCGGCGCCCTGCTCCCGGTGCCCGCAGGCGCGGGCGAGCTGTGGGCGCGCTACACGGACGCCTGGCACGCGGTCGGCGCCGGCGGCACCGGCTCCGCACCGCCCTACCTGGCGATCGTGGCAACCCTCGCCTCCCTGCTGCTCGGCTCCACCGGACTGGCCGTCACCGTCCTGCTGGTGTGCTCGGTCCCGCTGGCCGGCCTCACCGCCTACTTCGCCTCCCGCCCGCTGGTCCCCTCCCGGCTGCTGCGCGCCTGGGCGGCCGTCGCCTACGCCTTCCTGCCGGCCGCCACCGGCGCCCTCGCCGGCGGCCGGATCGGCACCGCCGTCCTCGCCGTGCTGCTTCCCCTCCTCGCCCGCGCCGCCATCGCCGCCGGCGGCCTCGCCGACAGCACCGGCGGGCCCGGCAGCTGGCGGGCCACCTGGGCGTACGCGCTGCTGCTCACCATCACCACCGCCTTCACCCCGATCGTGTGGCCGATCGCGCTGGTCCTCGGCCTCGGCGTCCTGGCCCTGCGCCGCAGGGAGCTCACCGCGCACGCCCCGCGCCTGCTCGCCCAGCTCGGCACCCCGCTGCTGGTCCTGGCCCCCTGGTCGCTGTCCCTGCTGCCGTTCGGCTTCTTCCGGGAGGCCGGCCTGGAGTACGGCAGCGGCGCCGCCTCCGCCCTCGATCTGCTCGGCGCCGTCCCGGGCGGACCGGCCACCTTCAGCGGGCTGATGCTGATCGGCCTGGTCCTGGCCGCGCTGGCCGCCCTGCTGCGTTCCGAGCGGCAGACGGCCGTCCGCGTCGCCTGGGCGAGCGCCCTGACGGGCCTCGTCTTCGCCGCGCTGTCCAACGCCTCCACCTGGGCGGGCCCCGCCACCCTCGTCTACGGCATCTCCCTGCTGGCCGCCGCCGTGGTCGGCGCCGACGGGGCCCGCGCCCGGGTCGCCGAGAAGGAGTTCGGCTGGCGCCAGCCGGTCGCCGCGCTGATCGCCCTGGCCTGCGCCGCCGGGCCGCTGCTGCTCGCCGCCGGCTGGATGCTCCGTGGCGCCGACGGACCCCTCCAGCGCCGTGACCCCGTCCAGGTGCCCGCCTTCGTCGCCGAGGAGAGCGGTACCCGCGACCAGGCCCGCACCCTGGTGCTGGACAGCGACTCCGCCGCGGAGGTCCGCTACATGCTGGTCCGCGGTTCCGGCGCCCGCATGGGCGACGCCGAACTGGCCGCGGCCGGCGGCGAGAACGGCAGGCTCGACAAGGTCGTCGGCAACCTGGTCGCCGGCTCCGGCGCCGACCAGGCCGCCCAGCTCGGCACCTTCGCCGTCCGCTACGTCTTGGTCCACCAGGGCGCCCCCCGCGAGGTCACCCGCGTCCTGGACGCCACCCCCGGGCTGACCCGGCTCTCCCAGCAGGCCGGCGGCGCCCTGTGGCGGGTGGACCGCCAGGTGTCCCGGGCGACGATCGTCTCCGGCAAGGAGACCAAGGCGGTCGCGGCCGGCCCGGTGGACATCCACACCGACATCCCCGCCGGACCCGAGGGTCGCGTGCTGCGTCTCGCCGACACCGCCGACGACGGCTGGGCGGCCACCCTGGACGGCGCCCCGCTGCCCCGCACCACCGTGGACGGCTGGGCCCAGGGCTTCAAGCTGCCCGCCTCCGGCGGCCGCCTGGACGTCACCTACGACACCCCGCTCACCCACACCGCCTGGCTGTGGGCCCAGGGTTTCCTCGCGATCGTCCTGGTCGTCCTCGCCCTGCCCGGCCGCCGGCGTCACATCGACGACGACCTGCCCGACGAGCCGGCGGTCGTCCCCGCAGGGGACGGGCGCCGCGCCCGCCGTCTGCGCGCCCAGGCCGAGCAGGCGGGCCAGGCGGGAGAGCCGGCCGGGGCGGACCAGGCCGGGGAGGCCGGTCGGCAGGGTGCGCCGCAAGCCCCCGCTCCGATCCCCCCGCAGCCCGCCCACGACCCCTGGCGGCAGGAGCCGCAGCCCGACCCGGCGGCGCAGCAGTACCAGCAGCAGTACGCGGCCTACGCGCAGCCGGCGCAGCAGCCCCAGCAGTACCCGGGGCAGTACCCCGAGCAGCCGTACCCGTACCAGGGCGCCTCCTACGACCCGTACGCCTACGACCAGTACGAGCAGGCGCAGTACCAGCAGACCCCGACCTACGACCAGAGCTACCCGAACGGCTACGACATGCCGTACGACCCCATGGGCAGTGAGCGTCCCGACGGGAGCCAGCAGTGAACCGCACGACCCTGTCCCTGATCGCGGCGGCCACCGCCCTCGCCGCCGTGACCGGCTTCGCCGCGCTGACCGCGCCCGAGTCGCCGGCCGCGGACGACTCGGCACGCGCCGCGGCCCGGCTCCCGGTGGAGCGCACCAGCCTGCTCTGCCCCTCGCCCAGCACCTCCGACCTGGCCGAGACGACCTATTCCTCCTTCACCCCGGTCACCGAGGGGACGGAGAACAGGGGCTCGGCCGAGCTGCTCCCGGCCCGGGCCGACGGCGACGAAAAGGACGGGGACGGCAAGGACGGGGACGGCGACGAGGACGAAAGGGACGGGGAGTCCGAGAAGCCGGACGCCGGCGGGGCGAAGCCCGTCCTGAAGCCCGGGGAGCCGGGCCGGCAGGCCACCGGTGACGTCTCGGGCGGCGAGGCCCCGGCCCTCATCGGTACCGCCGACGGCCGCTACGCCCCCGGCTGGACCGTGCAGCAGACCACCGAGGTCACCGCGGGCACCGGCCGTGGCCTGCAGGGCGTCACCTGCGGGGCGCCGGACACCGAGTTCTGGTTCCCCGGCACCAGCACGGCCGGCGACCGCACCGACTATGTGCATCTGACCAACCCGGACGACTCGGCCGCCGTGGTGGACATCGAGCTCTACGGCAAGGACGGCGCCCTGAAGTCCACCGTGGGCGAGGGCATCACCGTCCGGGGGCGGTCCAGCGAGCCGATCCTGCTCTCCACGCTCACCGAGGAGCGCCAGTCCGATGTGACGGTGCATGTGGTCGTCCGCAGCGGCCGGGTCGGCGCGGCCGTGCAGGCCCTGGACGACAAGCTGGGCGGCGACTGGCTGGCCGCGTCCGCCGACCCGGCGGGCCGCCTGGTCCTCCCCGGCATCCCGAAGGACGCCACGGAGGTGCGCCTGGTCGCCTTCGCCCCCGGCGACTCCGACGCCGACCTCGGCATCCGCCTGGCCTCGCCCACCGGTTCGATCACTCCGGCCGGTCACGAGACCCTGCACGTCAAGGGCGGCATGACGGCCGCCGTGGACCTGGGCGACGTCACCCGCGGCGAGCCCGGCTCGCTGGTGCTGACCCCCACCGACCGCGCCGTCCCGGTCGTCGCCGCCGTCCGGGTGCTGCGCGGCAAGGGCGACGCCCAGGAGTCGGCCTTCATCCCGGCCGCCCGCCCGGTGTCCGGCCGGGCCACGGCCGTGGGCAACACCGCGAAGGGGACCACTCTGTCGGTGACGTCCCCCGAGGCCACCGCCCGGATCAAGGTCACCGCCTCGCCGGCCGGGGAGGGCGGCACGCCCGCGACCAAGACGTACACGATCAAGCGCGGCACCACCCAGGACATCACCCCGCCCGTGCCGGAGGGTGCGAAGGGAAGCTACGCGCTGACGATCGAGCCGGAGACGGACACCCCGGTCTACGCGACCCGCACCCTGACCAGCGGGAAGACGGACTTCACCAGCCAGACGCTGCCGGACGACCGGGGCATGGTCGCGGTCCCGAAGGCCCGGCAGGACCTGTCCGTCCTGCAGAAGTAGCCGCAACCTCCTGCCGGCGGGTCTGCCGTCGCCGGGAGGCCGGTCTCAGTCCTCCCCGTAGCGGGGGTCCACCGTCTCCGGGGTCAGCCCGAGCAGCTCCGCGACCTGCTCGACGACCACCTCGTGCACCAGTGAGGCCCGCTCCTCGCGGCCCTTGGAGCGGATCTCCACCGGGCGCCGGTAGATCACCACCCGCGCGGGCCGTCCCTCGCGTGCGGGCACGGTGCCGCCCAGCGGAACGGCCTCGTCGTTCCAGGCGGCCGCCGCCCCGTCCAGCCGGGGCACGTCCAGCACCAGGAAATCGATGTCGGCGAGCTGCGGCCACCGCCGCTCCAGCCGCTCCACGGAGTCCTGCACGAGATCTGCGAACGACTCCGCCCTGCTGGCCGCGAGCGGCACCTGCGGCGGTGCGATCGGTCCCCGCATGCCCCTGCCGTGACGATCACGGCGTCGGGGTCCGGGGCCGGCAGCGGCACGGGGCGTCACAGGGTTGTCCATCACTGTGCAGGGTAGTCTCCCGCGCCCTCGCATGCCCGACCCCGCACCGTCCCACGCTCCATGTCACTACCTGACCGTTTCGGCCAAAGTCGGGCTCGATTCCGTATCCCTCCTGGACCGGTGATCTCGAGAAGTTTGACGGCCTTTGTGCCAAGTGGTGACCGCAATCAGAATCGGCCGACGCCCCGCACATTCTCGTCCGGCCAGGTCACCGAGCGGGTTCCCGGAGGCCGTGTGCGACGTCTCACACCACGACACGGGGGAGTGACCTGGTGGAGAGTCGTCGCGGCCCGCTCAAGAGTGCGGTACCGTCCAACGTCGTGAGCCCTGTACGTCGCTGTTCGCGCACCGCTTGCGGCCGTCCCGCCGTCGCGACGCTGACGTACGTCTACGCCGACTCGACCGCGGTCCTCGGCCCCCTCGCCACCTACGCCGAACCCCACTGCTACGACCTGTGCGCCGAGCACTCCGAACGCCTCACCGCACCGCGCGGCTGGGAGGTCGTCCGCCTGCTCGACGGCTCGGCCCCGGCCCAGCCCAGCGGCGACGACCTGGAGGCCCTGGCGAACGCCGTGCGCGAGGCGGCCCGCCCGCAGGAACGCGCGGCGGGTGCGGGCGGCGGCGGACGCGGCGCCGACCCCATGGAGGTCGCCCGCCGGGGCCACCTCCGGGTGCTCCGCTCACCGGACGACTGACCCCCACCGACGACGCCGGTCCGCCGGACCGTTTCGGCACGCTGCCCGCCCCGTACGGCGGGCACGAGGCGGCCGGTAGTTTGTGGTGACCCACAGGACTTCGGAAGGGCTGGGACGTGGTTGCTGATCTCTCGCAGATCGTGAAGGCGTACGACGTACGCGGAGTCGTCCCCGACCAGTGGGACGAGTCCCTCGCCGAACTCTTCGGCGCCGCCTTCGCCCAGGTCACCGGCGCGAGCGCGATCGTCACCGGCCACGACATGCGGCCCTCCTCACCGGGCCTGTCGGCCGCCTTCGCGCGCGGCGCCGCGAGCCGCGGGGCCGACGTCACCGAGATCGGCCTGTGCTCCACCGACCAGCTCTACTACGCCTCCGGGGCGCTCGACCTGCCCGGTGCCATGTTCACCGCGTCGCACAACCCCGCCCGGTACAACGGCATCAAGCTCTGCCGGGCCGGCGCGGCCCCCGTGGGCCAGGACACCGGCCTCGCCGAGATCCGCGCCCTGGTGGAGCGCTGGAGCACCTCCGGCGCCCCGGCGCCCGCCGCGACCCCGGGCACGGTCACCCGCCGCGACACCCTCGCCGACTACGCCGCCCACCTGCGCTCCCTGGTCGACCTCACCGCCGTCCGGCCCCTGAAGGTGGTCGTCGACGCGGGCAACGGCATGGGCGGCCACACCGTCCCCACCGTCTTCGAGGGACTGCCGCTCACGCTCGTCCCCCTGTACTTCGAGCTCGACGGCACCTTCCCCAACCACGAGGCCAACCCCCTCGACCCGGCCAACCTGGTCGACCTGCAGAAGCGGGTCCGCGAGGAGGGCGCCGACCTCGGTCTCGCCTTCGACGGCGACGCCGACCGCTGCTTCGTGGTGGACGAGCGGGGCGAGCCGGTCTCCCCGTCCGCGATCACCGCCCTGGTCGCCGCCAGGGAGCTGGCCCGCAACGGCGGCAAGGGCACCGTCATCCACAACCTGATCACCTCCTGGTCGGTGCCGGAGGTGATCAGGGAGCACGGCGGCACCCCGGTGCGCACCCGCGTCGGCCACTCCTTCATCAAGGCCGAGATGGCCGCCACCGGCGCGATCTTCGGCGGCGAGCACTCGGCGCACTACTACTTCCGCGACTTCTGGTACGCCGACACCGGCATGCTGGCCGCCCTGCACGTCCTGGCGGCGCTCGGCGGCCAGGACGGCACGCTCTCCGCCCTCGTCGCCGAATACGACCGCTACGCCGGATCCGGCGAGATCAACTCCACCGTCGACGACCAGGCCGCCCGCCTCGCCGCGATCCGCGCCGCCTACGAGGGCCGCGAGGGCATCACCCTCGACGACCTGGACGGCCTCACCGTCACCTCCGCCGACTGGTGGTTCAACGTCCGCCCCTCCAACACCGAGCCCCTGCTGCGCCTCAACGCCGAGGCCCGCGACGAAACGACGATGCGCCGCGTCCGCGACGAGGCCCTGTCGATCATCCGCGGCTGACGCACCCGCGACGGACGGCTACCGGCGCCGCCCGCCGCCCGGACACCGAGCAGCCGGGGCCGTCCGGCGGGGGCCGCCGGTGGTCTGCCCGGCGCGGCGACCCGCGGACGCCGGCCGCCGGCGCCCGGGGCGCTCGGCGCCGGCCATCCGGGGCCGCCCGTGCGGGGGGGCGAGCACCGAGCGCCGACGCGGGCGCCGGACCTCGGGGGGCCCGCGTCGGCGAAGGGCCGACGACGCCGGCCGGGGGCCGATCATCCGAGGTCGGCGGGGTGCGGGGCGGGAGACCGCCCGGGCGGGGGGTCGGACACGGGTGCGCGGCCGACCATGGCGCGGTACCGGCGGTACGCTGACCAGGCACATCCGCGCAAAGCCACCTGCCGTGAAGGGAACCCCCATGCCGCTCGAAGCCGGTCTCCTGGAGATCCTCGCCTGCCCGGCCTGCCACGCCCCCCTCAAGGAGCAGGACGCCGAGCTGATCTGCACCGGCCAGGACTGCGGCCTGGCCTACCCGGTCCGTGACGGCATCCCCGTCCTCCTCGTCGACGAGGCCCGCCGCCCGGCGTAGCCGCCGCCTCGGCGCCCGCCGCCCCGCGAACCGACGCCCCGCCGACCGGAGGCACGCCGCCCATGCTCGACGAAAGCTTGCTCGACTCACCGGAGGGCCTCGCCGAGGCCGATCGCCGCGGGCTGCTCCGCGGGGCCGCCGAGGCCGGCGCCCGGGTCCGCACCGCCGCACGGCACGCCGCCGAGGCCGGCATCCAGGACCTGCAGCCCGACGGCCGGCCCCGCGCCATCCTCATCGCGGGCCCCGGCGCCGCCGCCACCCAGACCGCCGACCTGCTCGGCACCCTCGCCGGCTCCGGCAGCCCCGTCACCCGCCTCGCACCCACCGGTGTCGCTCCCGCCGCGGGCGCCCTGCGCTGGGAACTGCCCGGCTGGGCCGGCTCCGTCGACCTGCTGCTCATCGCCACCCCCGACGGCACCGAGCCCGGCCTGTCCCTGCTCGCCGAGCAGGCCTACCGCCGCGGCTGCACCGTCGTCGCCGTCGCCCCGGCCCGCACCCCGCTCGCCGACTCCGTCAGCGGCTCGCACGGCCTGTTCGTGCCCATGGCCACCGCTCCCTACGAGCACGAGGAACCCCTCGCGGCCTCCGCCCCCGGCGTGCTGTGGGCGCTGCTCACCCCGCTGCTGGCGCTGCTCGACCGCACCGGGCTGCTCACCGCGCCGCAGGACGCTCTGGAGAAGGTCGCCGACCGCCTGGACGGCATCGCCGAACGCTGCGGCCCCGCCATCGCCACCTACAGCAACCCCGCCAAGACCCTGGCCGCCGAACTCGCCGACGCGCTGCCCATCGTCTGGACCGAGGGCACCTCCGCCGGTCCCGCGGGCCGTCGCTTCGCCGCCGCGCTCGCCGAGCTCTCCGGCACCCCCGCCGTCGTCGCCGAACTCCCCGAGGCGCTCGCCGCGCACAGCGCCCTGCTGGCCGGCCCGCTCGCCGCCGGAGCCGACCCGGACGACTTCTTCCGCGACCGCGTCGAGGAACCGCCCGCCCTGCACGCCCGCGTGGTGCTGCTGCGCGACCGGCCCATCGGCAGCTTCACCGCAGCGCCCGCCGCCCGCGAGCTGGCCCTCACCCACGACACCCCGATCAGCGAACTCGAACCGCAGCCGGGCGGCGAACTGGAGACCCTCGCCGAGCTGATCGCCATCACCGATTTCGCCGCCGTCTACCTGGCGCTCGCCTCCCGCACCCGATGATGTCCGGGACATCCTGAACTCCCCTGCCCACCCGCCCCCTGCCGGGGAGGCAGGCCACGAGCACCGCAGAAGGAACCCGAGAACCCCATGGACCGCCTCGAGAACACCATCCGCCCCTACGCCTGGGGTTCCACCACCGCCATCCCGCGGCTCCTCGGCACCGAACCCACCGGTGAACCGCAGGCCGAGATGTGGATGGGCGCCCACCCCGGCGCCCCCTCACGCACCGCCCGCGGCACCCTCGCCGAGGTCATCGACGCCGCCCCCGAGAAGGAACTCGGCACCGCCTGCGTCGCCCGGTTCGGCCCCCGCCTGCCGTTCCTGCTCAAGCTCCTCGCCGCCGGCGCCCCCCTCTCCCTCCAGGTCCACCCCGGCCTGGAACAGGCCAGGAAGGGCTTCGAGGACGAGGAGCGCCGCGGCATCCCCGTGGACGCGCCGCACCGCAACTACAAGGACGCCAACCACAAGCCGGAGCTGATCTGCGCGCTCACCGAGTTCGACGGCCTGTGCGGCTTCCGCGACCCGCTGCGCGCCGCGGCCCTCCTCGACTCGCTGGGCGTCGACTCGCTCAAGCCCTACGCCGACCTGCTGCACGCCCGCCCCGCCGACGCCGCCCTGCGCGAGGTCCTCACCGCGATCCTCACCGCCGACCCCGAGGAGATGGCCCGCACCGTGGCCGACGCGGCCGCCGCCTGCGACCGCCTCGGCGGCGACCTCGCCCCCTACGCCGTGATCGCCCACCACTACCCGGGCGACCCCGGCGTCATCGCCGCGATGCTCCTCAACCACGTGCGGCTCCAGCCCGGCGAGGCCCTCTACCTCGGCGCCGGCGTCCCGCACGCCTACCTCAGCGGCCTCGGCGTGGAGATCATGGCCAACTCCGACAACGTGCTGCGCTGCGGCCTGACCCCCAAGCACGTCGATGTGCCCGAACTGCTGCGCATCGTCCGCTTCGAGGCCGGCGACCCCTCCGTGCTGCGCCCCGAGGCCACACCCGACGGCGAGGAGGTCTACGACACGCCCACCGACGAGTTCCGCCTCTCCCGCTACGTGCTGCCCGCCGGCGGCGCGGTCCACGACCTGACCCGCCCCGCTCCGCAGATCCTGCTGTGCACCGCCGGCACCGTCCGGGCCGGCGAGCACGAGCTCACCCCGGGCCAGTCCGTGTTCGCCGCCGCGGGCGAGAAGACCGAGGTGACCGGCACCGGCACGCTCTTCCGGGCCACCGTCGTGCCCTGACGCCCCCTCGACCCGGATCTGTCGCGCCGGTACGGCGGCGGGCTGCAACAATGGCCCACCGTCACAACACGGTTCACGCCCCCGAGCGGCCGCACCCGTCCGCCCGGGGCCGGAAATGCGGCGTACGAAGGGACAACGCGGACACATGAGCGCGTCAGGCGGCACCAGGGCGATCGTGGCGGCACTCGCCGCCAACCTCGCGATCGCGACAGCGAAGTTCGTGGCGTTCCTCTTCAGCGGCTCCTCGTCGATGCTCGCCGAGTCCGTGCACTCCGTCGCGGACTCCGGCAACCAGGCCCTGCTGCTCGTCGGCGGCAAGAAGGCCCAGCGCCAGGCCACCCCGCAGCACCCCTTCGGCTACGGCCGGGAGCGCTACATCTACGCCTTCCTGGTCTCCATCGTGCTGTTCTCGGTCGGCGGCATGTTCGCCCTCTACGAGGGCTACGAGAAGATCAAGCACCCGCACGAGCTGGAGCACTGGTACTGGCCCGTCGGCGTGCTCGTCTTCGCGATCATCGCCGAGGGCTTCTCCTTCCGCACCGCCATCAAGGAGTCCAACACCCTGCGCGGACGCCGCTCCTGGAAGGAGTTCGTCCGCCACGCCAAGGCCCCCGAGCTGCCCGTGGTCCTGCTGGAGGACCTCGGCGCACTCGTCGGTCTGATCCTCGCCCTCGGCGGTGTCGGCCTGGCCCTGCTCACCGGTGACAGCGTCTGGGACGGCATCGGCACCCTGTGCATCGGCGTGCTGCTCATCGTGATCGCCCTCGTCCTGGCCGCCGAGACCAAGTCGCTGCTGCTCGGCGAGTCCGCCGGTGCCGAGGAGACCGCCAAGATCGAGGCCGCCCTGGTCGACGGTGACACGGTGACCCGCATCATCCACATGCGCACCCTCCACCTCGGCCCGGAGGAGCTGCTGGTCGCCGCCAAGATCGCCGTCCGGCACGACGAGACCGCGGCCGAGATCGCCGCCGCCATCGACGCCGCCGAGTCCCGCGCCCGCGAGGCCGTCCCGATCGCCCGCGTCATCTACCTCGAGCCCGACATCTACAGTGAGGCCGAGGCCGCCAAGGGCCCCGACCCGGAGGCCACCCCCGGCGGCCCCGGCCCGGAAACCGCAGGCCACTGACGGCGCCGGAGGCCCGGCCGCCCGCCGCCCGCACGGCAGGCGGCCCTCTCCCGCCCGGCCCGGTGCACCGACGGGGCCGACCGGGCCGACCGCCAGATGGCCGGAAGTGTTCCCGGGCGGACTGGGGATCGCAGGCGGCTCCGGTGTAGCTTGGGACGGAGCCAGACGTCGCTGCTGATGGCGGTCGGGCGGTCCACTGCGGCCGGCCGAGGGAGAGAGGGCCTCCGACGGACTGCGCTGCGCGTACGCGGGCATGCCTGTGCCCTCCTTCGGGCACCCCTGTGTCCGCCGCCGCGCAGACCAGCCAGACCCACCTCGACCCAACCCGAGGAGCAGCTCGCAATGACGACTGTCGAGAACCGACAGGACTTCAAGGTCGCCGACCTCTCCCTGGCCGAGTTCGGCCGCAAGGAGATCACCCTCGCCGAGCACGAGATGCCGGGCCTGATGGCGATCCGCAAGGAGTACGCCGAGGCCCAGCCCCTCGCCGGCGCCCGCATCACCGGCTCCCTGCACATGACCGTGCAGACCGCCGTCCTGATCGAGACCCTGGTCGCCCTCGGCGCCCGCGTCCGCTGGGCGTCCTGCAACATCTTCTCCACCCAGGACCACGCCGCGGCCGCCGTCGCCGTCGGCCCCGACGGCACGCCCGACAACCCGCAGGGCGTCCCCGTCTTCGCCTGGAAGGGCGAGACGCTGCAGGAGTACTGGTGGTGCACCGAGCAGGCGCTGACCTGGCCGGACAGCCCCACCGGCGGCCCCAACATGATCCTCGACGACGGCGGTGACGCCACCCTCCTCGTCCACAAGGGCGTCGAGTACGAGAAGGACGGCAAGGTCCCCTCGCCCGACACCGCCGAGTCCGAGGAGCACCGCGTCATCCTCGAACTGCTCACCCGCACTCTGAGCGAGAACCCGCAGAAGTGGACCCAGCTCTCCTCCGAGATCCGCGGTGTCACCGAGGAGACCACCACCGGCGTCCACCGCCTGTACGAGATGCAGCGTGAGGGCACCCTCCTGTTCCCGGCGATCAACGTCAACGACGCCGTCACCAAGTCGAAGTTCGACAACAAGTACGGCTGCCGCCACTCCCTGATCGACGGCATCAACCGCGCCACCGACACCCTGATCGGCGGCAAGACCGCCGTCGTGTGCGGCTACGGCGACGTGGGCAAGGGCTGCGCCGAGTCGCTGCGCGGCCAGGGCGCCCGCGTGATCGTCACCGAGATCGACCCGATCTGCGCCCTGCAGGCCGCGATGGACGGCTACCAGGTCACCACCCTCGACGAGGTCGTCGAGACCGCCGACATCTTCATCACCACGACCGGCAACCGGGACATCATCATGGCCTCGGACATGGCCAAGATGAAGCACCAGGCGATCGTCGGCAACATCGGCCACTTCGACAACGAGATCGACATGGCCGGCCTCGCCAAGGTCCCCGGCATCGTCAAGGACGAGATCAAGCCGCAGGTCCACAAGTGGACCTTCCCCGACGGCAAGGCGATCATCGTCCTGTCCGAGGGCCGCCTGCTGAACCTGGGCAACGCCACCGGCCACCCGTCGTTCGTGATGTCCAACTCCTTCGCGGACCAGACCCTGGCCCAGATCGAGCTGTTCACCAAGCCCGACGAGTACCCGACCGGCGTCTACGTGCTGCCCAAGCACCTCGACGAGAAGGTCGCCCGGCTCCACCTCGACGCCCTCGGCGTGAAGCTGACCAAGCTCCGCCCCGAGCAGGCCGAGTACATCGGTGTGAAGGTCGAGGGCCCGTACAAGCCGGACCACTACCGCTACTGAGCCCGCGGCAGCAGGTTCTTCGAGGCAGGCCCCCGCACCCCCGTGCCGGGGGCCTGCCCCATGGACGGACCAGGCGACCGGCTCAGCCCGTCACGACTCAGGACCCCCATGCCCCGCGGCCGCTATTCGCTCCACGATCCGCACGACCACACCCCCCTCGCAGAAGAGCACTTCCACTGCGCCCCCGGCCCCTCCGGCTGGCGCTACGTCTCCCAGCTCACCGCCCCGTCCGGCGATCACCTGGGCTCGGTCGACCTCGCCCTGGACGAACTCGGCCGCCCCCTCCGCCTGGAACTCCACGCCGCCGACTGGCAGGTCCGCGGCGCCGCCCTCGACGGCGTCACCTGGGTCCGCACGGACCCCACGGGAACCCACGCCACGGAAGGCAATGTGCGCGCCCACGCCTTCACCGGCACGTCCCCCGCGTTCCTCGTCGCCACGACCCGTCTGCTGCGCCTCACCCCCTCGTCACCGGCCACCCGCGTACGACTCGTCGCCTTCACCGATCCCGTGCTCGCCCCGCGCACCGTGGATCAGTCCTGGGCGCTGGTGAAAAGAGAAGCACACGCCACTGACAACGGCCCTCTGACCGTGGACGAATACCAGGTCACGGCCCTGGACACGGGCGAACGGCACAGTGTGCACATCGCCGGGGACGTCGTCCTGGCCGCCCCCGGCATCGAGCTGGAGGACCTGGAGACGCCGCCATCGGTCTTCGAGTGAGCGCGGCCACTTCGCCGTCCCCCCGCTATGGCCGTGTCGGTCAGGCAGGCGGGATGAACTTGGTGTGGGGCTGCTCGTCGGCCGGCTCCTGCCGGGACGGCTGGGAGGACTGAGAGGGCTGGGAGGACTGAGAGGGCTGGGACGGCTGGGACGGCTCGTCCGGGGCTTCGGACGTGGGCGGCTGTGACGGCTGTGACAGCTGTGACGGAGGCTGGGGGATCGGCTGGGGCACCGTCGGCGTCTGCGGAGCAGCGGGGCTCTGCGAGGTCCCCGGCATCTGAGGCGCGGACGGCGCAGGAACGGAGGGGGACTGCCCGATTGCCCCGCCGCCGAAGGCCCGCCGGGCCTCCCGGGCCTGCCGCTCCTGCAGGATCGCGGCGAGATAGGCCGCAGGCGGCACGCCCTGCGGCACCGGCGTCCCCGTGCGCTCCGCGACATCCGCCGCCAGCCGCTCCGCCATCGACCAGGCCACCCGCGGATCGAGCTGCCGCATCCGGCCCAGGTACTGCCGGACGGCCAGCCACAGACTGTCCGGCACCGCCGAGAGATCCAGCCCCGAGAAGCGTCCGGCCAGCCAGGGCGGAGGCGGCGGCAAGAAGCCCGTCTGCCCGGCCGGCACCCGCTCCCGCACCACGATCGTCCCCGCGAACACATCGCCGAGGCGCCGTCCCCTTGCCGAGACCAGCGAGGCGATGCACGCCACCACCCCGAGCGTCATCAGGATCTCGATGACACCGATCAGCCCCCGCACCAGCGCGTGCCGGAAACGGATCGGCCCGCCGTCGTCCCGCACCACCCGCAGCCCGCACGCCAGCTTCCCCAGCGACCGGCCGTGGCTCAGCGTCTCCACCGCGATGGGCCCGCCCACCAGGATCAGCACGAACGCCGCGAGGGATATCGCCGTCTGCGCGGCCTCGTCCAGGGAAGCGGTGGCCAGCACCAATGCCACCGTCACCAGCATGAAGACCACCAGGGCGACCACCAGGTCGAGCAGCACGGCCAGCGCCCTGCTGGGCAGCCTCGCGGGCCGCAGCTCCAATGCCACGGCCTCGCCCGTCACCAGCTCACTCACGCATGCCGCCCTTCCCCTGCGATGATCCGAACACCGCCAGTCTGCCAAGCTGATGGCACATCGCACCGCAGTACGACCACCCGATCAAGGCGAGCATCGATCACCGGGGTCCGCACGACCGTGTCGATCGACCGAGAGCAAGCCGAGGAGCAGGCACACAGATGGACCTCGACGTCTTCGTCTCCGCCCACCGCGCGGAGTGGGACCGCCTCGACGCCCTGCTCCGCCGCCAGCGTCGGCTCAACGGCGCGGAGGTCGACGAACTCGTCTCCCTCTACCAGCGCACCGCCACCCACCTGTCACTGATCCAGTCCTCGGCCCCCGACCCCCAGCTGACCGGCCGGCTCAGCCAGCTGGTGGCCCGCGCACGCGGCGCGGTGACCGGCACCCGGCGAGCCTCCTGGCGGGACGTCACCCACTTCCTCACCCACAGCTTCCCGGCCGCCGTCTACCGCGCCCGCCGCTGGTGGGTGCCCACGGCCCTGCTGTCCACCGCCGTGGCGATCCTGCTCGGCTGGTGGATCGGCACCCACCCCGAGGTGCAGTCCGCCATCGCCGCCCCCACCGAGCTGCGCGAGCTGACCCGCCCCGGAGGCCAGTACGAGACGTACTACTCCAGCCACCCGGCGGCCTCCTTCGCCGCGCAGGTGTGGACGAACAATGCCTGGGCCGCCGCCCTGTGCCTGATCTTCGGCATCTTCCTCGGCCTGCCGGTCATCTGGATTCTCTTCCTCAACATGCTCAACCTGGGCGTCGGCTTCGGTCTGATGCACTCGGCGGGCCGGCTCGACGTCTTCCTCGGTCTCGTTCTGCCCCACGGCCTGCTGGAGCTGACCGCCGTCTTCGTCGCCGCCGGTACCGGACTGCGCCTCGGCTGGACCCTGGTCGACCCGGGGCCGCGCACCCGGCGCAGCGCCCTTGCCGAGGAGGGCCGGGCGGCGCTGGCCATGGCGATCGGACTGGCCCTGGTCCTCTTCGTCGCCGGTGCCATCGAAGGCTTCGTCACCCCGTCCGGCCTGCCCACCTGGGCCCGCATCGGCATCGGAGTCCTGGCGGAGCTCGCCTTCCTCGTCTATGTCTTCGTCGTGGGCCGGCGGGCGGCTCACGAGGGTGAGACGGGTGACCTGGACGCGGCCGAGCGCAGCGCGACCGTGCCGACGGCCGCCTGATGTGCGAACCACACCGCTGAGCTGCTAGTGTCCTCTTCGCCCCACGGGACCCGTTGACACGGGCATCGCGGGGAGGTAGATTCAAACAGTTGCCTGGACATGGGTTCGAACCCGACCGGCGACCGTGAGCATCTGCTCCGCTTCTTGAAATCGAGATTTCGAAGAAGCTTCTCCCGACGCATCGGAACGAGGCCGGTCAGAACGGCCCAAAACTTCTGATAAAGTCGGGTGCGCCGGAAAGGGAAACGCGCAAGCGGAACCCGGAAAGGCACCGAGGAAATCGGATCGGCAAGATCTGATAGAGTCGGAAACACCGAAGGGAAGCGCCCGGAGGAAAGCCCGAGA
>Ga0207873_1001936_pt1 | contig 18266 bp, 15 predicted proteins | sample BGWIniCompost_FD_187373 | JGI IMG/M metagenome (GOLD analysis project Ga0207873, IMG submission 187373) | Cellulose adapted compost microbial communities from Newby Island Compost Facility, Milpitas, CA, USA - BGW Initial Compost (SPAdes)... ...
TCAAGGGCGAGGTGATCAAGACCGTGCCCGAGTCGAAGATCGTGGAGACGCTGATCGACGAGGCCATGAAGCTGGCCGAGCAGATGGAGAAGGACGGCGTGCCCTCGGGCGAGCCCTCGGTCTCCGTCGCCGACTGACACCACTGGCCGGACCCCGGGGGCGGCAGCCCCCGGCCCGGCGGCACCGGCGGCGCCAACCCGCAGGTCGGACGGCCGGCCTCCCACCAGGCGGCACCGCACAAGCTCCGCAGGTACAGTGCGGAAATCAGCAGACTCGAGTGTGTGTGAGGCCCCGCCCGTGTTGACGCAGACCACCTCCCGGGTCCTCGAACCGAGTGACCTGGACGCCGCTCTCGCCGTGCTCGACCGCGAGCCCGTGGCGAACGCCTTCGTGACCTCACGCGTGCAGGTCGCCGGCCTGGACCCGTGGCGGCTCGGCGGCGAGATGTGGGGCTGGTACGAGGGCGGCATCCTCACCTCGCTCTGCTACGCCGGCGCCAACCTCGTCCCCATCTGCGCCACCCCCAGGGCGATCCGCGCCTTCGCCGACCGGGCCCGCCGCGCGGGACGCCGCTGCTCCTCCATCGTCGGCCCCGCCGACACCACCGCAGAACTCTGGCGGCTCCTCGAACCCCAGTGGGGCCCCGCCCGCGAGGTCCGCCGCCACCAGCCCCTGATGGTCACCGACCGGCTGCCCGAGCACATCGCCCCGGACCCGTACGTCCGCCGCGTCCGCAAGGACGAGATGGAGACGATCATGCCGGCCTGTGTGGCCATGTTCACCGAGGAGGTCGGCGTCTCCCCGCTGGCCGGCGACGGCGGCCTCCTCTACCAGGCCAGGGTCGCCGAACTCGTCGGCTCCGGCCGCTCCTTCGCCCGCTTCGACGCCGACGGCAAGGTCGTCTTCAAGGCGGAGATCGGCGCCGCCACCGACCGTGCCTGCCAGATCCAGGGCGTCTGGGTGGCTCCCGAACACCGCGGCAAGGGCCTCGCCGCCCCCGGCATGGCGGCCGTCCTGCGCTACGCCCTGGCCGACGTGGCCCCCGTGGCGAGCCTCTATGTCAACGACTTCAACACCCCCGCACGCCGCACCTACGAGAAGGTGGGCTTCAAGGAGGTCGGCGCCTTCATGAGCGTTCTCTTCTGACCCCGCGCCGGGACTGTAGGCTCCCCGCCATGGACCCCGTCATCGGCCCCCTGGACCTCACCGCCCACGTCGACGAGGCCCTGGCCGTCCAGGCCGCAGCCTTCGGGCTGGGCCCCGACGAGGTGGCGGTCCGCCGGCAGATCGTCCTGCGCCACATGACCCACCGGGGTGCCCGGGCCTACGGGGCCACCGCCGACGGCCGCCTGGTCGGCTTCGTCTACGGCATGCCCAACGACCGCTCCCACTGGTGGTCCACCGTCGTCGAGCCCTACCTGCGCGCCCAGGGCAACGACCACTGGCTCGACGACTCCTTCGTCATCACCGAGCTGCACGTCCACCCCAGCCACCAGAAACAGGGCATCGGCCGCGCCCTGATCACCACCATCACCGACACCGCCACCGAGCCCCGGTCGATCCTCTCCGCGATCGACGTCGAGAGCCCCGCCCGCAAGCTCTACCGTTCCCTCGGCTACAAGGACCTCGCCCGCCAGGTGCACTTCCCCAGCGCCGCCAAGCCCTACGCCGTCATGGGCGCCCCGCTGCCACTCCTTCGCGCATAACCGATTTCCACCGGCTGGCACCGCCCGGCTAACCTCCTGTCATCACCCAGACGCAGCAGGAGTACGAGAACCATGGCGAACGCACCGGTCCAGCGCATGTCCCAGTTGATGGCGAAGACGCTGCGCGACGACCCGGCGGACGCCGAGGTCCTCAGCCACAAGCTGCTCGTCCGCGCCGGCTACGTCCGCCGCACCGCCGCCGGCATCTGGTCCTGGCTGCCCCTCGGCAAGAAGGTCCTCGCCAACATCGAGCGGGTGGTCCGTGAGGAGATGGACGCCATCGGCGCGCAGGAGGTCCTCCTCCCGGCCCTGCTGCCCCGCGAGCCCTACGACGCCACCGGCCGCTGGGACGAGTACGGGCAGGAACTCTTCCGCCTGAAGGACCGCAAGGGCGGCGACTACCTCCTCGGCCCCACCCACGAGGAGATCTTCACCCTCCTGGTGAAGGACCAGTGCACGTCCTACAAGGACATGCCGGTGATCCTCTACCAGATCCAGCACAAGTACCGCGACGAGGCCCGCCCCCGCGCCGGCATCCTGCGCGGCCGCGAGTTCCTGATGAAGGACTCCTACTCCTTCGACCTCGCCGACGAGGGCCTCGCCGAGTCCTACGCCCTGCACCGCAAGGCCTACCAGCGGATCTTCGACCGCCTCGGCCTCGACTACCGCATCTGCGCCGCCACCGCGGGCGCCATGGGCGGCTCCAAGTCGGAGGAGTTCCTCGCTCCCGCCGAGGCCGGCGAGGACATCTTCGCGGACTGCCCCAACTGCGACTTCGCCGCCAACACCGAGGCGATCTCCTACGAGCTGAAGCCGGCCGACGCCACGGACGTCCCCGCCGCGGAGGACATCCCCACCCCCGACACCCCCACCATCGAGACCCTCGCCGCCCAGCTCGGCGTCCCGGCCTCCGCCACCCTGAAGAACCTCCTGGTCAAGGTGGACGGCGAGATCGTCGCCATCGGCGTCCCCGGCGACCGCGAGGTCGACATGGGCAAGGTCGAGGCCCACTTCGCCCCGGCCGCCGTCGAACTGGTCACCGAGGCCGACTTCATCGCCCGCCCCGACCTGGTGCGCGGCTACGTCGGCCCGCAGGGCCTGGACAAGGTCACGTACATCGCCGACCCGCGCGTCGCCCCCGGCACCGCCTGGATCACCGGCGCCAACAAGGCCGACACGCATGCCAAGAACGTCGTCGCCGGCCGCGACTTCGAGGTCGACGAGTACGTCGACGTGGTCGTCGTCGAGGAGGGCGACCCCTGCCCCAGGTGCGGCACCGGCCTCAAGCTGGACCGCGCCATCGAGATCGGCCACATCTTCCAGCTGGGCCGCAAGTACGCCGACGCCCTCAAGCTGGACGTCCTCGGCCAGAACGGCAAGCCGGTCCGCGTCACCATGGGCTCCTACGGCATCGGCGTCTCCCGCGCCGTCGCCGCCCTCGCCGAGCAGACCGCCGACGACAAGGGCCTGTGCTGGCCCAAGGAGGTCGCCCCCGCCGACGTCCACGTCGTCGCCGCCGGCAAGGCCCTCCAGACCGAGCTGGCCCTCGACGTCTCGCAGAAGCTGGCCGCCGCGGGCGTCCGCGTCCTGGTCGACGACCGGGCCGGCGTCTCCCCGGGCGTCAAGTTCACCGACTCCGAACTGATCGGCGTCCCCCAGATCCTGGTCGCCGGCCGCCGTGCCGCCGAGGGCATCGTCGAACTCAAGGACCGCAGGACCGGCGAACGCGAGGAACTCACCGTCGAAGAGGCCGTCACCCGCCTCACGGCCTGATCGTGAGGGGGCACCCACGGGTGCCCCCTCCGCATCCGCACCCGCGCGCACGCAACGGCGTCGCCCTTCTCGCGGACGTACCGGTGTGCCGCGCGGCGGGGAGGGGACGTGCCGGGGGCGTCCGCCCGCGGCGGGCGGCGGAGACTCCGGGCACCCTCGTGACCGGCCCCGCCGCGTACCGAGGACGGACCTCCGGTGCGGCCCCGGCTCACCCACCGCCCCCGGGCGCCACGCGCACCCCCGCCGGCCCCGCACGGGCGCCGCAGGGATCAACGCGCACCCGTACACACCCGCACCCGCCGCACGCACCCCTGCCACACGACATCAGGCACCACGGCGCGCACCCTGAACGCCTCCGCGCGACCCCCACGGCGCGCACCCTGAACGCCTCCGCGCGACGCCCCACGGCGCGCACCCTGGACCGGCACCCCGTGCGCCCTACAACCAGCCGGCGAACTCCAGCAACAGCTCCGCGTCCTGCTCACGCCCCACACGCCGCGCCCGCACGCCCGACTCCACCGCACGGAACAACGTCCACCCGCGCAGCCGCTCCTGATCGACCTCCAGCGACTCCGCCAGCCGCTTCACCCGCCGCCGCGTCGTCGCCGCCCCCGACGGCTGCGCGATCAGATCCTCCACCCGGTCCCGCACCAGCCGCGCCAGATCGAAGGCACACTCACCGACCACCGGATCCGGCCCCACGGCCAGCCACGGCATCCGCTCCCCGGCCAGCACCTTGCTCTGCCGGAACGTCCCGTGCAGCAGCCGCGCCGCCGACTGGGGCGTCGTCGCCAGCAACTCCTCCCGCGCCGTCAGCGCCGCCTCCACCAGCGGCCGCACCTCGGGATCCCGCTCCGCACTGGCCCGCATGGCCTCCGCCTGCCGCCCCGTGCGCTCCTCGACCGTCTCGAAGCCATGGCCCTCGGGCGGCGGCACCCACAGCCGCCGCAGCGTCCCCGCCGCCTCCAGCAGCGCCTTCGCCTCCGGCAACGACCGCACCGACACATCCGGATGCAGCCGCTCCAAGAGCAGCACACCCACCTCGGCACCCTGCTCCGCCGAGGACTCCAGCAACTGCACGGCGCCCAGCCCACCCCAGTGCGCCAGCGCCGCCCGCTCGTGCTCCGGCCGCGCCAGCGCCGGCGCCAGCTTCAGCACGGCCGGCGTCCCGTCCGCCGTCCGCACCAGCACCACCAGGCTGCTCCGCCCCCCGGGCACCTGCACCCGCTCCACGGTCAACTCGCGCGCTGCGACGGCCCGCTCCGCCCTCTCCGGCAGCTTCGCCAGCCAGTCGTCGCCGTCCGGCGCCGTCTCCGCGAGCGCCCTCACCAGACGCTTCGGCGGTTCGAAAACCATGCGCGAGTCGTTCCCTTCCTGCTGCACGCGGCGCGTCCACGCCGCCCCCGTCATCGCGCCGGTGCCGCAGCCCCCGGCGTCGTACCGGCCCCCGACCGCTCGGCGAGCCCAGGGAAGGCTACGCTCTTCCCGCTCCAGCGCACCGACCGCACCGCCGCCTCCCGCAACGCCTCGGCCGCCGCCCGCCGCCGCTCACCCGTGCTGTCCCGCACCAGGTCCGCGTAGATCCCGGCCACCCGGTCCTCCAGCTCCGCGGCGAGCCGCACCGCGGCCGCCGCGTCCGGCACCGCGAACGGCAGCGCGTACCCCGCGGCCGCCGCCACGGGCGTGGCGCCGGCGTCCCGCACCTGCCGCACCAGCACGTCCCGCCGGGCCCGGTGCGCGTCGTACGCGGCGCGAACCTCCCCGCGCCGCTCCTTGCCGATGCGCCCGCCGACGACCCCGTAGCCGTACACCGCCGCGTGCTCCGCGGCCAGTGCGGCCTGCAGCGCCCGCAGCTCCCGGTCCTTGGCCGCCGCGGTCTCGCCCTCGCTCATCCGGTCACCCTCTCCGGTCATGCCTTCGTCAGCAGATACGCACGCGCCGCACCGGCCGCCGCCACCGAGGCCAGCAGCCGCGCCAGCTCACCCGGAGCCTCCACCAGCCCCTCGGCCCGCCGGTCGGCAAGCTCCCGCTCCGCCCTGGCGAGCTGAGCGAGCGCCTCCTTCTCGTCCCCGGGCACCCCTGAAGGCGAAGCCGCCACCACGGCCTCCTCGGACGGCGAACCCGAAACCGGACCCGACGCCGAAGCGGGCGCCGACCCCGAAACGGATGCCGAAGCGGACGGCGAACCCGAAGCGGGCGCCGTTGCCGAAGGCGAGGCGTGTTTCCCCGCCCCGCCCCCGAACGCGGCCTCCTGCCGCACCACATCCGCCCGCAGCGGCCCCAGCCGCCCCGCCAGCTTCGGATGCGCCGCGATCACCGCGTCGTACCGCTCCACCAGCTCCGCGCTCTCCCGCGCCGCCCGAGCCCGCGCCCGCTCCTCCGCCGACTCCGGCCTGCGCTCACCCGCCCCCGACTTCCCGGACCCACCGGTGCACCCGGTCGCGGCCACAGCCGGCAGGACCGCGGAAGCGATCAGCAGACTCCTCCTCCGCGGCCCCGCCGCACAGAAGGACGAAACCGGGACCGAAGCCGGCGCCTCAGCCGACGGCGACGAAGAAGACACGGACTGCGGAAACAACGACACGGCTGACGTCCTCGAGGAACTCGTGCACAACGCGGCGGCGGAAGACGATGACGGGCCACAGCCCGCGATCACCGTACCCGGCACCACGCACGGCGGCCGCCATCGGCACCAGGTGGACGGCAACACCCTGCGCGACCGGATACCCTTTGACCAGACACGCGACCCATCCCACAACAGCACACGCGGCCGAGGAGTCACCCGGATGAGCACCACCCAGAGCGAGAGGCTGCGAGAACTTCTGGAACCGCTCGTCACCTCACAGGGCCTCGATCTCGAGGAGATCGCCGTGGACTCCGTCGGCCGGCGCCGTGTGCTGCGTGTAGTCGTCGACTCCGACACCGGTGCGGATCTGGACCGGATCGCCGATGTGAGCCGTGCGCTCTCGGCGAAGCTGGACGAGACCGACGCGATGGGCAGCGGGGAGTACACCCTCGAGGTCGGGACCCCCGGCGCGGAACGCCTCCTCACCGAGCACCGGCACTACGTCCGCGCCACGGGCCGCCTGGTGAAGTTCCAGCTGGCGGACGGCGGCGAACTGGTCGCCAGGATCCTGAAGACCGACGACGAGGGTCTTGATCTCGAAGTGCCCGGAGTGAAGGGCCGCAAGGCCACCACCCGCAGACTCGCCTTCTCCGACATCGACAGGGCGCGCGTGCAGGTCGAGTTCAACCGCAAGGACAAGAAGGAAGAGGAGGCGTAGCCGTGGACATCGACATGAGCGCCCTGCGGGGCCTGGTACGGGAGAAGGAGATCTCCTTCGACCTGCTCGTCGAGGCGATCGAAGCGGCCCTCCTCATCGCCTATCACCGCACCGAGGGAAGCCGCAAGCACGCGAGGGTGGAGCTCGACCGGCAGACCGGGCATGTGACCGTGTGGGCGAAGGAGGACCCGGAGGACGTTCCGGAGGGCCAGGAGCCCCGCGAGTTCGACGACACCCCGTCCGGCTTCGGCCGTATCGCCGCCACCACCGCCAAGCAGGTCATCCTGCAGCGGCTGCGCGACGCCGAGGACGACGCGACGCTCGGCGAGTACGCCGGCCGCGAGGGGGACATCGTCACGGGCGTGGTCCAGCAGGGCCGCGACCCGAAGAACGTGCTGGTGGACATCGGCAAGCTGGAGGCCATCCTGCCGGTGCAGGAGCAGGTGCCCGGCGAGGAGTACCCGCACGGCATGCGGCTGCGCTGCTATGTGGTGCGGGTTGCGAAGGGCGTGCGCGGCCCGTCCGTCACGCTCTCGCGCACCCACCCGAACCTGGTGAAGAAGCTGTTCGCTCTCGAGGTGCCGGAGATCGCCGACGGTTCCGTCGAGATCGCCGCGATCGCCCGTGAGGCCGGTCACCGCACGAAGATCGCCGTCCGCTCCACCCGGCCCGGCCTGAACGCCAAGGGCGCCTGCATCGGCCCCATGGGCGGCCGGGTGCGCAATGTGATGGCGGAGCTGAACGGCGAGAAGATCGACATCGTCGACTGGTCCGACGACCCGGCCGAGATGGTGGCGAACGCGCTGTCCCCGGCCCGGGTGTCCAAGGTCGAGATCGTGGACATGGCGACCCGTTCCGCGCGGGTCACCGTGCCGGACTACCAGCTGTCCCTGGCGATCGGCAAGGAAGGGCAGAACGCCCGGCTCGCCGCCCGTCTGACCGGCTGGCGGATCGACATCCGGCCCGACACCGAGCAGGCCGCTCAGTGACAGGTCACGCGGCCCCGGCGGCGTCCGGGGAATAGATCCAGTCCGCAGGACGCTGAGATCACGACAGCTTTGCGTCCGCCGTGTGTTCGATTCTTGCCCCGAAGGGGTGAGGTCGGTCCGGGGAGGTAGACTTAGCTGTGTCTGGCCGGACACGTATCCGCGCATGCCCTGAGCGCACCTGTGTGGGGTGCCGGGAGCGAGCGGTCAAGAACGAGCTGCTGCGGATCGTGGCGATCGAGGGCGCGTGCGTCCCCGATCCTCGCGGTACGCTGCCCGGCCGGGGTGCTTATGTGCACCCCGTCCCGGTCTGTCTGGACCAGGCAGTGCGCCGCAAGGCGTTTCCGAGGGCGCTGCGCGTCCCGGGACCGCTCGACGTAATGGCGTTGCGCCAATACGTCGAGCAGGCACAAGGTTGCTGAGAGCAGCCCGTAAGAAGCGCCGTACGGAACCCCCCGTGCGGTCTGGTACCTCGCGAGTCGAAAGCAGGTCGAGATTGCGATGAGCACTCGATGAGTACGCGATGAGTACGCCCATGAACTAGCGACGGTCCGGACGCAACCCGGACCTCAAAGGAGCGAAGTGGCTAAGGTCCGGGTCTACGAACTCGCCAAGGAGTTCGGCGTGGAGAGCAAGGTCGTCATGGCCAAGCTCCAGGAACTCGGTGAATTCGTCCGTTCGGCGTCTTCGACCATCGAAGCGCCCGTAGTACGCAAGCTGACCGACGCCTTCCAGCAGGGCGGCGGGGGCAACGGCAAGTCCGCCGCGAAGCCCGCCGCGCCCAAGAAGGCATCGCCGTCGGCACCCAAGCCCGCCCCCGCGCCGTCCCCGGCGCAGGCGGCACGCAAGGCTGCCCCGAAGCCGCCGGCCGCGCCCAAGCCGGCCGAGAGCCAGCAGCCCTCGGCCTCGTCGGCGCCCTCGCCGGCCACTCCCGGTCCGCGCCCGACGCCGGGTCCGCGGCCCACGCCGCGTCCGGCTCCGGCGGCCCCGGAGTTCCAGGCCCCGCCGTCGGCCCCGGCCCAGCCGGGTCCGAAGCCCGGCGCGCGTCCCGGCGCCCCGAAGCCCGGTGCGCGTCCCGCGGGCCAGGGTCAGGGCGGCCAGAACCGTCCGGCGGGCCAGGGCCAGCGTCCCGGTGGCGCGGCTCCCCGTCCGGGCGCCCGTCCGGCCGGTCCGCGTCCCGGCAACAACCCCTTCACCTCCGGTGGCTCCACCGGCATGGCCCGTCCCCAGGCTCCGCGCCCGCAGGCGCCGCGTCCGGGCGGCCCCGGTGCTCCCGGCGGCGGTCCCCGTCCGCAGGCTCCCGGCCAGGGCGGCCCGCGTCCGCAGGCTCCGGGCGGGCAGCGCCCGACCCCGGGCTCGATGCCGCGTCCGCAGGGCGGTCCCCGTCCCGGCGGTCCGCGTCCGAACCCGGGCATGATGCCGCAGCGTCCGGCTGCCGGCCCGCGTCCTGGTCCCGGCGGCGGCCGTGGTCCGGCCGGTGCCGGCCGTCCCGGCGGCGGTCGTCCCGGCGGCGGTTTCGCCGGTCGTCCCGGCGGCGGTGGCGGTCGTCCCGGTGGCGGCGGCTTCGGCGGTCGTCCCGGCGGCGGTTTCGGTGGTGGCGGCCGTCCCGGCTTCGGCGGTCGTCCCGGCGGCCCGGGTGGCCGTGGCGGCACGCAGGGCGCCTTCGGCCGTCCCGGCGGTCCCGCGCGCCGTGGCCGCAAGTCGAAGCGGCAGCGGCGTCAGGAGTACGAGGCCATGCAGGCCCCGTCGGTCGGCGGCGTGATGCTGCCTCGCGGCAACGGCGAGACCATTCGCCTGTCGCGCGGTGCCTCGCTCACCGACTTCGCGGAGAAGATCAACGCCAACCCGGCGTCGCTCGTCGCGGTCATGATGAACCTCGGCGAGATGGTCACCGCGACCCAGTCCGTCTCCGACGAGACGCTCCAACTCCTGGCCGAGGAGATGAACTACAAGGTTCAGATCGTCAGCCCGGAGGAGGAGGACCGCGAGCTGCTCGAGTCCTTCGACCTGGAGTTCGGCGAGGACGAGGGCAGCGAGGAGGACCTGGTGGTCCGCCCGCCGGTCGTCACCGTCATGGGTCACGTCGACCACGGTAAGACCCGCCTGCTCGACGCCATCCGCAAGACGAACGTCATCGCGGGCGAGGCCGGTGGCATCACCCAGCACATCGGTGCCTACCAGGTCACGACCGAGGTCAACGACGAAGAGCGCAAGATCACCTTCATCGACACCCCGGGTCACGAGGCGTTCACCGCCATGCGTGCCCGCGGTGCGAAGTCGACCGACATCGCGATCCTGGTGGTCGCGGCCAACGACGGCGTCATGCCGCAGACGGTCGAGGCGCTCAACCACGCCAAGGCGGCCGAGGTGCCGATCGTCGTCGCGGTCAACAAGATCGACGTCGAGGGCGCGGACCCGCAGAAGGTGCGCGGTCAGCTGACCGAGTACGGCCTGGTGGCCGAGGAGTACGGCGGCGACACCATGTTCGTCGACATCTCCGCCAAGCAGGGTCTGCACATCGACGAGCTGCTCGAGGCCGTCATCCTCACCGCGGACGCCTCGCTCGACCTGCGGGCCAACCCCAAGCAGGCCGCGCAGGGCATCGCGATCGAGTCCCGGCTCGACCGCGGGCGCGGTGCCGTGGCGACCGTCCTCGTCCAGCGAGGCACGCTGCGGGTCGGCGACACGATGGTGGTGGGCGACGCCTACGGCCGTGTGCGCGCCATGCTCGACGACAGCGGCAACAACGTCTCCGAGGCCGGCCCGTCGACGCCGGTGCAGGTCCTGGGCCTCACCAACGTCCCGGGTGCGGGCGACAACTTCATCGTCGTGGACGAGGACCGTACGGCCCGTCAGATCGCCGAGAAGCGCGCCGCCCGTGAGCGCAACGCGGCGTTCGCCAAGCGCACGCGCCGCGTCTCGCTCGAGGACCTGGACAAGGTGCTCAAGGCCGGCGAGGTCCAGCAGCTGAACCTGATCATCAAGGGTGACGCCTCCGGTTCGGTCGAGGCCCTCGAGTCCGCGCTGCTCCAGCTGGACGTCGGCGAAGAGGTCGACATCCGCGTCCTGCACCGCGGTGTCGGTGCGGTCACGGAGTCCGACATCGACCTGGCGATGGGTTCCGACGCCATCGTGATCGGCTTCAATGTGCGCGCCGCCGGGCGGGCACAGCAGATGGCCGAGCGCGAGGGTGTGGACGTCCGGTACTACTCGGTCATCTACCAGGCGATCGAGGAGATCGAGGCGGCCCTCAAGGGCATGCTCAAGCCGGAGTACGAGGAGGTCGAGCTCGGTACGGCGGAGATCCGCGAGGTCTTCAAGTCGTCCAAGCTGGGCAACATCGCGGGTGTCATCATCCGCTCCGGCGAGGTCCGGCGGAACACCAAGGCGCGGCTCATCCGCGACGGCAAGGTGGTCGCCGAGAACCTCACCATCGAGGGTCTGCGTCGCTTCAAGGACGACGTCACCGAGATCCGCGAAGGCTTCGAGGGCGGTATCAACCTCGGAAACTTCAACGACATCAAGGTCGACGACATCATCGCGACGTACGAGATGCGCGAGAAGCCGCGGGCGTAACACCCACGGCTGGAGCTGGCCGACGGGACGCGTTCCCGTCGGCCAGCGCCGCGTCTGGCGACCGGCCGCACCCCACGGGGGCCGCGGCTGCCCGCCCGGCAATTGCGTCGATGGGCCGCACCCGTTCGATGTACGGTTCTCGAAGGTCCATCGATCCCGCACCGGCGGGTTAACCGGTTGCACACATGCTTGTGGGGACGCTGTCCTTCGACCTCCTCCTCGGCGATGTCAGGTCGCTGAAGGAGAAGCGCTCCGTCGTCCGCCCGATCGTCGCCGAGCTCCAGCGCAAGTACGCGGTGAGCGCGGCCGAGGTGGATCACATGAACCTCCATCGCCGGGCTCTCATCGGCATCGCGATGGTCTCCGGCGACGCGGGGCACCTGACCGACGTGCTGGACCGTTGCGAGCGACTGGTCGCCGGCCGCCCCGAGGTGGAGCTGCTGTCCGTCAGACGGCGCTTTCACGGCGAAGACGACTGACGATCACAGCTGGCGAGATTCGAGACAGGAAAGAACGGGAGACGACCAGTGGCCGACAACGCGCGGGCGAAAAGGCTGGCGGACCTCATCCGAGAGGTGGTGGCCCAGAAGCTGCAGCGTGGGATCAAGGACCCGCGGCTCGGCTCGCACGTCACCATCACGGACACCCGGGTCACCGGTGACCTCCGGGAGGCGACGGTCTTCTACACCGTCTACGGGGACGACGAGGAGCGCAAGGCCGCGGCGGCCGGCCTGGAGAGCGCCAAGGGCATCCTGCGCTCCGAGGTGGGCCGGGCGGCGGGCGTGAAGTTCACGCCGACCCTGACCTTCGTCATGGACGCCCTGCCGGACACCGCACGCACCATCGAGGACCTCCTCGACAAGGCGCGCCAGTCCGACGCCAAGGTGCGCGAGGCGTCCGCCGGGGCGACCTACGCAGGAGACCCCGACCCGTACCGCAAGCCGGGCGACGACGAGACGGACGACACCGCCGAATGACCCAGAAGCACCGCACGCCCGACGGCCTTGTCATCGTCGACAAGCCGTCGGGCTTCACTTCGCACGACGTGGTCGCCAAGATGCGCGGCATCGCACGCACCCGCCGCGTCGGTCACGCCGGCACGCTCGACCCGATGGCCACCGGTGTGCTGGTCCTCGGCGTCGAGAAGGCGACCAAGCTCCTCGGACACCTCGCCCTGACGGAGAAGGAGTACCTGGGCACCATCAGGCTCGGGCAGAACACCGTCACCGACGACGCCGAGGGCGAGATCACCTCCAGCACGGACGCCTCCGGGATCACCCGGGAGGCCGTCGACGCCGGCGTCGCCAAGCTGACCGGCGACATCATGCAGGTGCCGTCCAAGGTCAGCGCCATCAAGATCGACGGCGTGCGCTCCTACAAGCGGGCCCGCGAGGGCGAGGACTTCGACATCCCGGCCCGGCCGGTCACCGTCTCCTCGTTCCTGGTGCACGACATGCGCGAGGCCGAGGCCGAGGACGGCACCAGGGTGATCGACCTGGTGGTCTCCGTCGTCTGCTCCTCCGGCACCTACATCCGCGCCCTCGCCCGCGACCTCGGCGCCGACCTCGGGGTCGGCGGCCACCTCACCGCGCTGCGCCGCACCCGCGTCGGCCCGTACAAGCTGGACTCGGCGAAGACGCTGGAGCAGCTCGAGCAGGAGCTGACCGTCATGCCGATCGCCGAGGCCGCCGCCGCGGCCTTCCCCCGCTGGGACGTCGACGCCAGGCGCGCCCGGCTGCTCACCAACGGGGTGCGTCTGGAGATGCCGGACGAGTACGCGGGCTCGGGCCCCGTGGCGGTCTTCGACCCGGAGGGCCGGCTGCTCGCCCTGGTCGAGCAGCAGAAGGGCAAGGCCAAGAGCCTCGCCGTGTTCGGCGGCTGACGACACCGGGACTGCCGCGGAGCGGCGTCCTGTGCCGCGCGGGGCGCCGCTCCACGGTCCCCCTCGGTTCCCCCATCCCCAGGGTGTATCCGTCCCGCCCCGCCCGTTCACCCGTAAGCGCGGGCGCTCGGAGTGAACCGGGGGAGCGGAAGGGGGCGCGTTCGTCCGGCGCTCTGTCCCGCTGATCATCTTCGCCGTACCGTCGGAGCAAGGCACGGCGGTACGGCGGGGAGGCGGCGTGACGGCTCAGCGGATCGCCCCGGAACAGGCGAGCGTCTCCGACCGGGGCAGCGTCCCGGACCGGGGGAGCGCCCCCGACGACGTCCTGGTACGCATCCACGACCTCGCCGGCCGGCCGCGCGGCACCGGCTTCCTCGCCGACCACCACGGCACGCTGATCACCAGCCACGAGGCGGTCGACGGACTGCCCCGCCTGGTGCTCCACGCCCCCTCCGGGCGGAGCTGCGCGGTCACGGCGGACGAGGTGACCGCGCTGGCCACGCTGGGCCTGGCGCTGGTGCGCACCGAAGGGCTCGGCGTGGCCCCCCTGCCGGTCTCCGCCCGCGAGCACATCGACCCCGGCACCTACGTCCGCATCCCCGCGGGCGGCTGGCGTCAGGCGCGGGTACTGGGCACCACCCCGGTCACCTACACCGCCGTGGACCGCTGCCACGGGCTGCCCGAGGCGCTGGAACTCGCCGTGGGCACCGCGGGCCGGGACGCGCTGCGGCTGGGCGGCGGCGCGGCGGGCGGCCCGGTGCTCGACGCGGCCACCGGCGCCGTGCTGGGCGTGCTCGGCACGGCACTGTCGTCCGAGACCGCCGACGTCGGATTCGCCGTGCCCCTGCGCCCCGCCACCGAGGCGCTCGGCGAGCTGCTCGCCGAGAACGCGGCCACGGTCCCCGCCTACGGCGACGACCTGAACCTCGCCGGACTGCTGGAGCTCACGGCCACCTCGGTGGCCCAGGACGGACCGCCCGGTGCCCTGCTGCCGCAGCCCGTGGTGGAGCGCACGGCCGTGATCGCCGAACTCACCGCCTTCGAGGAGGGCACCGCCTGCGTGCTGGGCCTGGTCGGGCCGCCCGGCAGCGGCCGCACCACGGAACTGGCGGCGCTCGCCGCCCGCCGGCACCGGGCGGGGCGGCCGACGCTGTGGCTGCGCGGCGCGGACCTGCGCGGTGAGGACACCTCGGTCGCGGACGCCGCCCGCCGGGCGCTGGACCGGTCCGCCCGGATCGTGGCCGCCGCCGGCCACACCCCCGGCCCCGTCGAGGACCTCGGCGACACAGGACCGGAGCGGCTCGCCCGGTTCGCCGCCGCCACCGGACGCCCGCTGCTGCTCCTGCTCGACAACCCGGAGGAGATGCCGGCGGAACTGGCCGAGCGGCTCCCCGCGTGGACCGCGGGGACGGCCCGCTGGCTCAACGAGCAGGGCGCACGCCTGGTGCTCGCCTGCCGCGAGGAGCACTGGGAGCAGGCCGGCGCCCGTTACCCGGCGGAGCTGCTGCACGGGAGCGGCCCCGGCGGGGACGGCCCGCCCGCCTGTGTGCGCCTCGGCGATCTGACCACCGAGGAGGCCTGGGAGGCCCGCCGCCGCCAGGGCATCCCGGAGGGCGTCCTGGCCGACGCCCGGCACCCCCTGACCCTGCGCCTGCTCGCCGAGATCCTGGCGGCCCTCGGCGACGACGGCGCGGACCCGCCGTCCGGCGCCGGGCTCCGCCCCGCCGCAGGACAGGGGCCGCACTGGGCCCCCGCACGCGCGCTCACCGCACCCGCATCCGGTGCCCGCGGCGGCAGCGGCGGCGCCGACGACCGGGCCGGGGTGGACGACATCCGCCCGCCCGAGGCCGGCCTCGACCGGGACGCCGTCTTCGCCGCCTACCTCGATCTGGCGTGCCTGCGCGTCGCCGTGCGGCTCGCCGCCGAGAACGGCGTGCGCGGCACCGCCGTGCGGCGGCTCGCCGCCAGGGTCGCCGGGCAGGTGCACGAGGCCGCGCGGCTCAGCCTCGAGGACGGCGGGCTGACTCGGGAGGCGTTCGAGACGCTCTTCCCCTGGGGAGCCGCGCCGCACCGGCTCGGCGGCGGGACCGGCTGGGCCTCCGCCGTGCTCGCCGAGGGCCTCCTGGTGCCCGCGGGCTCCGGCTACCGCTTCGCCCACGAGGAGCTCGCGGACTGGCTCCAGGGCCTCCATCTCGACCTGGACGGTGCCCTGCGCACCCTGGTGCACGACCGGCCGGACCGGCCGGTCCCGCACCACCGCCTCGGCCCCGTCACCCAGGCCATGCTGCTGCTCGCCCGCCAGCACGGACCCCGCCACCTCGCCTCACGCCTCGCCGACCTGGTGCACGCGCTGGACGCCGACCCCGGCTCCTGGTGGGCGGCCCGGCTGCTCACCGGCACCCTCACCCGCGTACCGGACGCCACGCCGTACACCGAGGTGCTCCGGCTGCTGGCGGACCGGACCGTGGCCTGGCGTCAGCGGGGGAGCGTGCCGCCCGGCCTCGGCCCGGCCTTCTGGGCCTCGCTCGCGCTGCCGCAGGACGCCCGCCTGGCGCTGCTGCGCCGCCTGGTGCACGCCGACGGTCCCCCCTGCGAGCCCGGCCCGCGGTTCCTCGACGAGGTCGCGCGGCAGCTCACCGCCGACCCCCGCGCCGTGGTGCCGCTGCTGGTGCGCTGGTTCGACGACGAGCGGCCGCTGCCCGCCACCCCGCACGCCACCGCGGCCACCGCCGCCCAGGCCCTGCTGTACACCCACCGGCACCGCGCACCGGACACGCTCACCGACGCCCTCGCCGACAGCACGCACCGCAGGGCGGAGCAGCTGCTCACCGCGCTCGCCGAGGAGGAACCGGCCGTCGTGTGCCGGGCCGTCGACCGCTGGGCCCGCGACGAACGCCCCACCCGCCGGAGCGCCGCCGTGACCTACGGCCTGCGCGCCGCGCCGCACGCCCGCGACGTCGCCGACCGCGCGCTGCTGCGCTACGCGGCCCTCGCCCTGCTGGTCCGCAGCAGCGACCGCGCCCTGCACGGCGGCGCCCTCGCCCTGCTCGTGCGCGACCCCAGCAGCCGGGACCGCCATCTGGCGCGCGCCCTGCGCCACTTCACGGCCGGCGACCCGCTGCTGCCGCCGAGCGCCCTCATCCAGGCGCTGAGCACGCACCCCGGGCCGGTGCTCGACGCCTTCCGCGAGCGGCTGGCGCAGCCCGCCGGCTCCGCCGAGGCTCTCCACGCCCTCGCCGACGCCACCACACCCGGGCTCACCGACCGGGTCGCCGCGCTGCTCCGGGACGCCGCCGGGCGGCGCCCGGAACTCGCCGGGCAGATCGCGGCCTACGCCGACCGGCGGCTGGACCGCGAGCCGGCCCTCGGGGACACCGGGCTGCGGCCACTGCTCACCGCCCTGCTCTCCGGCGGTCCCGAACCTCTGCGGGCCGCGCTCGCCGGAGTCCTCGCCGCACCCTGCGCGGCCTCCTCCCGCCCGCTGCGCCGGGAGCTGCTCGACCGCCTCCTCGCCGACGAGAGCGACCCGGGCGTCCTCGACGCCGTCCTGCGCGCCGCGGCCCGTCACACCGGCGAGGAGCAGCGGGCGCTTGTGCACCGCACCGGTCTGCTGCTGATCCGCACGGCCGAGGGCGCCACGCGCTTCGACCGCGCCCTGGTCGACCTGTCCCGGCACATCCCCGGCTTCGCCGCCGCCGTGACCGGATGGCTCGCACAGGCGCCGCAGGAGTGGGCCGCGGTCGTCGGCCCCAGCTCCCGGCGCACCATCGAGAACCTGGCAGGTGCGACCGTCCCCGCTTGACCCTCACGGACCCCGTCACCGGGCGGGCCACCGGACCTGTCGCCGGACCCGTCGCCGGACCTGCCGTGCGGACGTGCACCCCGTCACAGGCCCGATGCCGATGCGGGCCGAGGGCGGGCGGCATGGCACCCTTAGACCTGCGTACTCGGTTTGGACGAGGTTTCGACAAGGAGCAGGCACAGTGCAGCGCTGGCGTGGCTTGGAGGACATCCCCCAGGACTGGGGGCGCAGCGTCGTCACCATCGGCTCCTACGACGGTGTCCACCGAGGGCACCAGCTGATCATCCGGCACGCCGTGGAGCGCGCCCGCGAGCTGGGCATTCCCGCCGTGGTGGTCACCTTCGACCCGCACCCCAGCGAGGTCGTCCGCCCCGGCAGCCACCCGCCGCTGCTCGCCCCGCACCACCGGCGTGCCGAACTCATGGCGGAGCTGGGCGTGGACGCCGTGCTGATCCTGCCGTTCACCAAGGAGTTCTCCAAGCTGTCCCCGGCCGACTTCGTGGTGAAGGTGCTGGTGGACAAGCTGCACGCCAAGGCGGTCGTGGAGGGCCCCAACTTCCGCTTCGGCCACAAGGCCGCCGGCACCGTGGACTACCTCGCCGAGCAGGGCAAGGTGTACGACTTCGACGTCGAGGTCGTCGACCTGTACGTCACCGGTGAGGCCGGCGGCGGCGAGCCGTTCTCCTCCACGCTCACCCGGCGCCTGGTCGCCGAGGGCGATGTCGCCGGCGCCGCCGAGATCCTGGGCCGCCCGCACCGCGTGGAGGGCGTGGTGGTGCGCGGCGCCCAGCGCGGCCGCGAACTGGGCTTCCCCACCGCCAACGTCGAGACCCTGCCGCACACCGCGATCCCCGCCGACGGCGTCTACGCCGGCTGGCTGCACGCCCAGGGCGAGGTGATGCCGGCGGCGATCTCGGTCGGGACCAACCCGCAGTTCGACGGCACCGAGCGCACGGTGGAGGCGTACGCCATCGACCGGGAAGGGCTCGACCTGTACGGGCTGCATGTCGCCGTGGACTTCCTGGCGTTCGTGCGCGGGCAGGCGAAGTTCGACACGCTGGACGACCTGATGGCGCAGATGCGGCAGGACGTCGAGCGGTGCAAGGAGCTGATCACCGCGGCCGAGCGCGAGCAGAGCGCCTGAGCGACGGCCCGGCCGGACCTTCCGGCGGGGCGCCTCGGCACCTGCCCGGCCGGACCTTCCGGCAGGCGCCTGAGCACCGGCCCGGGCGCCGTGCGGCCGGCGCCTGGGCCCTC
>Ga0207873_1001938_pt1 | contig 18240 bp, 12 predicted proteins | sample BGWIniCompost_FD_187373 | JGI IMG/M metagenome (GOLD analysis project Ga0207873, IMG submission 187373) | Cellulose adapted compost microbial communities from Newby Island Compost Facility, Milpitas, CA, USA - BGW Initial Compost (SPAdes)... ...
GACAGCGTGAAGCGCGCGCCGTTCGCGGAAAGGATCCCGCGGGCGCAGAAGGTCGAGACGACGCGTGCGACGCCGCTCGAGGTGCCGGCCTACATCCGGTCCGTCGGGCCCGTACTGGGCGTCGTCGAGCGGGACACGATCCGTCGCAAGCTGGGCCGCAAGCTGGGGAAGTTCGTGCCGCACATCGAGCGCGTGAGCGTGCGCCTCGAGGACGTGAACGGCCCCCGCGGCGGCGTCGACAAGCTGTGCCGGATCAAGGTCACGATGGTGGGGATGCCGACGGTCGTGGTCGAGAAGCAGCACGAGGACCTCTGGACCGCAATCGACGGCGCCCTCGCCAGCGCGCAGCGCGCGGTGCGCCGGGCCATCGAGAAGAGACGGACGCGGTGAGGGGCCGAACTGCTCGACACCACCAGGAGGCGGCGACGTGAGTGGATCCGAGAAAGACGACGAGCGCGCGCGCCCGGAGGTATCAGTACGCTACGTCCCGGACGCCCAACGATTCGAGGCCACCGTGCCCGGCTCGGACGATGTGGCGTTCCTGAAGGTCAAGCCGTCGCCCGAGTTCTGGACCTTCGAGCACACCGAGGTCCCGGAGAGCATGGAGGGACGGGGCGTCGGCAGCGAACTGGTGCGGCAGGCGCTGGCCCATGTCCGGGAGCGGGGAGTCACCATCAAGCCAGTCTGCCCGTTCACGGCTGCCTACCTCGAGCGGCATTCCGAAGAGGCGGACGTGGTGCACCCCGATTATCGCTGGATGGTGGAGTAGAACACGCCCGGCTGTCGAGCGGCGCGTGTCCGTGTACCCGATGCGGTGCCGGGGCGCGCGGGCGTTCGCCGGCCGGTCGTTCGGCGCGCGCTCCGCACACCCGGCGGCGCGTCATCGGTCCGCGGGTCCATTGCCGTGGCCCGTGTCGCGGCTCGTGGTTATCTTGAGCACATCCGAACACGCCTCCCAACCCAACACCCCGAACCCTCGCCATGTCCGAATCGATCACGAAGCTCCAGCGCTGGCTCGACCTGATCGCCTACCTCGTGGGGCGAAGGTATCCTGTCTCGGTCGAGCAGATCATGGAAGCGGTCCCGGCGTACGCGGAGAAGTGGCGGACGGAGGATGAGAAGGCGCGGGCGACGGCGCGTCGCACGTTCGAGCGGGACAAGGACGAGCTGCGGGCGCTGGGGATCCCGATCGAGACGGTGCGCTACCGCCTGAGCCACGTGCCGGAGGAGCTCGAGGGGTACCGGCTGACCCACCAGGACTTCTACCTCCCCTACCTGCGGCTGGTGCACCAGGCGTCGCCGGCGGGCGAGGGGCAGCATCCGCTGAGGCCTGCGGGGGAGCGGCCGTACGCGCTGCGCGACGTCGAGCTGATGGAGGAGGAGGTGCAGGCGGCGGCGGACGCGCTCCACTTCGCGTCGTGCCTGCCGTCGTTCCCGTTCGTGCGGGAGGCTCGGTCGGTGGTGCGGAAGCTGGCGTTCGACCTGGGCGCCGAGGCGCTGGAGCCGACGCCGGAGCTGTACGTGGACCGGCCGGACGCGGAGGCGGTGCTGGAGCGCCTGCGCCCGCTCTCGGATGCGCTGCTGGCGCGGAAGACGGTGCGGTTCCGGTATCACGGGATCTACCGGGGCGAGGCGACGGATCGGGAGGTGCGGCCGTACGGGCTCGCATTCCTGCGGGGGAACTGGTACCTGGTGGGCCACGACGTCGGGCGGGACGCGATCCGCGTGTTCCGCGTCGGGCGGATGGAGAGCGTCGAGGTCAACCGGAAAAAGCCCCACACACCGGACTACGAGATCCCGGAGGACTTCCGTCTCGACGACTACCTGCAAAGGGAGGCCTGGGAGCTGGGCGACGAGGCGCCGCTCCGGGCGGAGGTGCTGTTCCGCTTCCCGCGGTCGCTGTGGGCGGAGCGGAACGGGTACGGCGAGCTGGTCGAGGAGCGGCCGGACGGATCGACGGTACGGGCGTTCCACGTGCGGCAGGTGAACCCGTTCCTGCGGTGGCTGCTGAGCATGGAGGGGGAGGCGGAGGTGCTGTCGCCGGCGGAGCTGCGGGAGGAGCTGCGGACGATGGCGCGGCAGGTCGTCGCGCTGCACGGCGGGGAGGTGGCGTGATGGCGGCGACGCGTCCTTCGGCCGCGGAGCCCACGACGGCGGCGGAGCGGCTCGAGCGGGTGCTGTACGTGATCGCGGCGGCGAGCGGGAAGGCGGGCCGGTCGCTGGCGGAGCTGGCGGAGGCGCTGGGGGTCGAGCCGGCGCAGGTGGCGCGCGACATCGAGGAAGTCGTGGCGCGGGAATATTACCTGACGCCGGGCCCGATCGACTCCTTCGAGATCCGGTACGACGGCCGGCGGGTGCAGTTCCGGACGACGGGCGAGTTCCGTCGCCCGGTGCGGCTCTCGCCGCTGGAGGCGCTGGCGCTGGGGTTGGGGTTCCGGGTGCTGGCGGCGGGGACGGCGGGGTCGCCGGAGCGGCGGGAGGAGCTGCTGGCGTTCGCGCGTCGGCTGGAGGGTGCGGTCGCCTCGACGCCGCCGGACGAGCTGCTGAAGCGTTTCGCCGTGGACGACGGCACGTCGGGCGATGGATCGGTGCGCGACGTGCTGCGCCGGGCGGCGAAGGCGCAGCGCCGCTGCCGGATCGTGTACCTGTCGTCGGGGCGGACGCGGCCGGAGGACCGCGTCGTCTGCCCCTACCTGCTCGGGTTCGCGAACGGCGCGTGGTACCTGATCGCGCACTGCACGAAGCGGGAGGACGTGCGGCTGTTCCGGCTGGACCGGGTCGTCGAGGCGGAGGTGGTGGACGGCACGTTCGAGGTGCCGGAGGACTTCGACCCGGGCGCCTACATCGCCGGCGGACGGCTGTACCGGGCGGGGGAGGAGGTGGAGGCGGTGGTGCGGTACTCGGCGCGGATCGCGCGGTTCGCCCGGGAGCGGGGGCCGGTCGAGGAGCAGGACGACGGGAGCGTGGTGGTGCGGCTGCGGGTGTCGGATCCGAGCTGGCTCGTGCGGCACGTCCTCATGCACGCGCCGGACGCGGAGGTGGTGGAGCCGGCGGAGCTGCGGGCGGCGGTGGCGCGGGCGGCGGAGAGGGTGTTGGGGAGGGGCGTATAGGGGCGCGCAGGGGGGCACGGGGGCGGCATGGTGGCGGGGACGCCGCAGGGCGCGGCCGGGGTGCGCGCGTCGTTTGCGGCGCGGGTGGCCGCGGGTGGTGGCCGTGCGTGGCGTACGTTCGGCGCGCCGCTGGAGGCGCAGCAGGTTGCGGAGAAGCGAATGCCGTCGTCGCTCGCGGTCGGGGCGCGCTCGCTCTCGTTCTCCCTCGGCGTGTCGAACATGGCCACGTTCGGCCTCTGGCAGATGAAGTCCGAGTCGATGAACGTGGGGTGGGAGGTCGGCCTCGGGCTCAATCTGAGCAGTGACGAAACCGACCCCGAATTCGGGACCGGGACCGAGTCGAGCACGACGCCGTTCGCGATCTCCGTCGGCCCCAGCTTCCGTCGCTACATCGACATGGGGTACCCGGTCGTTCCGTTCGTGCAGACCGGGGTCGCCGCGCGGTACGCGCACCTGCGCGACCGGACGGCGCCGACGGACGACCCGGATGACGAGGAGGTGGATAGCTCCAACGCCGCTGGTCTGGCCGGTACGTTCGGGTTGGGGCTCGAGTGGTTCCAGGTCGAACGGTTCAGCGTGTCGGCGTACACGGGCCTGGGCGTGAACGCCCTTTACGAATGGGGCGACGCACCCGGCGGCTCGTCCAAGGGCTGGTCGCTGGACTTCGGCACGTTCACGACGGGCGTGCTCTTCCGCCTCTACTTCCTCCCCGGATCGCCGTCGATCTGAGCCGGGACCCGAGAACGGGTTCGCACCAACAGGCCGCGCCCTCCGACACCGTCGCCGTGCCGGGGGGCGCGGTTCTCGTTGCGTTCGGGCGGAGCGCCGTCGAGCCGATCGGAGAATGCGCCGGCGCCCGCCGGGGGCGCGGTTTCAGCGCGCTCGGGCGGAGCCCCTCGAGCCCTTTGCGGGTGTGGCTCGCGCCGCTCTGGACGCGTGCCGATTCCGGACGCGCGTTTTCGCTCCGTTCACGGTCGCGCCTCTCGCCGATCCGCGCGAGCGCCCTCACTCCGTCCGCAGCGGAGAGCGTGCTCACTCCGCCCGCAGCGCCTCCACCGGATTTGCGCGCACCGCGCGCCGTACGGGGACGAGGCTGGCCGCCGCGCCGACCGTCGCGAGCAGGAGGGCGATCCCGAGCGACGTCGCCGGATCGAATGCGCTCATGCCGTAGAGGGCGTGCTGCAAGGCGAGCGACGCCGCGTGCCCCACCATGAACCCGACCGCCGAGCCAGTCCCCGCGAGGACGGCCCACCGACCCACGACCTGCAGCATCACCGCGCGCGCCGGAGCGCCGAGGGCGATCCGGATGCCGAACTCCCGCGTGCGCTGCGCGACCTGGAACGCGAGCACGCCGTAGACGCCGATCCCGGCGAGGGCGATGCCGAGGACGCCGAAGAGGCCGAGGAGGCCGGCGGCGTAGCGCTGCGGGCCCAGCGTCCGGTCGACGCGGGCGGACAGCAGTTCCGCCTCTTGCACGGCCACATTGGGGTCCAGCTCCCGGACCACCTCGCGGATGCGGTGGATCAGCGCGCCGGGCCCGATCCCCGCGCCGGCGTCGTCGTACCGCACGTGGAGCGTGATGCGCGGCGTGAAGCGCTGCGCGAAGGGGAAGAACGCGTACGGGCCGGGCGCGTTGTTCCGCATGCCGTACCGTCCGTCCCGCACCACCCCCACCACCTGCGCTTCGCCCTCGTGCGTCGCGATGATCCGGCCGAGCGGGTTCTCGTCGGGCCAGAGCCGGCGGGCGAGGGTCTCGTTCACGATGGCGACGCGGGGCGCCCCGTCCCGGTCGGCGTCGGTGAACCCCCGGCCGGCGACGATCGGGAGGCGCAGCGTCGCGAAGACCGACGGGTCGACCGGGTTCTGCGGCACGCCGTACTCGCGGCGCTCCTCTCCGTCGCCCGGGGCGCGGACGTCGCCGCGGGTGCCTCCGCCCCGGAGCAGCGGCGCTCCGGCGAGGGCGACGTGGGTGACGCCGGGGGTGCCGCTCAGCCGCTCGACGAGACTCTCGAAGAACACGCGCCCGGTCGTGGCGTCGTAGCCGTGAGGGCCGAGGTCGATCGTCGCGACGACGACACCGCCGGGCTCGAAGCCGAGGTCGACGTCGAGCAGGCGTCGGAACGAGTCCACGAAACGGCCGGCGAGGACGAGGAGGACGACGGCCATGGCGAACTGGGCGGGTACGAAGAGCGTGCGCCAACGGGCGGTGCCCGGGGCGTCGGCCGCGTCGTCCCGGAGCGCCGGGAGGATCTCCGGCCGGGCGGTCTGGAGCGCCGGATGGAGGCCGAAGAGGATCGCCGCCGACAGCGTCGTCGCGAGGGCGAAGACGAGCACGCGCAGGTCGGGCGCGAGATCCAGCTCGAGCTGGTACGGTAGGCCCAGCGGCGCCGCGGCGATGGCGCGGGCACCGACCAGCGCGAGCAGCACGCCGCCGGCGCCGCCGAGCAGGGCGAGGAGCGTGCTCTCGGTAAGGAGTTGGCGCACGATCCGGCCGCGCCCGGCGCCCATGGCCAGACGGATGCCGATCTCGCGTCGCCGTGCGACGCCGCGCGCCAGCAGCATCCCTGCGACGTTCACGCCCGCGATCAGCAGGACGAGCAGCGCGGTCCCGAACAGCATGGTGAGCGCGATGCGCGCCTCGTCCCGGTCGGCGCCGCGGACGATGCCGCTGATCGGCTCGAGGGTGGCGCCGCGGATGTGCGTCTGCGGCTCGTCGGGCGGGATCCGCCGCGCCGTCGTATTCACCAAACCCGAGGCGGCGTCGGGCTCGACGCCGGGCCGGAGCCGCCCGAACACGGCGACCCACGCGGCCATGGACTCCAGGCCGGCCGTGCGCCGGGCGGCGACGACGGGGACCCAGAGGTCGCTGGTCGCGCCGGGCACCGCTCCCGTGAACCCGCGCGGTGCGATCCCGACGACGGTGAAGGGCTGGCTATCGAGGTAGACGACGCTCCCGAGCACCGCAGGGTCGCCGCCGAACCGGTCGCGCCAGAAGTGGTGGGAGAGGACGACGGAGGGCTCGTCGTCGCGGGAGAAGAACGCGCCAAGCTCGGGGCGGAGTCCGAGGACCTCGAAGTAGTTGCCCGACGTCATCGTCCCCCGCGCCGCCGTCGCCTCGTCGCCGGCGCGGAGGGAGAAGACGGTGAGCCGGTGGGCGGCCAGCCCCGTGAACAGCGCCCCGGTCGCATCGCGATACCGGACGTACCGCGCGTACGGCACGCCCGGCCCCTCTGCGCCCTGCCAGACGGCGCCCCGACGCGACTCGTGCAGCGCGAACAGCCGCTCCGGGGACGGGACCGGGAGGGACCGGAGCAGGATCGCGTTCACCATGCCGAAGACCGTCGTCGTCGCGCCGACGCCGACGGCGATGGTCAGGACGGCGACGAGGGCGAAGACGGGCGTGCGGGAGAGCCCGCGGGCCGCGTGGCGGAGGTCGCGCGTCAGGTCCTCCAGCCAGCGACCGCCGCGCCCGTCACGCATCTGCTCCTTGTAAAACTCCACGCCGCCGAAGGCGAGGAGCGCCTGTCGCCGCGCTTCCCGGGGGTCCATCCCCTCGCGGATGTTCTTCTCCGTCTCCAGCTCGATGTGCAGGCGGAACTCCTCGTCCATGCGGGCTTCGGCGTCGCGGCGGGCGAGGAGGAGGCGGAGTCGCGTCCGTGCGGCCAGGAGCCAGCTCATGGTCGGGTCGGGGTTGGGGGTTGGGTGGGCGGTTTAGGTGACCCCGCCGGGCCGCCGTGGCCGGGCCCCGTGGCCGGGATGCGGCTATCGCGGCCGTGGCGGCCTTTCCGCCGGTGCCTGTCTGGCGGGGTCCGTCCACCGACACCTGTAGATGGCGACAGGAAGGATGCGGGGCCGTTCCTGTCGTTGTCAAGAGGAGCGTGGGGGTGGGCTGGAGTTGGGGGTGGGAAGGAGTGGTGGTCGGGCGGGCGAAGCGGTCGGGGTGGGTCGGAAGCTGTCAGAGCCTCTAGATATCCTGCTCCTCGCCGACCGGCTCTGGGAGTCGGTGAACACGCCGCCCGGTGCACGGCCGCGATTTTCCTTGTCGCACCCCGGGCGCGGCCGGTATCTTGGCGACTCCCACGAGTCCAGCCGTTCGTCGGAACCGACAACGCCCCTTCGCATGATCGAGCGGATCTTCCTTGGGTGGACAGCGCCTGCACTGGAGCGAGCGGCATCGCTCCTCGTCGACCGGTACCGTGACGGCGCCGAGGTCCGGATGGACCGGGCGACCGTGGTGCTCCCGGGCGCCCGCGCGGGGCGCCGGCTGGTCGAGCGATTGCTCGAGGAGGCCGAGCGGATGGGCGCACGCCTTTTCCCGCCGCGGGTCACGACGATCGGCGCGCTCCCGGAGATGCTGTACGAGTCCGGTCGCCCGCTGGCAAGCGATGTCCTGACCCGGCGCGTGTGGGCTCGGGCGCTCCGGGAAACGGACCGCGCCCGGCTGGCGGAGGTCTTCCCGGTGCTCCCCGCGCCCGACGACGAGCGCGGTTGGGCGACCCTCGCGCGGCAGCTCGAGCGGCTGCATACGGCGGTCGGCGCGGGCGGGCTCGGCTTTGCCGATGTCGCCGAGCGGTGCGGCGCGGGGCTGCTCCACGACGACGGTGCGCGCTGGCGCGTCCTGGCCGAGGTCCAGGAAGCATACCTGTCGCTGCTGGCGCGCCTTGGTTACGACGACCGCGAACGGGCGCGGATGGACGCGCTAGGGCGAGGCGCGGTCGCGACCGACCGCGAGATCTGGCTCGTCGGGATCGTGGACGCGCCACCGGTCGTGCGGAGGATGCTCGAGGCGGTCGACGGGCCGCCGGTCCGCTCCCTGATCCACGCGCCCCAGGAGCTGGCGGACGCATTCGATGCGTTGGGGTGCGTCGTCCCGGAGGCGTGGGCCGACCGGGAGATCGCGGTGCCGGACGAGCGGCTCGTCTTCGTCGAGGGGCCTGGGGACCAGGCGACGGCGGCGCTGCGCGTCGTCGCGACGCTGGGCGACCGACGCACCGCGGAGGAGATCACGATCGGCGTGCCGGACACGGGGCTCGTCGCCTACCTGGAGCGGGAGTTCCGGGCGGCGGGAGTGCCGGTGCGCTACGCGGGCGGTGTGCCGCTCCCGCGCACCGCACCCTACCGGCTCCTCGCCGCGATCGCGGCGTACCTGGACGGCCGGCGCTTCGATGCGCTCGCGGCGCTGCTCCGCCACCCGGACCTGGGGCAGTGGCTCGCGCGGGCGATGGGGGCGGGCGAGACGGGGACAGCGGGTGCGGACGGAGACGGCGTGCCCGGAGCGCACGGGACCGGTGACCTCGTCGGCACCGGGGAACCGGGCGCCGGGCTGGAGCCGGACGCCGCGCTGGAACCGGACGCCGCGCCTGGCGCCACCGAGGCCTTCCCGGCCCGCGACCAGGATGTGATCCTCGGGATCGCCGACCGCTATTTCATGGAATCGCTCCCGGCGCACGTGGCGGAGCGGCTCGGCGGGGAGGGCGCGCGGCGGGAGGCACTGGAGGCGGTGGTCCGTGCCCTCGACTCGGAGCGCCTCCTGGGACGGTTGGAAGGAGAGCGCCGGCTCGCCGCGTGGGCGCCCGTCGTCCTCGAACTCCTGGCCGAGGTCTACGCCGACGAAGTCGGGCGCGGCGACGCGGAGGCGCGAGGGATCGTCGCCGCGTGCGACGCGATCCGGGACGCGGCCGAGTCGTTCTTCCGGCTACCGGAGATGGCGGATGCGCCCTGCGAGGCGGCGACCGCGATCCGCCTGTTGCTGGACGAGGTCGCGTCGGCGGCCATCCCGCCGGAGCCGGACCGCGCGGCGGTCGAGTTGCTCGGCTGGCTCGAGCTGCACCTCGACGACGCGCCGGCGATGGTGATCACGGGGATGAACGAGCCCCACGTCCCCGAATCGGTGAGCGCCGATGCGTTCCTCCCGAACGCGCTCCGGGCCCGCCTCGGCCTGCCCGACAACGCGCGCCGCTACGCCCGCGACGCGTACACGCTGGCGGCGATCCTCGCGTCCTGTCCGGACGTCTGGCTGATTTCCGGGCGGCGGGACGCCGCGGGCGACCCGATCCGCCCGAGCCGGCTCCTCTTCGCCGCGCCGCCGCGGACGGTGGCGGAGCGGGTGCTGAGGTTCTTCGACGGGGAGCGCGGGGGGGGCGACGCGGTGGCGAGTTACGAGGAGGCGGTCGCGCGCGACGGGGCGGCTCTCGGCGCTCGGGACGACGCGGCCCTCGGCGATGCCGCGCGCGCGTTGGGCGGCGACAGATCCGCCCGCACGTCCTCCGTCGCCCGCTTCCAACTCCCGCCCGAGCCCGAGATCCGGGCGCCCGAGCCGATCGAGGTGCTGCGGGTCACGGATTTCCGCTTGCTCCTCGAGGATCCCTACCGCTTCGCGCTGGAGCGGGTGCTGGACCTGCAACCGGTTTCCGACGACGCGCGGGAGATGGACGGCGCGCTCTTCGGTACCCTCGCCCACGACGTCCTGAGACGCTTCGCCGAGAGCGACGTCGCGGCCTCGACCGACGAAGTCGAGATCGCGCGGCGGCTGGACGCGCTCCTGAACGAGGAATCCGGCCGCCGCTTCGGGCGCGCGGCGCTCCCCGCCGTGCGCGTGCAGGTCGAGCAGCTCCGGGCGCGGCTGCACGCCTTCGCGCGGTGGCAGGCGGAGCGGGCGGCCGCCGGGTGGCGCATCGTCGCGTTCGAGGCCCATCCGCCGGAGCCCGGCGTGCCCTTCGACGTGGACGGGCGGCCGATCTTGCTCCGCGGCCGCATCGACCGCATCGACCACAACCCGACGACCGGCGAGTGGGCGGTCTTCGACTACAAGACGTCGGACAGGGGAGAAGAGCCGGAGAAGACGCACCGCAAGGGCCGTGGCGACGACAAGCGTTGGGTCGACCTCCAGCTCCCGCTCTACCGCCACCTGCTCCCGGCGCTCCGGGACGGCAATGGCGCGCCGATCGTCCCGCCGGACGCGCTGGACCGCGTTCGGCTCGGCTACATCCTCCTCCCGCGCGACTTGACCTCGGTGGGCGAGAAGCTCGCCGAATGGTCGCCCGAGGAGCTGGCGAGCGCGGACGACGCCGCGCGCGAGGCCGTCCGCAGGCTGCGTGAGAACCGCTTCGTCTTCGACCTGGAGAACACGAGCATCCGGCCGGGCGAGCCCTTCGCGCGGCTGCTCGGGATCGGGCAACTCGCGGCCGCGGCCGCGGACGACGAGGAGGGCGACGATGAGTGAGGTGAAGACGCTCCCCCGCGAGCTGGTCCTGGCCTCCGCGGGGTCGGGGAAGACCTTCCGCCTCTCGTCGCGGATCATCGGGTTGCTCGCCATCGGCGAGGACCCCGACGCGATCCTCGCCTCGACGTTCACGCGTAAGGCGGCGGGCGAGATCCTGGGCCGAGTGATGATTCGCCTGGCCGAGGCCGCGCTCGATCCGGCCAGGGCGGCGGAGCTTGCGCGGCACGCGTCGCTCGAGGCGGGCGCGGCGTCCACGGCGGGCGGTCCGGGCGGGGCGTCGGGCGACGCGGTCGCCTCGCTTCCCGAGCCCGACGCGCCGCGCCTCGACTGCGATCGTTGCCTCGAGATCCTCGTCCGCCTCGCCCGGGCGATGCACCGCTTCAACGTCGGCACGCTCGACTCCTTCTTCGTCCGCGCGGCGCAGACGTTCGCCCACGAGCTCGGTCTCCCGCCGGGTTGGGAAATCGCGGACGACCCGACGAGCCGGCGGATCCGCGCCGAGGCGTTGCAGGAGGTGCTGCGGCGGGCGGACCGCAGGGTCGCGGGGGAGCTGGTCCGGCTCGCCAACAAGGGCGAGGCGTCGCGGTCGGTGGCGGAGGGGTTGGTCGAGAGGATCGGCGAGCTGTACGAGATCCATCACCAGCTCGCGGCGGGTGCGGGGGACGCGTGGAGATTCGTGCCCGGGGCGGAAGGAGACGCGGGCGACGCGGCCGCGGCGGATTCCGCGTCGTCGCCCGGCCGCGGTTCGCGGGAGTCCGGTGCCGGCGAGCCCGACGCCGCAGACTGCGAGGCGCTGGCGGCGGGGATCGCGGGTGCTCCCACGCGCGACCCGGTGACCGGCAAGGCGGACAACCGATTGGCGAACGCCCTCGCCAAGGCGGTGGAGTCGTTGCGAAAGGGCGACTGGGAAGGTTTCGTCGGCCAGGGGGTGATACAGAAAGTCGTCACGGGTGAGAACGAGTACTACCGCAAGCCGATGCCGCCAGAAGTCGTTACGGCGGTGAGGAACGCCCTCGACGTCGCACGCCGCGTGCTCGGTCGGCGGCTTTCCGCGCAGCTCGGGGCGATGGGTCGCCTCGTCGCCCAGTACGGCGAGGTGTATGCGGCGCTGCTGCGGCGCGAGGGCGCCTACCGCTTCGATGACGTGACGCGGCTGCTCGGCGGGCCGGGCTCGCCCGGCGCGCGGTCCGACCTCGGCTATCGGCTGGACGCGCGGTTGCGCCACCTGCTCCTGGACGAGTTCCAGGACACGTCGGTGCCGCAGTGGTCAGCGCTCGAGCCTCTGGTCGACGCGATGGTGAAGGGCGGGGAAGGCGCGGCCGTCGTCGTCGCGGACCCGAAGCAGTCGATCTACGGCTGGCGCGGCGCGCGGCCGGAGCTGGTCCGCGCGGTGGGCGAGAGGTACGAGCTCGGCCACGAAGTGCTCGCAACGAGCTGGCGCTCGAGCCAGGTCGTGCTGGACGCAGTGAACGCCATTTTCGGCGGCATCGTCTCGAACCCCGCCCTCGACGACGCGGCGCGGGAGGTGGCGGCGGACTGGGCGCGGGACTTCGCGACGCACGTGGCCGCACGGCTGCTCCCCGGGCACGTACGCCTTATGGTCGGCCCCGACGACGGCGGCCGGAAGGTCCACCGGCCGAAGCTGCTGGCTCGAGCGGCGGAGCTGGTGCGCCAGCTGCACGAGGAGGCGCCGGGCTTCGAGATCGGCGTGCTGACGCGGGAGAACAAGGCCGTCGCGCGGGTGATCCACGAGCTGAGGAAGCTCGGGATCGAGGCGAGCGAGGAGGGCGGGAACCCGCTCACGGACTCACCCGCCGTCGCCTCGGTGCTCGCGCTGCTGCACCTGGCCGACCACCCGGAGGACCGGATCGCGAGGTACCATGTGGCGATGACGCCGGTGGGCGAGGCCGTCGGCTACCGGGACCCGGAGGATGGCGCGGCGGCCCGGCGGCTGGCGCATAGCATTCGCGAGCGGCTGGTCCGCGACGGCTACGCCGCCACGCTCGACGCCCTTGCCAGGGACCTGCGCCCCGCGTGCGGCGAACGGGACGCCCGGCGGCTCGCGCAACTCGTCGAGCTCGCGATCCGCTACGACGCCCGGGCGACGCTCCGCCCGACGGACTTCGTGCGTCTCGTCGAGGCCGAGCGGGTCGAGGACCCGACGGCCGCACCCGTGCGGGTCATGACGATCCACCAGTCCAAGGGGCTGGAGTTCGACGTCGTCGTCCTCCCGGAGCTGGACGTGCCGGTCTTCAAGGGCGGCAACTCGCCGGCCGCGCTCCCGTTCCGGGAAACGCCGACCGGCCCCGTCGTGCGTGTCTTCCCGTACGTCGACGAGAAGCTTCGCGCGCTCTTCCCCGAGATCGAGGAGGCGTACCGGCAGTACCGCGCCGCCGGGGTGCGCGACGCGCTGAGCACGCTCTACGTCGCCATGACCCGGGCGCGGTACGCGCTGCACATGGTGGTCAAGCCGGACGGGAAGTCGGGGCCGAGCAAGTCGTTCTCGCCGGCGATGATCGTGCGGCATGCGCTGGCGGGCGGGGTCGTGGCGGTCGAAGGCGACGTCCTCTACGAATCCGGCGACGCGGAGTGGCATCGTTCCGCGCCCCGTCCGGCGGCGCGGCGTTCGGTGGCGACGCCGGCGTCGGTCGCGGTGACGTTGCGCCAGAGCCCGCCGCGTCGCCTGCGCATGCTGCCGCGGGTCACGCCGTCGGGGCGCGAAGGCGACGGGGCCGTCGACCTCCGCGAGCGGCTGCGGCTCGGCGGCGACGTCGCCCGCGAGCACGGCACCCTCGTCCACGCGTGGTGCGAGGAGATCGAGTGGCTCGAGGACGGCCTCCCGGACGACGAGCGGCTCATCAGGATCGCGCGTCGGGTGGCGCCGGGGCTGGACGAGCCGGAGGTGCTCGAACTGGCGGCCCGGTTCCGCGGCTGGGTCGCGCAGCCGGAGATCGCCGCGGTGCTCCGCCGCGCGGCCTACCCGGCGGGCGCGCGGGTCGAACGCGAGCGCCGTTTCGTCTACCGCGCGGGCGACGCGATCGTCGAGGGCATCATCGACCGCCTGGTCCTCTGGGGCCGCGACGGGCGGGTGGAAGGCGCCGAGGTCGTCGACTACAAGACGGACGCGATCCAGCCAGGCGACGCGACGGCGCTCGCCGCGCGGACGGCGCTCTACCGCCCCCAGCTCGCCGCCTACCGCGACGCCGTCGCGGCCCTCTACGGCCTCGACCCGGACCGCATCCGCGCGAAGCTGCTCTTCCTCCGGGTGGGCGTGGTGGTGGAGCCGCTGGTGGAGGTGGCGGCGGGGTAGGGTGGGCGGCGCCCGGGTTGGACTTGCGGATCGTCGCCGGTACCTACTGCGACTCGAGCGCTGTGGTGCTGCTCGAGAGTCGGGGCGTCATCGATGCGCGAGGGCGTGTCGATGCGCCAGCGCGGCGTCAAGGCGCGGGGGCGTCGTCGATGCGCCGCCCAGCAACGCGGCCGTCTTCATCACCACTCCACCCGTACTGCCCCCGGCGATCCGCGCGTAGTACTCGCCATCGTCGCCGAGAAGCCATCCCGCTGATCACCACCCCGCCGCCCCTCGGTGTCCCTTTCCGTGCTCCTATTCCGATGGACGGAGATGGAGAGTGCCGGAGCTCCCGGGCCGGCGTCGTTGGAGGCGCGGCGCCGCGGAGGACCGGCGTCCATCGTCATGCGCACAACCGTCCGAAAGGAGGCGATTCATGTCTCGGAACGACACCGGGCGCGCGCCGTCGTCGCACGCCGCAGCAGGCCGCCGTCCCTGGAGCACCCCCGTGCTGGAAGCCCTGCCCCGACTCGAGGACCTCACGCTCCAGTCGGTGATCTGGGGCGGCGAGGGCGGCTTCAGCTTCGTGGACGGCGCGGATCCCACCCGCCGCCTGGGTTGAGAACGGGGCCGTCACAGGAGGAGGACGATGAGGATGCTGCGGAAGGTCGAGCGCCGGCGCCCGGGTCGCGGAGTGGGTTTCGCCGTCGCGCTGGCGTTGGTCGTCGGCTGTGCCGACGAGCCGACGGCGCCGCTCCACGATGGGGAGGAACCGCGGGACGACGTCCCCGCGTTCGCCGTCCGGCTCACGTGCACGGTGGACGTGCGGGCGGGGAGCATGGAGTGCGACCCGTCTTCGCATTCGGGCGCCAACGGCCCGAGCATGAACCTGATCGTGGGGAGCCAGCACCGGTTCGTTCGGATGGCCACCACCGCCGCGCCGGAGTTCGACGGGCCGTATTGGAACGCGAACGTGACCGTGCAGAACCTGACGCTCCAGCCCATGGCCACGCTGGACGGGACCTCGCCGGACCCGGAGGGCGTGCGGGTCTTCTTCGTGGACGAGCCGAGCAACGGCGTCACGATCTCGAACCACGACGGAGCGGACACCTTCCTGGGGAGCGGGTTGCAGAAGTACTACGCGTACGCGGGCTCTCTCCTCGGGCCGGACGGGATCCTGTCCCAGGGCGAGGTGAGCTCGCCGAAGCCCTGGCGGTTCGAGCTGAACGGCGCAACCGAGTTCCGTTTCAGCGTGCTGATCAGCACGACGGTGCCGGACCCCGGCGCGTACGGCGTCCATCTGACGCGCGTCGTCGGCGGTGCGTACCACACCTGCGGCGATGGCTCCGACGGCCGGGTGTACTGCTGGGGGCAGAACAACTTCGGCCAGGTCGGCGACGGGACCACGAGCAACCGCTATACGCCCGTCGCCGTGGTCGCGCCGGGAGGCATCGCGCTCTCCGGGGTCTCGTCGCATGGGAACGCGATGCACACCTGCGCGATAGGTGCGGACGCCGGGGTGTATTGCTGGGGCCAGAACGACAAGGGCCAGCTCGGCGACGGCACCACCACGATGCGCACGGCGCCGGTCGTGGTGCCCGCGCCGGCGGGCGTCACCTTCTCCGGGGTATCGGCCGGCGGGAGCCACACCTGCGCGCACGGGTCGGACGGCGAGCTCTACTGCTGGGGGTACAACGGCTACGGTCAGGTCGGGAGCGGCTCGACATCGGTCACGGCGCCGGTCACGCGGGTCGACGCGCCGACCGGGGTCGAGTTCTCCGGCGTCGCCGCGGGCTTCCTGCACACCTGCGCCAGGGGCTCGGATTCGAAGGTCTACTGCTGGGGAAGCAACACGGGCGGCGCGCTCGGGCTCGGCTCGACGACGCCGGACAGGAGCCCGACGCCCGTGCCCGTGGATCTCCCTGCGGTGAACGTCCTGGGAGTGGCGGCCGGGAGCCAGGTCGGTTGCGTCGCGACGGACGCCGGCGTCTACTGCTGGGGGTCCGGCTCCGTGGGGCAGCTCGGTGACGGGATGAAGCGGAACCAGGCCGCGCCGGTGCTGGTCGCCGGGACGCGGGGGCCGTGAGGCGGCGCGGTGGCCGCGAGGCGACGCGGTAGCCACGAGGCGACGCGGGGGCCGTGAGGCGAGGCGACGCCGTGAGGCGAGCGGGGGCTGCGAGGCCACGCGGTGGCCACGAGCCCACCTGGCCGCGCCGTGAGGCGACGCGCTCGGGCCCGGCACCCCGCTCGTTTCACGGTTCCTGCTCCTTGACGTAATTTCGCACAAACCGATACGTTTGGCGTCCACGAACGACAACGCTGAGGGGCGTTTTTTCGGAGAGGGCGGTTGTCATGTCTGCCGATGCCAGGTACTCCCCGTCGACCGACGCCATTGCCGCGCGGTTCGAGGACGAGGCCGTGTTGCTGCACCTGGGTACCAAGCGGTATTTCCGGCTCAACGAGACTGCGGCGGAAGTGTGGGCCGCGCTCGAGGCCGGGGTCGGAGACGCGCGCGGCCTGACCGATTGGCTGTGCGAGCGCTTCGACGTGACGCCGGAGGAGGCTGGCGCCGAGGTCGCCCGGCTGCTCGCGGAGCTCGAGGAACGCGGGCTCGTGACGGCCGCCGCGACGTCCTGACGCATTGCCGGGCGACGGTCGTGGACGGGGGCGCGTCATGAGCTCGCCGCGCTCGATGCTGGTGGGTGTCGCCGCCGCGCTCGTCGCGCCGTGGCACCTGGGAGGCCGTCGGCTGAAGCGGCTCCTTGCCCCGGTCGGCGCCGGGCCGGACGTGATAGGGACGGACGTGGTCGGGACGGGTGCAGTCGGGCCGGCTGCAGTCGGGACGGGCCCGGTGGGAACGGGACCAGTGGTGACCGACGCCGCGGCGCGCTGGGCGCGCCGCGGCGTCCGCATCCTCTCCTGGTTGCCTTTTTCGCCGTGGCGGAACACGTGTCTTTACCGCGCCGTCGCCGGGTGTCTGGCGGTGCGCTGGCTCGGTGGGGACGCCGTCGTGCGGATCGGCACCCGCCGGGACCCCGCGACCGGCGAGATCGTGGCCCACGCGTGGATCGCCGGCACGCCCGACGAGCCCGCGCCGGATGCCGGGTATCGGATCCTCGAGGTGCGGGAGGGGCAGAGGATGCTCGAGGGGTGGGAGGGACACCGGATGCCCGATGGGCGGGAGGGGCGGTGGGAAGCCTGACGGCCGCGCTGGATCGCGCGCTCCTTGAGGACGGCACGCTCCGCATCACCGCCGACGCCGCCGGCAAGGCTCAGGTCGGCTACTGGCTCCCGCGGATCCCGGCCGGTGCCGTCGATCCGGCGCGGACGCGCGCCTTGATCGACGTCCGTTTGAGCGACGTCGTCGCCGCGCGGCCCGAGACGCCACCCGGCATGATCCTCGATCCGGTGGAGGCCTGGATCCACGGGGCGGACGCGGTCACGCTCCGTGCCCGGGACGGTTCGGTGGGCGGAACGGTCGACCTCGCCGCCATGAAGGCGACGCTCGCGCTCACGCCAGAGGCCGCGCGCCCGGTCGCCACGGCACTCGAACCCAGGAACGCCGCCGTGTTCTCTGCCCTCACCCTATCCTCGGCGCTCCTCCTCAACCGAATGGAGCGCGCGCTCGTACACGGCGCGGCCATCGTCGCGCCGGACGGGCGGGCGTGGCTCCTCGTCGGAGACGCATTCGCCGGCAAGACGACGACGACGGTGAACCTGATCCGGGCCGGGTGGGATTGGATCTCCGACGACACCGTCGTCCTCGGCCGCGCGGACGACGGGGGCGTCGTGGTCGAAGGGTGGCCGCGGGCCTTCCACCTCGACCGGGGCTACCATGCCGGCGAGTCGACCGGCACGCGCGACACCGTGGATCCGGACTCGTTCGGCCCGGGCCGATGGCGCCGGAGCGCGCGGGTGGCCGGCGTCGTCTTCCCCCGGGTCGAGGCCGACCTCCCGACGGACGCCGCTCCTCTCCCCGCCGCCGACGCCTTCGCCCGCGTCGTCCGCCAGAGTCCCTGGCTCCTCGCGGACCGAAGCGTCGCCCGCGACGTCCTCGCGCTCCTCACCGCCACCGTTTCCGGCCCGCGCGTCCACCTCCGCCTGGGGCGCGACAGCTACCGCGACACCGGACGGCTGCTCGAGGTGCTGGCGGCGGCCGGGGTCGCCTGAAGGACCGGCCAGCGGTGCGTGGCCGGCTCGCGCCGGTTGGGCGGGCGAGAGCGCGTTCGTGTGCCGCAGCCGGCGGGTGCCCGGGTGGACCCGGCAACGGTGTGCGCCCGCGGCCGGCGATCACCCTCGGGTGGAGTCCACCCGAGGCCGGCGTGAGCCCGTGGCCGGCGCCCACCCGCGGCGCCCGCAGCTCACCGCGCCGTGTACCCCCCGTCCACGGCCAGCGCGTGGCCGGTCACGAACGACGCCTTGTCCGACGCGAGCCACGCGACGGCCTCGCCGATCTCCTCCGGCTGCCCCAGGCGCCCCATCGGATGCAGGCGCTTGAGCTCCTCGTAGACCTCCGGCTCGCGTCCGGCCTTCACGCCGCGCTCCATGACCATCGGCGTCTCGATGAAGCCCGGGCAGACGGCGTTGACGCGGATCCCGTGCTTCGCGTTCTCGATCGC
>Ga0207873_1001942_pt1 | contig 18222 bp, 10 predicted proteins | sample BGWIniCompost_FD_187373 | JGI IMG/M metagenome (GOLD analysis project Ga0207873, IMG submission 187373) | Cellulose adapted compost microbial communities from Newby Island Compost Facility, Milpitas, CA, USA - BGW Initial Compost (SPAdes)... ...
CACGATTTCAACCTGAAGAACTTCTGGAATCCGGAAATCTATTTAAGCCTCGACTACATGCAACAGGGATTGGGCAATGAAAGCTGCGGGCCGACGAGCCTTCCCCAATTCCAGATACCGGGTAAACAAACCTTTCAATATTCCTTCCGCATTGAAAAAGCAGGCTGAGGAGCAAGCGCGGAAGGCCGGCTATGAAACCGCGGATGCAGTCATTCTGCATTCGCGGTTTTTACTTGATAGCAAGTGGACAGGAAAAGAGAAGGAGGGGATTTATTTCATGCGAGTATAATTATATTGGAGATATTCGTTCAAGCCCATTTAGAAATAATTAGAAAAGAGGATTGGATAATTAAATTCGCGAAATTGTTTACTGAAAAATCGTAAGGTATCCAATGAATCTCGAACATATATCATATCTTTGTTTATCTGGTTAAGTTTTGTAATTTATTTGCAGAATGAATTTAGAATATCCAGACTCCCCTCCGCAAACGCCAAAACCAGGCCATCGCGAATCTGGTGGGCAGCCCGCGCCACAGCGCTCTGACTTTGAGATCTGGAGAGCATTTAAAGATGGAGACGAAGGCGCTTTTATTTACATTTACAAAACCTATGTAAATTACCTGTTTAACGCCGGCATTCAATATATCCAGGATGAAGAAATAGTAAAAGATTGCTTACAGGATTTTTTTGTCGAATTGCGACAACATAAAAACAACTTGGCTAATATTCATTTCAGCATTAGATTGTACCTGTTGAAGTCCTTCAGGCGAAAGCTATTAAAAGAAATCAAAAAGCTCAAGTATGACAAGAAGGTAGATTTAAAGGAAGCCTTTGCCGTTGAAATAGCATTTGATGAGAAAATCATCGATTCGCAGTTCAACGAAGCCCGGTTGCAACAGATTGAGCATGCAATATCCCAACTGCCGGTGCATCAGCGCGAGGCTTTATACTACTTCTATTACATGGATCTCTCTTATTCCGAAATTGCCGAGCTTCTTCATTACAACCATGTATCATCGGCCAGAAGGCTTATCTACAAGTCTCTGCAAAAAATGCGCGCGCTGATTCCATTAATATTATTAATAGCCGGCTTGACGCTGATCCTCCTTTAGCTACCCCCTGCCATTTAGTAAAATCTGCGCTTGTAGCGGAAATTTCCCTGGAAATCTAACGCTTAAAGCTTCGTTGTTCCCGAACCTTATTGTCTACTAAGACATCCCCATAGACGAATACGAAAAAGGCTTTCCCCAAAGGGGGAAAATGAGTATTTCAATTTTTTTTCCAAAAACCGGTATCATTTTGACTTCGACTGGCTCTTTAGCATAAATATCAAGTAAAAAACATGCAAGGTAAGAGCCAACAAGTATTACGGTTGCTAAGACAGCAAGAATTTAAACAATGGGTATTGAATCCAACAGAGGAAAGGGATATATACTGGAAAAAATGGCTTGAGAAAAATCCGGAACAATATGAGGCAGTCCTGAAAGCCCGGGAATTACTTGTCAGAATCAGGTTCAAAGAACGCAATTTAAAAGAATCTGAAATTGACGAAATGCTGAGCAATATTATTGCCAGACGGTCGTGGTATAAACCAATCCGGAGAAGAGAATGGCGGTTTGCCCGAATGGCCGCTGCATTGGCGCTATCTATTGCGACAAGCTATCTAATAATCAGATTTGGAGGCGTTTCCGAGCAAGAAGCTCACCCGGAAACGATTAACAATGTCGTGAGAAATACGCCCAAAGGCGTAAAGAGTCAGATCACCTTGTCTGATGGCAGTAAAATCTTTTTGAATTCCGAAAGCAGGGTTCAATTTCCAGAAAAATTTGGCGATTCAAGAATAGTTGAATTGCAAGGCGAAGCTTATTTCCAGGTCGCCAAAGACAGCCTGCGACCTTTCCTTGTCAAATCCCGCAACATAACCACTTCTGTTTATGGCACAAGCTTCAACGTGAACTCATATGCCGACGATGGAACAATCCAGGTAGCACTGGTAGAGGGAAAAGTGTCGGTAAAAAAAGGTAACGGGGAGCCATACATGCTTAACCCAGGGGAGAAAATCATTTTTGATCAGAATAAGGGAGGCGAGAAAGTGGTAAAGTTCGACCCGTTTATTGAAACCGGTTGGAAAAACGGCGCGCTTGTTTTTGTAAACAGCAGCTTTGGCGAGTTTGTCACAAAACTCGAAAGATGGTATGGCGTGGATATCGACGTGGTTGGGGCGCCAAAAGAAAATTGGAATGTGGATGGAACTTTTGACAATGAAAGCCTGGAGGAAGTGTTGATGGGCGTAAGTTTCACTCACAATATCAGGTATGCGATTCAGGAGAAACGAGCGACTATAATTTTCAATTAAAGAAACAACAAACGTCGGCAGTTTCGTGGAGTATTTAACAGCAAAACATCATAATAGTTTAACCTAAATTACTTAAATTATGAAAATTTTACTACGAAAGTTATTGGTGAGTATGTGTAAATTCACCTATTTCGGAATAATCCTGCAAGCCTTTTTCGTGGGCGCCTTATTAGCTCGTGCAGGAGATGTTCACAAAAATCTGAGCGTAAAAAAGGTGTATATCGACCTTGAAACGCAAAGAACCGGCATCGTCGAAGTGTTTCAGATGATTGAAGCCAACAGCGGCCTGAAGTTTTTTTATGATCGCAAGATTATTGAAAAACAGGCGAAGTTTGACTTGAGTTACCGGAACGCTTCGGTTTACGACATCCTGCTCGACCTGTCCAAACAAACAGGATTAAGGTTTAAACAGGTAAACATGACCATCAATGTGAGCAAGGCCCTCTCAGGACCCTCTATCCATGGAGATGTAGAGATCATCATACAAGGGCGCGAAGTAACCGGCGCCATCGTAGATGAAAATGGTGGACCCTTGCCGGGAGCATCAATTCTTATCAAAGGGACAAACCAGGGAACAGTATCCGACGCAAACGGAAGATATAGAATCGAAGTGCCTGATCAAAACGCCGTCCTGGTTATTTCCTTCATTGGATACGTAACAGAAGAAGTAACGGTAGGGAATCAGGCGGTGGTGGATGTCGCTTTGATGCCAGATATTACCGCTTTGCAGGAAGTGATTGTGGTAGGTTATGGCGAGCAAAGAAAAGAAACCTTGACTGGGTCGGTTTCAAACATAAAGGGAGAAGAAATCACTAAAAGCCCAGCTGTGAACGTTTCCGCCAACTTGGCCGGAAGATTGCCCGGCTTGATAGTTAACCAACGTTCAGGCGAACCGGGAAGGGACGACCCCAATATATTAATTCGCGGACAGGGAACCTATAGAGACAATAGCCCCTTGATTGTGGTGGACGGCGTGCCGAGGTCGCTTATGAGCAGACTGAACCCCGAGGACGTAGAAAGTATTTCTGTATTGAAAGACGCTTCCGCCGCCATTTATGGCGCGCGAGCCGCCAATGGGGTTATCCTGATCACTACAAAAAGAGGACAACAAGGAAAGCCAGTTTTCAATTTGTCATATAATCATGCTTTTCAAAGCCCAACCAAAATACCGGAAGTTCTGGATGCGGCTACTTTTGCCCAAGTCTTTAATGAAGCTGCCTGGTACCGCGCCGGAAGACCGGAAACTGGTTGGTCTCCGCCTTATACAGAAGAGGCGATCAGAAAATATGCCGATGGCTCTGATCCTGTACGATACCCAAACACAAATTGGGCAAAGGAAGTGATAAAGCCATACTCAACCCAACGACGGGTAAATATATCTGCAAATGGCGGCACTGACGAGGTACGGTATTTTCTGTCTTTTGGCGCGCTCTACCAGGACGGCGCTTTTAGAAACGATCCTACGCATTATAAACAATACAATATGCGGGTTAAGGTGGACGTGAATCTCACGGACAACCTTAATGTAGGAGCTAACCTGTCGGCAATATTAAACGACCGGCAGTTCTCATCTGTCGCAACAGACGAGGAAGTTTGGGTAAATTTCCACAATATCTATCAGGCAAATCCAACTTTAGTTGCCAGGTATCCAAACGGGCTGATTGGCCCGGGTCGTTTGGGAGAGAATCCACTCCTTCTTGATCAAAGGGGCTATTTCCGCAGAGACGACAATCCATTGTTCTCCACATTTACAGCCACTTATAAAATACCTTTTATTGATGGCCTAAAGGTTGACGCCAGTTATAATTATGACTTGAGCAACCAACAAGAAAAGAGATGGCGATTGCCTTATTTTTTCTATGAATATAATACCGATACGCAAGAGTATGAAAGAAGACAAGGCACAGGCATCGCGGCGCCTGAGTTGTCAGACAGGTATCAGAGGTGGGAGAACCAACTCTACAACTTGAGGCTCAATTACGATCGGAACTTTGGCGATCATCATATAGGCGTTCTTGTCGGCACCGAGCATCAGGAAAACAGGTATAGCACTGTGCAAGCTTCTCGCAGAAATTATGTTAGCCCGGCGTTAGATCACATTAATCAAGGAAGCAGCGATCCGGAAGATAAAGACAACAGCGGCACCGCTTCCTTAGACGGATATAACAATTATTTCGGACGTTTTAATTATGATTTCGCAGGGAAATACCTGGCCGAATTCTTATTCAGATACGATGGGTCTCAAAAGTTTCCGAAAGAAAAGAGGTATGGATTTTTCCCCGGAGTTTCAGTAGGATGGCGGATGTCGGAAGAACCTTTTATGCGCGATAATTTTGATTTCATCAATCAATTAAAATTGCGAGGTTCTTATGGCCAGATAGGCAACGACCGGGTAGCCGCATACCAACACTTTCAAAAATTTACATTTGAAGACAACTACTATTTTGGAGGGGGAGTATATCCCGGAGTTCGTCCAGGCGTTTTGCCCAATCCAAATATTACATGGGAAACAGCCGAAAAGATGGATGTCGGTTTAGAAGCCATGTTTTGGAATGGACTCTTGGGCTTTGAATTCACCACATGGTGGGAAAAAAGAAGAGACATTCTGGCTACGAGGAATGTATCGGTAAGCAATGTCTTCGGTTTCCCTGGACTCCCCGATGAAAATATCGGGAAAGTAAACAACCACGGGTTTGAGTTGTCCATCACGCATAAAAATAACATTTCGCAGCTCAACTATCAGGTGACGGCCAATACGGCATTCGCAAGGAGCAAAATCATTTATATGGACGAAGTTCCTCCTGCAGAGCCATATATGAGCATGACTGGACATCCCGTTGGAGCGGGGTTGTTCTATAAAGCGGATGGAATATTCAATACCCAGGAAGAATTAGATTCCTATCCTCACTTACCCAATACGCAGGTGGGAGATATCAAAATTGTAGATCTCAATAATGATAATGTGATTGACGATAGGGATCAGTTCCGGTTTAATTATAGCAATACCCCAGAATATGTTTTTGGATTGAATTTTGATTTTCAATATAAAAAATTCGATCTAAATATCTTCTTCCAGGGACAGACCAATGTCTATAATTATGACGACCGCTTCCCTGTGCTCGGAAATTCAGCGTATGATAATGCTTTAGTGGCCAGGGCAAAAGATCGCTGGACTGTTGATAATCCTAATGGAACCATGCCGCGCGCAGACAGCAACTCGCCAGGCAATAACACTATGTATCTGTTCGACGCAACATTTGTAAGATTGAAAACCCTTGAATTGTCCTATTTGCTTCCGGAAGGTATGCTTTCAAGCGTGGGGCTAGACAACGCCAGGATTTATGTAAGCGGCTTCAATCTGCTCACATGGGCAAAGGAAATTAAATGGTCAGAACCGGAAGCCCAGGGTGGACTATTCCATTACCCACAATTGCGGGTAATTAACCTCGGCCTTAATGTAAAATTCTAAAATTGACTAAAAAATGAAAAAATTATCAAAAGCCATATACGTATTATCATTGTTGATATTTTTAGGATGCAATGATGATTTTCTAGATACGCCTCCTCAAGATAGCATTTCCGAGGGTATTATTTGGAGCGACGAAAGCCTGGTAAGGGCTTATCATACCTCGTTGTACAATTCAATTTACCACGGATTTGGGATACACATGTTATCAAAAGTGACCGACGAAGCATTTTGCGCTATTAACTGGGATGTAGGAAATATACCCTATGGCACGCTTACGCCCGACAATGTGACAAGCATGGCGAGTTGGCAGTGGCATTCAGGCGCAAATCTGTATATCTGGAACTCTGCTTACCAGTGGATCAGAAGGATCAATGTATTCATCGAAAAAATGAATGCCGACGATGCCATTGATTTTGCTGATAAACCAAGGCTAATCGCCGAAGCTAAATTTTTAAGGGCTTATACCTATTTCCTTTTGATCGAAAGATTTGGCGGAGTACCGATAGTTGAGAATAGTTTTGATTTAGGGGTAGAACATCTATTTTCCCGGAGTTCATTTGATCAATGCGTGGAATTCATCGAAAAGGACCTGACCGAAGCGTTCCCGCATTTAACCAAAAGGTATGCTTCAAACGATGCAAATTTCGGTCGCGCTACGCAAGATGCAGCCCAGGCTTTACGCTCTCGTATGTATTTGTATTCCGCGTCGCCGCTTTTCAATCCATCAAACGACCAATCAAGATGGCAAAAAGCTGCGGATGCTTCCGAAGCGTTGCTGGACGCGGGTTATGAATTACATCCCAATTATACGACGCTTTTTAACCAGCCTACAGGTTCCCCAAACAATGAAATGATATTTGTCCGGCCATTTGCGTCTGTTTGGCCTGGCTATCATGAAGCGCCTATGCACAACCTGAATCGCCGTTATGGAGCTTATGGCGGATGGTGGGCAAGCAACGGGCCCTCCCAAAACCTTGTCGACGATTACGACATGGCTAACGGCGAGCCTCCTTTCATTTATCCAGGGGGAGTCAAAACTGTGAATCCTGCATCCGGTTATGACCCGCAGCAACCTTATGTCAATCGCGACCCCAGGTTCTATGCCACAATTATCTATGACGGCGCCAATTATCACGGCGACACGCATGAAATGTGGGTGGCCTCCGACGGGGAATCCTGGGGCTTTGATTCATACCGGCAAAGTGGAGACAATCCCCGAACCAATTACGTATTGAGGAAATTCATGCCTGACGAAGGCGTTCCTATAGCCTGGGGCGAACGCTACACCAATCCATGGATTATATTCAGATTGGGTGAAATATACCTGAACTACGCTGAAGCCATGTTTGAATTGGGCGATGAAGACGCTTGCAGGGAGTACATTTCAAAAGTGCGGGCTCGCGTGGGAATGCCCCCAATACCGGCGACGGTCACAGGCGAAGAATTGAGAAGGAGGCTTTATAATGAACGTCGTATTGAACTGGCATTCGAAGAACACAGATATTGGGATGTAAGACGCTGGAAAATTGCTATGGATGTAGAAAACCGTCCAATCTTTGGAATGGATATCATCAAAGATGTAAATACCGGCGTTAAAACCTATACTCCGGTGCAATTGTTGGAAAGGACTTTCTATGAAAGAATGCACCTCTTGCCAATTGAAGCCAATGAAGTACGGCGAAATCCGGAATTAACGCAAACGCCCGGATGGGAATCCAACTAACAGGCAATAATTACCATGGTTCTCTCCGGTATTGCCTACCGGAGAGAACCCTTTCCTCTATTTGTCATGCTAATTGACTGTTTCGTCCACCTTTTTTACTTGTGAATTTGCGGGTTGTGAAGTCAGTCGTAACCAATTTTTTGCATAAAATTTTGGCGGAGCTGTTATTCTGAAACCCTAGTCTCAAACGCTTCTATTTTATTTAAAGTAACCTGATATCTTTCACCATATAAACAACTTCAAATTATGAAAACTACTAAATTACTGTTCTTACTATTTGCATTGGGAATAATTCCTTTGCAGTCAATCGCTTGGGATGGCATGCCCACCCCGCCGCTGCATGTAGAAGGCCGCTTTTTAAAGGACCCCAGCGGGAAGAATGTACTGCTTCACGGCTGGATGCAGCCTACAGAAACATGGTTTAACGGAGGCGGCAACCGCTACAGCAATCCCACCGACTGGACCAATCCAAGCAATGTTGCGGGGATGCTGAACTTTCTTCGCGACGCCGCAACCGTTATGAGCGATCCTTCCCCGAAATATGGAAGGAGCCATGGATGGTATGCGAGCTTCGTTCGCGTCAATACCGACGCCATTGGCGGTTGGACCCAAGAATCAGGATTGGTGAGCCAGGCGCAATTCAATGGTTGGATACAAAACTTCCTGGTTCCTTACGTCAATCACCTTAGATCCAGGGGATTGTATCTGGTGCTTTGCGCCACAGGCCCCATGATGACGCCCAATAATGGCGTTCGGAACGCGGGCATGGTCGAACAACAACGCCTTCGTACTTTCTGGAGCGCTGTCGCTAACGCGCCGGGAATCAAAAATGCCGACAACGTTATGTTTGAGCTCATGAATGAACCGGTACAAATTGAGTCCTCCCCCGGCAACGGCAATTGGGGCAGCGGAAGCGCGCCTTTTTTCCAGGCTTTCAGAAATTGGATACAACCCATTATAAATGACATCAGAAGCACAGGCGCCAATAATGTGATTTGGGTTCCGTGTCTGGGCTGGCAAGGAGAAGCCCATGGATGGGCGCAATACCCATTTTCTGGCACGAATATCGGCGTAGCGGCCCACTATTATCCGGCTTATGGCGGCGTATACGACAACCCCACGGCGGTGCAAAATTTGTGGAATTCAAATTATAAACCCGCCGCTGACCGGTGGCCGATGATCATCACGGAATGCTATTGGTTCCCCGGCGGAACAGGATATGACGACCTGTTCAACGGCACAACGGCTGGTTTTGGCAATGCGTTGAAAAATGCGATGGACAACCAGGGCAATGTTTCATTCCTTGTGGGATTTCTTGCCGACCATCTCGTCGATCTCGCGAATTCGACGCCTGCAAATTGCACGCTTGGATCGCGGCAGGGCACGCAAGCTTACTTCTCTTGGCTACCCACATATACATGGGCGGCTCCCACGGATGGCTCTTGCACGCTGACGCCCATTACGCCATACATCCAAGTAAACAATGGCGCCTGGCAACAAACTTCGAATATAACCATAAATGCAGGCGACCAGGTGAGATTAGGTCCTCAACCTGTCAGCGGAGGATCATGGAGTTGGAGCGGATGCGGCGCCTCCGGCAGCTCGCGCGAGCAAACGCTATCGCCAACGGGTTCGTGCACTGCAACAGCCACATATACCAACTCGTGCGGCGCGCAATCCACGCAGGCGTTTAACATTACAGTAAGCGGCGGCGACATTTTCAACGGCACATATTCCTTTATCGCTCAACACAGCGGCAAAGCTATCGATGTTGCAGGCGGCGGCACATCCAACGGAACCAACATACAACAATGGTTCTACTACGCCTCCAATAACAACGAACGTTTTCAGGTGACTCACCTGGGCGGCGGTTGGCACTGGATCAGCCCTGTCATCGCCACCGGACAAGCTATAGACGTATCAGGCGTTTCCACAGCCAATGGAGCCAACATCCATATATGGCAATATCATGGCGGGAATAATCAACAATGGAGATTCGAACACGTCGGCAATGGTTATTACAAAATAATTGCGCGTCATAGCAATAAATGCCTGGACGTCGCAGAAATATCTACCGCCGACGGAGCCAATATTCATCAGTGGGATTGCCTGTCCGGAGCGCAAAACCAGGCGTTTCAACTGGTTCAAAACAGCGGCGCAAGAGTTGCGGCGGCGGATTTGTTTGCTGGCGAAGAAGTTCCCGGTTTTAAAGTCTATCCCAACCCTTCAGCCAACGGCGTTTTCTCGGTTGATATTTCTGCCGACAATGACGGGCATCGATTAATCATCGTGGGGGTGGATGGCAAAAAGGTGTTTGAAACTGATAAATTAAGTCCTGGGACTCATCAATTTGATACTGGTCTCAAGAAAGGGATTTACTTCATAAAAACCGATGGGAAGAAAAACCTCGGGATCGGAAAACTTGTAGTTATGTAATTCACAACATTTCTAAGAGGCGGTTAACTCGGTTCGTAGTAATTTCGAGATGCCGCCTCTCCCTCCAATCGGATATTCATAGGCTTTCAAAATGGATTTTCATTTACCCGGATTGATGGACGCTTCTCAACGTTGAATAAATTTTACTGGCGACTGAGTAATTTTTACTCGTCGTTGAGTAATTTTTACTGGACGTCGAGTAAAATTTACTCGACGTCAACTGAATTTTACTCAAACTGCTTCAGATTTCATCCAACAGGTTGTAAATCTGGTTTAACCGCGCGCAGATTTGCATACTTTGATTCAAATCCGCGCACGGTTTTTTTGAGACTTGTCTTGTTCTGGCTTTTGCTTTGGTTGAACCCTTTGCAGCTAAACATGGGCGTCTCTGCCTCCTTCAATGGTCTGAATGGTTCCATCGCTATGATATTGAATCTCTACCACCTTCATGCTTCGGAGCCATGTCTTCCCTCCCGACGGAACGCTGTCGTGGTGAAACAAGTACCATTTCTCTTTAAACTCAAGGATTGAATGGTGGGTTGTCCAGCCGACCACTGGGGTAAGAATGATTCCCGCATAGGTAAACGGCCCGTAAGGATTATCGCCAATGGCATAGCATAGTTTGTGCGTATTGCCTGTGGAGTAGGAGAAATAATATTTTCCGCGATACTTGTGCATCCACGAGGCTTCAAAGAAGCGCCGGTCATGGTCGCCGGCCTTAACCGGATCGCCATGCTCGTCGAGGATGACGACCGGCTTGGGTTCTTCAGCAAATTCAAGCATGTTGTCGCTTAACCGCGCCACGCGCGCCGGCAATGCAGGCTCGTCGCCGGCAGGCTCATGACCGCATTCTATGGCTTTATTATTCCTGTAGCGTTGCAGTTGCCCGCCCCATAATCCCCCAAAATACATAAAATGCGCACCGTCGTCGTCCCGAAAGACGCATGGATCGATGGAGTAGCTTCCTTTGATTGGCGCGTCCTGCGGGATAAACGGACCTTCAGGTTTGTCGCTTATCGCCACGCCAATCCGGAAGATATCGTTCTTGTCTTTCAGCGAGAAATAAAGATAGTATTTACCGTCCTTAAAAGCCGCGTCGGAGTCCCACAACTGACGGCCGGCCCATGGAATATCCTTCACATGCAGCGCCACGCCATGATCCACCGCTTTCCCATTGATGTCGTCCATTGAAAACACATGATAATCGCGCATGTCGAAGTGATCGCCATTATCGTTTTCAGGAATGCCCGCATCGATGTCGTGAGATGGATAAATGTAGATCTTCCCATTGAACAAGTGCGCGGCCGGATCGGCCATGTACAAATGATCGACTAAGTATCTTGCGGCTTTCATTTTTACAAGGGTTTAGATATTATCAGATTTTTGAAGAGCGGCATTAATGATATCCGTCACTACCGGCTTGGGTTGATTGTTCCTGTCGAAAAGCAACGGATAGTCTGTCCGGCCCCTGATGGGCCAATTGTTTTTCCAGGAGTCGCCGTCGGTCACTCCCCAAAGCGTTACGCGGGATATTTTATCCTGGTGTTTAAGGAAAAGTTTAAACAGGTCAAGATAAAAATCGCTGAAGACGGCGTTTACCGAGTCGGGCAATCCGTCCGGGTAGGGATTCATCCTCTGTTGATAATCAACGACGTCGGAAACCTCGGCTCCCAGATTCCTCCAGGGCGATGGCAAGATGGAAACGTCTAATTCGGTGATCATCACTTTCACGCCCAATTCTGCAAAAGCCTCTATGCTTTTCTCGAATTCAGCTAAATCGGAATCAAGCCCAAGATGTCCCTGCATGCCGATTCCATCAATTCGAACGCCTTGTTCCTGCAGTTTCTTTACCATATTAACGACGCCCTGACGCTTACCGGGCATGTACATATTGTAATCGTTATAATACAACTCAGCTTCAGGATCGGCTTTATGCGCAAATTCAAAAGCAAGCCTGATAAAATCTTCGCCAATGATTTTGTAAAACTTGCTTTCTCTCATTGCCCCATTATCCAATATGGCTTCATTCACTACATCCCAACCTTTCACCCGTCCTTTGTAGCGGCCAACGACGGCGGCTATATGTTTTTTCATACGGTCGATCAGCGCCTCGCGAGTAACCTCATTGCCCAGGCTGTCGGTAAAAAACCATCTGGGCGCTTGCGAGTGCCAGATCAAGGTATGGCCAACTATAAACATATCATTCTCTTCGCCGAAGTGAACGAACTGGTCTGCCAAGGTAAAATCGAAATTCCCTTCACTTGGCTGAATGGGACCGCTTTTCATACAATTTTCAGCGACGATAGAATTAAAATGTTCTTTTATTATTCTAATTCCAGCGGTGTCTTTCCCGGTAATTTGAGCGGCGTTCAGCGCCGTTCCAATGTAAAATTTACCTTCAAAGGCGCTTTTAAGCGTTTCAGCTTTTTCTACTTCCGAACGGGCGTTGCATGCAAAGCAAAACCACATGGAAAGGAGCGCGATTCCGACAATGTTGAATCCTGATTTCATTGTTATTAATTTCATAGTTTTTTAATGTGTTACCAATATCTCCGCCTCTCTGCGGGCGAATAAATCATTTTGAATCTGAAGTTCTTTCTTTTTGTCAATTTTATAAAAGAATAAACATCCGACGCTGACCATAAAGGTTAAAGTAGGATAGACGCTCAACGACAGTTTAATGCCATTAATCGTTTCGGGAGATTGCGTCAGCAGTTGTTCGTCATACCCGTAATGCGCCAGGATGCCGGCCACCAACGCGCCCCCTATGCTAAGGCCGATTTTCAGCCCGAAAATCATTGCAGAAAAAACGATGGCCGTAGCCCGTCGATAGTTTTTCCATTCCGAATAATCCGCCACATCGGCTATCATAGCCCAGAGCAACGGCGTAGAAATGCCGTAAAAGAAACCATGAGCCAACTGTGAAATAAATACCAGGGCAATGGAATGAGGGGGATAAAAATAAAAGACCAGGAGGCACAACGCAGAAAGAAACAGGCTGGCGCCAAACACGTCGCGTTTGCCATATTTATCGGCGAGCCTTTTGGAAAATCCTATGCCAACGATCATCATGATGATTCCGCCGGCGTTAAACAAGCTAAATCCCGATGTAGGCGCATCTTCAGGCCAGGTGAACCCGACAAATCCCAGATGAATCAATAAGCTGTTCAGGCTGTCAATAAAATTGTTAAATCCGATACGGTCAAGGAAAGCGGCAAGATGAGCTTCGCTAAGATAATTTTCAAAATAATATACATACATGCCGCCCTTCAATGAAAGCGTTATGAACACGAACACAGTCAATATCAACATGGCAATCCATGGCTTATTGTTGACCAGGTCGTATAAGTCCTGCTTCACGGACGACTTTTGTTCTTGGGCGGGGATAACTCGTTCTTTGGTAGTGATAAAGGTAATCAGAAAGAATATTACGCCCGACGCGGCGAAAAAGCCCATTACATTCTCGAATCCCCTGGTTTTATCGCCATCTCCAAAAATAATCGTCAACGGCAACAGAAGACCTTGAATAATGAATTGCGCTATGGTAACCGCCACAAACCTATATGAAGAGAGGCTGTTGCGTTCGCCCATATCTCCGGTAATAACGCCGCTCAGCGATGCATAAGGCAGGTTATTCGCTGAGTAAATCAGAACGAGCAAAACATAGGTAATCATGGCGTAGGCAATCTTGCCTCCGGGTCCGAAATCGGGAGTACTGAAAGCCAACAGCGCAACAATGCCAAACGGCAGCGACGTCCACAAAATCCAGGGTCTGAATTTTCCCCACCGCGTGACGGTCCTGTCGGCAATGATGCCCATAACCGGGTTGAAAAAGGCTCCGATCATGCCCCCAATAAAGATAATTACTGAAGCGGTAGCGGGAGGTATTTTATATACATCGGTATAAAAGAATGCCAGGAATGTCATCAAAGTCTGGAATATCAGGTTTGCAGCCAGATCTCCGAGGCTGTAACCCACTTTTTCGATGACAGATATTTTGTGATTCGACATGATTTATTTTTTAAGCGATAGGGGAACCGGGCTGAAAAACTTTCGCAGCTTAATCGCTCTATAATTCCTCAGACTGCCGGGAAATGGTTAATAAAAGTAAGAGGATTATTCAATCCCCTTACTTTTCAACAAATCAATTGGCGAGTTACTTGCCTGTCGACGAAAGCCCTTCGACTACCCCCGCATAGGCGTGTTTACGATTAAGACTAGTTGTCCAAACGCCAATCGGTTCGTCTGGTCTCCATGAAGAACCTTGTGGACTATCTACCGGGCTCCAGAGGGTAATGCCATACCGTTGAGCCGGCGGAATAATTTCAAAATATTTCTGAAAAACAAATTTGTACATTTCAGCCTGCGCTTTTAAGTCTTCCTCTGTGGCCTCCTGGGTCTTCTTTCCAACGCCAATATCCAATTCAGAAATCTTAATCAACTTGCCGGTCTCCGCCAACAACTCGAACATCTCGATTATTTTATCCTTGTCGGAGCTGATGGAGATATGCATTTGCGTGCCGATGCCGTCCACACGGGCCCCTTTTTGTTCAATATACTTCACGTACTCGATCAATCCCCGGGTTTTATCCAGGTTATATTCGAGATTGTAGTCGTTGATGAACAATTTATCGCCGGGGTTGCCGTATTGGGCAGCCAGATTGAACGCCAAAACAGCATAATCTTTGCCCAGATAATCCTGCCAATAAAACTCATCGCTGGCCATATTGGGCTTCCCAATGCCCGTTTTGATTTCCATTGGATTTCCGTCGTCCATGGGTTCGTTCACCACATCCCATGCTTTCACATAATCCTTGGAAACTTCCATTATGCCGGCGATCCAATTTTCCAGCGCCCAGGCAAGGGTATCCGCCTTTTCTTGCGGCGTCAGCGGAATCTTGTTGGCAGACTCTTCATAATAGAGCTTAAGGTCGTCGATATAAATCGTTCCTGCAAAATCGCCAAAGCTGAACAGAAAACGAGAAGCTGTTTCTTTTGTAACGATTGTTTGAACAGTCACTTCCTTCCACTCTGTGGTAAAATTAACCGTACTAAAATCGCCCCCGGAAGAGTAATCGCTGGGATCTTGAAATCCTGGCCGCACTGCGCCTGCTGCGCTGCCTTTGATTTTAAAGCTCAAAAAATAGGTTTCCCCTTGTATAAACGGATCCTGAAAATCAATTGCGGCCTGGGCTTCCCAGAAATTGACTACTGAAGGGTTAACTATCACCAATTCTTCATTGATCACCTGTCGAGTGGATCCGTTGCCCCATCCATTAATTGCATTTCCATCGGAAAAATCGCTTTCATAGATATATCTTGGCACCAAAATGCCAGGAGCTTCCTGATGCGACACTTTCACCCATTCTATTTCATAGGTCCCCACATAATGTCCCGATTGAAGCATAACAAAGCAACTTTCAACAAGGCCGTTATACTCTGCCGACACTTCTTTCCATTCCTCGGTGATGGGAATCGTTGTACCCTCAGTATTTCCCCAGTTCCCATAAACCATTGTAATTTCGCCTGGGGTTGAACCTTTGATGCGAATAGTTACCTTATGCCTGACGCCTACTATTGTAGGAATCCCGTCGGCGACATGATATTGAATATCCCAGAAATTGGTTTGCTTTTCGGGATTGGTCACCACCAATCTGCCATCCTGGACAACGGGCATGACAGGCCCTCCAACCCAGTAATTAAAACCTTCTACAGCATAATCCTTTATTCCATTAACCACTTCAATGGTTTCATTCGGATCGACTTCGATTTCCCGGTCGGCTATCAAGCTGTTCAGGTATTTTGCATTCTGATTGGCATGCCAACATAAGGTGTGACCATAAATGGAAACCCCAGCATCCCTCGCATCCGCGATAAAGTTGATCACGTTCCCAAGGTTAAGAGCGCCATCATCCTTCACTACCGCCCCATGTTTCATTTCGTAGCCGGCGGTAATCTCATCAAAATTGCTATTAATCAACCGGCTCATCACGCCTCGCTCTAAATAACTGGATACCGATACCCCGGCTCCCAATTTAAAATTAGGATTCGCCGTACGGTCAGTATATGTTTTTAGCGCGTTGTATTCATTCAAATACTCCAAGTTTGCTATTGATGCGGGTTTCTCCACTCCATCGAAAACTAGCGGAGAATCGTCAACGCATGAAACCATAGCGATCATCACCAGCGTCCATGCAATTTTATTTATTCTTTTCATGTTCATTCAATTTTGACGTTTTACTTTAACACCGGATCGAATACCTCTGGCATTTTTACAGCTCTGTCGCGAACAACCAAAGTATCGGTTGTGTTATACTCAACCTTTTGGATATCGGTAGGCAATCCTGAAACCGGATATTGGATTTCCACTTCGTAACTTACCGAATATTGAAGGTAGAATGCGTCTCTGTCCTTATTTCCCCAACTATTCTTCTCCCCTTTCTTTACGAACGTCCCATTCCCGGAAGCCTCGATATTATAGACCCTTACGGAGTCGCTCATTTGATATGAAGCGGTCATTGGCGAAATTGTGCATTTCCCCGCATCGTCCACGCTCACCTTTACCGTAAAGTTCATATCCTGATCTTCCTTGTTCTTATAATTCATCGGAAATTCGATTTCATTTAGAGAAAGCGTGGTAAGTTTACGCACTTCATCCTTCTCTACATAAGCGTTGCGCCTTACGGCCGTCGTTGTTACGCCATCTTTGGTAATCTCATCTTTCCCTCTAATCAAGTAATTGCCATGGTAGGGATTGATATATTTGACGGCATACAAAGTATAATCTTTCGGCGCCACTTCCCAATCATCGGCAACTGGCCTTCTCGCATTAGCCTCTTTAGCTACTCCCGAAAGAATTGAATCGGCGTTCACAACGCCGGTCATTACAACGGGAATAACGTAGGTTTTTTTCAACGCCAGGGGATCGGCAAAAAAAGCGTCGCTTAGCTGCACCACAACGCCTCCCAACACTTCGCCCTTTTTAATGATGATTTTATCGGAAGAAAGGGTGTAGTAATTAGCCGGCATTGGGATAATATCGTCTCCGCCGTCGAATGTAAGATTATCGCAAAGCGAATTGTCAACTACGATGCTAATCTCAATGTCGTTTTTATTCGCATACACGCCCCCCATCGTAGCCATTATCTGGCATTTATGGGCGTTGTCAAGTTCATTGGGATAGTAATCCTCTCCCAAAATGATCGTTCTTACAGGCGTCTGGTAAGCGAAATACACCGCTGTGTAATCGTAATCCGGGAATTCCCACTCCCCATTCTTACAAGAAGCAAGGGTTCCCAAAACCAGTATTATCGATAATAATTTTCTCATGTTATTCACTTATTGAATCGTTCAACATTTTACCAGCCTTTATTTTGCTGAAGTTGGCTGAATTTAACCACTTCTTCATAGGGAATAGGACCATGATACATGTAATCCTGATAGAGCCGTTTCTCGACTTCGGGAATCGCATTGTAAACTCCTCCCCTGATCTCCATTCCTTTTGCCGGTTCGGTAAGTTTGCTCAAAGGAACTTTCCAACGGCGCAAATCCCAGAAGCGATGTCCCTCGAAACACAGCTCTATTCTACGCTCGTTCCTAATCAGTTCCCGCATTGCATCTTGATCGTTTTTAATTGACTCAAGATACGGATCATTAGCGGCAATGCCCGCCCTGGCGCGAATCGCTTTTACGACATCATAAGCTGAGTAACCATGACCGCCCGTTCCCATTGGGCCCCAGGCTTCGTTAGCGGCTTCCGCATAACCAAGGAACATCTCCGTATACCTGATGAACGCTTTATAATGATACTGCGCGGTTCTGTTGTTTGGGTCGGCGTTTACATCCTGACGAAGCAGTTTTTTCAAATAGTAACCGGTCCGGGTTGATGCGCCGCCTTCTCTATTGAGCGCGTCGGTCGTCGCGCCGTCGGCGGCGGTAATAATTGTATTTCCAGGGCCGGCAACGCCTCCATTGTAAAGGATGTATTTCGCCAACCTTGGATCTCGATTGGCATATGGATTCTGCGGATCATAATTGCTGTCTTCATGTAAAATGGGATAGCCGTCTGCCATCGGGAATGCGTCCACAAGATTTTGCGTGGGATTCACGCGTCCTCTTCCATATAAGGTCGGCGGAAAATTATCCTCTTCCAATGATGAGATATTTTCACGATTGCCTCGCCAGAGAATCTCTTTGGGATTAACCCCGGACTTAAGATTCGTAATCTCATCCTTATTG
>Ga0207873_1001943_pt1 | contig 18213 bp, 15 predicted proteins | sample BGWIniCompost_FD_187373 | JGI IMG/M metagenome (GOLD analysis project Ga0207873, IMG submission 187373) | Cellulose adapted compost microbial communities from Newby Island Compost Facility, Milpitas, CA, USA - BGW Initial Compost (SPAdes)... ...
CAGCCGCCGGCCGGGCCGCCGCCGCCGATGCCGAACAGCACCTGCAGCAGCGTCGGCGCCAGCAGCAGGGCGAAGGCGAAGGGCAGGATCCAGAACGACCAGTTGTTCATGCGCGGCAGCGCCATGTCCGGCGCGCCGATCTGCAGCGGGATCATCCAGTTGCCCAGGCCGACGAAGGCCGGCATGACCGCGCCGAAGATCATCACCAGCGCGTGCATGGTGGTCATCTGGTTGAAGAACTCCGGCTCGACCAGCTGCAGGCCGGGCTGGAACAGCTCGGCGCGGATGACCAGGGCCATGGAGCCGCCGATGAAGAACATCACCAGCGAGAACACCAGGTAGAGGGTGCCGATGTCCTTGTGGTTGGTCGAGTGGAACCAGCGCTGGAAGAAGCCCTGCTTGTGCTCGCCGTGATGGTCGGCGTGAGCGGCGTCGGTGTGTGCCATTTCTTTCTGCCTCTCTCTGGTTCTGCTGCTCAGCCCTCGCCGCCCGCGCGAGCGGTGGCGGTGGCGGCGATGCGGGCGGCCTCGGCCTCGTTGCCGGCCTTCTGCGCGGCCAGCCAGGCCTCGTAGTCGGACTTCGGCACGGCCTTGACGACGATCGGCATGAAGCCGTGGTCCTTGCCGCAAAGCTCGGCGCAGACGCCGCGGTAGGTGCCGGGCTCCTTGATTTCGGTCCAGGCCTCGTTGATCAGGCCCGGAATGGCGTCCTGCTTCCAGCCCAGCGCCGGCACCCACCAGGCGTGGATGACGTCGTCGGCGGTGAAGACGAAGCGGATCTTGGTGTCGACCGGCACCACCAGCGGGCGGTCCACGTCACGCAGGTAGTGCGGGTGGTCGGCCTCGGTGACCACGGCGCCGCTCTGGCGCAGGCGGTCGGACTCGCGGTCCAGGCGGGAGATGAAGTTGACGTCCTCGCCGACGATCTCGTAGCGCCACATCCACTGGTAGCCGGTGACCTTGACGGTCATCTCGCTGCCCTTGGCGTCGTACTGCTCGATCACCTTGATGGTGGCCGGCACGGCCATCACCACCAGGATGATGATCGGGATCAGCGTCCAGATGATCTCCAGGCGGGTGCTGTGGGTGAGGCTGGTGTCGGGCACCGCGCCCTTGGACTTGCGGAACTTGAACATGGCCACGGCCATGGCGCCGAACACCACCACGCCAATGACCACGCAGATCCACAGCATCAGCATGTGCATGTCGTAGGCGTTGTACGCCGTCTCGGTCACACCGCGCGGCATGTTCAGCTGCCAGCGCTGGGGCTCGCTGTCGGCCCAGGCCGGGAGGCTGGCCAGCGCGGTGGCCAGGCCGGTGGCAATCGCTGCTCTCATCGCTGCATTCATCCGAACATACCCCGACAACACTTCAATTCCGTTGATCCGGGCGGTGGCACCGTGCCGCCGCCAGCCATTCCTCAAGGCGGGTGGCGAGGTCCTGGCGTTCCCCCGGCGGGAGGAAAGCCCCTACCTCGACCTGCCGGCCCTGGCAGGCCAGCAGCACCCGTTGCCCGTCCTCGTCGCCGTCCCTGCGCAGCCGCACCCAGTAGGGGTGCGCCACGAAGGCCGGGCCCGGGCGGGCCGAGCGGCGGACTTCCAGGCGGCGCTCGAACAGCGCAATCACCTCGAACCGCTCGCCCTGACGCCATACCCATCGCAGCACCACCGCGATGAACACCGCGTCCAGAAGCGCGAAGGTCGGGGCAAACACGTTGCCCCGGACCCAGGCAAGCCCGGCCACCAGGAACATGGCCAGGGCCAGGGCGATGAACAGGACGGCGAACTGGCCCGCGCTCATGGCGCGCCGCGGCCGGAGGACCAGAAAGGCCCCGGACCCGGTCGGCGCCGCTGGCACGAGCTCGATCACCGCAGCCCAAGGCCCCGCTTCGGAAAACCACGGGAGTTTACCGACCCCCGCAGAGGGGGGGCAAGCCGAGCTGAACGCTGCCGGCCCCCGCGGTTCCCGGCGGACCGTACGGGGCACTAGAATGCGCGGTCCCGCGCGAGCCCGCGCGGCCCTGCCAGCCGGACCACCTGCCGGAACGCCGTGAAACCCATCCTCAGCCCTGAACTGCCCGGCCCAGCGCCGGACCTGCGCGCCCGCATCACCGCCGCCTACCACCGCGACGAGGCCGAACACCTGGCCGAGCTGCTGGAACAGGCCCGCCTGCCCGCCGAGGAGCAGGCCAAGGTCCAGGCCACCGCCGTCGGCCTGGTCGGCCGGACCCGCATCCGCGCCGCCGACCCCGGCATGGTCGAGGCCTTCATGCGCCAGTACGACCTGTCCAGCGAGGAAGGCGTGCTGCTGATGTGCGTGGCCGAGGCGCTGCTGCGCATCCCCGACCGCGCCACCGCCGACGCCCTGATCCGCGACAAGCTGGGCGACGCGGAATGGAAGAAGCACCTGGGCCAGTCCAGCTCGGTGCTGGTCAATGCCTCGACCTGGGGCCTGATGCTGACCGGCCGGCTGGTGCAGCTGGCCGAGGAGACCCGCCGCGACGCCGTCGGCGCCTTCCGCCGCCTGGTCGGCCGCGCCGGCGAGCCGGCGATCCGGCTGGCGGTGCGCCAGGCCATGAAGATCATGGGCCACCAGTTCGTCATGGGCCGCACGATCCAGGAAGCCCTGGAGCGCGCTGCCAAGGGCGAGAAGCTGGGCTACCGGCATTCCTTCGACATGCTGGGCGAGGCCGCCTTCACCCGCGCCGACGCCGACCGCTACTTCCGCGCCTACCGCGACGCCATCGATGCCATCGGCGCCGGCGGCCCGTATCCGGACGTGTTCGCCGCGCCCTCGATCTCGGTGAAGCTCTCGGCCCTGCACCCGCGCTACGAGCACGCCCGCCGCGCCCAGGTGCTGGCCGAGCTGACGCCGCGGGTGCTGGAGCTGGCGCAGCTGGCCAAGGCCCGCGGCATCGGCTTCACCATCGACGCCGAGGAAAGCGAGCGCCTGGAACTGAGCCTGGACGTGATCGCCGGCGCCTACGCCGACGCCTCGCTGGACGGCTGGGAGGGCTATGGCCTGGCCGTGCAGGCCTACCAGAAGCGGGCGCCCTTCGTGATCGACTTCATCGCCGACCTGGCCCGCCGCAGCGGCCGCCGCATCCCGGTGCGCCTGGTCAAGGGCGCCTACTGGGACAGCGAGATCAAGAAGGCGCAGGCCGACGGCCACCTCGGCTACCCGGTGTTCACCCGCAAGGCCAACACCGACGTCAGCTACCTGGCCTGCGCCCGGCGCATGCTGGCGGCCGACGACGCCATCTATCCGATGTTCGCCACCCACAACGCCCAGACCATCGCCGCGATCCACCATTTCGCCGGCGGCAAGCGCTTCGAGTACCAGAAGCTGCACGGCATGGGCGACGACCTGTACGCCGAGGTGGTGCCGGCCGACAAGCTGGGCGTGCCCTGCCGCGTCTACGCACCGGTGGGTTCGCACGAGGACCTGCTGCCCTACCTGGTGCGGCGCCTGCTCGAGAACGGCGCCAACTCCAGCTTCGTCAACCGCATCACCGACGAGTCGCTGCCGGCCGAACAGCTGGTGGCCGACCCGGTGCAGACGGTGTCGTCCTACGACAGCAAGCCGCATCCGCGCATTCCCCTGCCGCGCGACCTGTACCGGGCCGCCGGCGAAGAAAGGAACAATTCCATGGGCGCCAATCTCGCCAACGACGAAACCCTCGCTTCCCTGGCCCGCGACATCAATGCCGCGATCAGGCCGCGCCAGGCCGCGCCGCTGGTGCCGGGCGCCACGCCGACCGGGCAGCCGGTGCCGGTGCGCAACCCGGCCGACCGCCGCGAGCAGGTCGGCGAGTGGGTGCCGGCCGATGCCGCCACCGTCGAGCAGGCGCTGAAGAACGCCCATGCCGCCCAGGAAGCCTGGGACCGCACGCCGGCCGCCAGCCGCGCCACCATCCTCGAACACGCCGCCGACCTGCTCGAGCAGCGCATGCCGGAGTTCATCGCCCTGTGCGTGAAGGAAGCCGGCAAGTCGCTGCCGGCCTCGGTGGCCGAGGTGCGCGAGGCGGTGGACTTCCTGCGCTACTACGCCCTGCAGGCGCGCCGCCTGTTCGGCCAGCCGACCGCGCTGCCGGGCCCGACCGGCGAAAGCAACCAGCTGTCGCTGCACGGCCGCGGCGTCTTCGTCTGCATCAGCCCGTGGAATTTCCCGCTGGCCATCTACCTGGGCCAGGTCTCGGCGGCGCTGGCCGCCGGCAATGCCGTCATCGCCAAGCCGGCCGAGCAGACCACCCTGGTCGCGCACGCCGCCACCCAGCTGCTGCACGAGGCCGGCATCCCGAAGGAAGCGCTGCAGTTTCTGCCGGGCGACGGCGCCACCGTCGGCGCCGCCCTGACCGCCGATCCGCGCGTGGACGGCGTCGCCTTCACCGGTTCGACCGAGACCGCCTGGGCGATCAACCGCGCCCTGGCCGCGCGCAACGCCCCGATCGCCGCCCTGGTGGCGGAGACGGGTGGCCAGAACGCGCTGATCGCCGATTCCTCGGCGCTGCCGGAGCAGCTGGTCAAGGACGCCATCGTTTCGGCCTTCGATTCCGCCGGCCAGCGCTGCTCGGCGGCGCGCGTGCTGTTCGTGCAGGCCGACATCGCCGACAAGGTGATCACCATGCTCTCCGGCGCCATGGACGAGCTGGTGGTGGGCGACCCGGGCCTGCTGAGCACCGACGTCGGCCCGGTCATCGACGAGGACGCCCGCCGCATCCTGCAGGCGCATGCCGAGCGCATGGACCGGGAAGCGAAGCTGATCAAGGAAGTGAAGCTGCCCGAGGGCACCGAGCACGGCTGCTTCTTCGCCCCGCGTGCCTACGAGCTGCAGTCGCTGTCGCAGCTGACCCGCGAGGTGTTCGGCCCGGTGCTGCACGTGATCCGCTGGCGCGCCGAGCAGCTGGACGAGGTGCTGGCGCAGATCAACGCCACCGGCTACGGCCTGACCCTGGGCATCCACTCGCGCATCGACGCCACCGTCGAGAAGATCGCCAGCGCGGTGAAGGTGGGCAACTGCTACGTCAACCGCAACCAGATCGGCGCCGTGGTCGGCGTGCAGCCCTTCGGCGGCGAAGGCCTGAGCGGCACCGGCCCCAAGGCCGGCGGCCCGCACTACCTGCTGCGCTTCGCCACCGAGCGCACCCTGACCGTCAACACCACGGCGGCCGGCGGCAACGCCTCCCTCCTCACCCTCGACGACTGACCCCCGTCTGATCTGACCCTTTGTCCTGACCCTTTGTCCTGACCCCGGGTCGCTGGGGTCAGAACAAAGGGTCAGATCAGGCCAGGGATCAGCCTTGGGAACGGGGTTTGTGGCAGGCTTGGGGTCCCCCTCCGGCCTGCGGATCGCATGTATCTCGAGCACTACGGCCTGCGTGAGCCGCCGTTCTCGATCACCCCGGACCCGCGCTTCGTCTTCCTCAGCGAGCGCCACCGGGATGCGCTCGCGCACCTGCTGTTCGGCGTCGGCCAGGGCGGTGGCGGCGGTTTCGTGCAGCTGACCGGCGAGGTCGGCACCGGCAAGACCACCCTCTGCCGCCTGCTGCTGGAGCAACTGCCGGAGAACACCCGCGTCGCCCTGGTGCTGAACCCGCGGCAGAACCCGGTCGAGCTGCTGGAGACCATCTGCGAGGAACTGCACATCGACATCGCCGCGGCCCACGGCAGCCTCAAGGCGCTGGTGGACGCGCTCAACCGCTACCTGCTGGACGCCTATGCCGAAGGCCTGCGGGTGGTGCTGGTGATCGACGAGGCCCAGGACCTCAGCGTCGAGGCGCTGGAACAGGTGCGCCTGCTGACCAACCTGGAAACCCCGACGCAGAAACTGTTGCAGGTGCTGCTGCTCGGCCAGCCGGAACTGCGCGCCCTGCTGGCCCGCGAGGACCTGCGCCAGCTGGCCCAGCGCATCACCGCCCGCTACCACCTCACCCCGCTGGATGCCGACGGGACCGAGGCCTACCTGCGCCACCGCTGGGCCGTGGCCGGCGGCCGGCAGTTCCCCTTCACCCGCCTGGCGGTGCGGCGCATCCACCGCCACGCCGGCGGCGTGCCGCGACTGATCAACATCATTGCCGAACGCGCCCTGCTGGCCGGCTACGTGCACGACCAGCAACAGATCGGCGAACGCTGGGTGGACCAGGCGGCGCGCGAAGCCCTGGCGCCGCGCCTGGCGAAGCTGCCGAAGCCGCGCCTGGCCGTGGTGGTGGCGATGCTGCTGGGCCTGGCCCTGCTGCTGCTCTGGCTGTTGCCGCGGCAGCCGGCCGGTTCCGCCGCCACCACCGCTGCGACCGCCGGGGCGGCAGCCGACCCCGCACCGGCAGATCTGGCACCGGCGCCCGCTGCAACCGAAGCCGTACCCTACCTTCCCGCAGACGACCTGCCCGCCCGCATCCGCGTCGCCGGCCCCGGCGCGCGCCCGGCCTGGGGTCAGTTGCTGGGCCTGTGGACCGTGCGCGCCGGCGAGGCCACCATCGCCGAAGCCGAGGCCTGCCCGCCGGTGCTCGCACCCGGCCTGTTCTGCCTGCGCGGCCGCGCCAGCCTGGACAAGCTGATGGCCCTTGGCCGCCCCGCCCTGCTGCGCCTGGACGGCCCCGAGGGCAGCGCCTGGGCCCTGCTGCTCGGCGCCGATGCGCTGCGGGTGCGGCTGTGGCTGGGCGGTGGCCGCTTCGATACCGATCGGCTGGCGCTTGAGCGCCACTGGCAGGGCGAATACGTCGCGCTCTGGCGCGGCCCGGCCTTCCTCGGCACCAGCGTGCCGGCCGGCAGCAGCGGCCCGGCCGTGGACTGGGTACTGGATCGCCTGCGCGACCGCGTCGGCCTGGCCGTACCGGAAACGGGCCCGGCCGTCCTCGACGCCGGCGCCATCGCCGCCATCCGCCGGCTGCAGACCCTGCATGGCCTGGTCGCCGATGGCGTGGTCGGCCCGGAGACCCTGCTGGCCCTGTCCTCCACCGAAGACCACGGTCCCCGCCTGCGCCGGAGCCTGGACTGATGTCGCTGATCCTCGACGCCCTGCGCAAGTCAGAAGCCGAACGCCAGCGCGGCCAGGCGCCGGACCTGTTCGCCGTGCCGGCGGCCGCGCCCGTCCGTCCGGCGCGCCCGTGGAAGGTCTGGGGCGGCTATGCCCTGGCCGGCCTGCTGGCGGTGGTGCTGGTCTTCCTGGTCTGGCGGCGGCCGGACCCGCCGGCGGCACCGGTGACAGGTGAAGAACCCCTCGTCGCGCCCGCCGAAACGACAGCCGTCAATCCGGCGGCCGGTGTGTCCGGACCGATTGAAGCCGCAGTCGCGGAAACCACCGCCGCTGAGTCAGCCACCGCTGAAACCGCGGTCACCGACGCCGTCGTGCCGGTTCACCCGGCATCCACCGGATCCACGCCACCCACTCCCCCGCCCGCTGCACGCCCTGCGCTGCCGGAGATCGCCGACGCCGAACTCGCCGCGCTGCGGAGATCGGCAACACCCACCGCCCGGCCAACCGCCCCCGCTTCCACGCCACCGGCGGCCGCCGCAGTGACGACCACCGACCTGCCGGCGTCCCCCGCCACGGTGTTGCGGCCTGCAACACCGTCCGCCGTCGCCGCGGAAGCGCCCGACGCCACCGACGCCACCGACGCCACCGACGCCACCGATGCCACCGACACCGCCGACTCCCGCCCGCCCCGCCTCGCCGACCTGCCCGCCGACCAGCGCGCCGCGCTGCCGCCGCTGCGCCTGAGCATGCATGTCTACGCCGAGGACCCGGCACGGCGCTTCGTCATTCTCGACGGCCGCCGCCTGGGCGAAGGCGCGGCGCTGGCCGAGGGCATCCAGCTGCGCGAGATCCGCCGCGACGGCCTGGTGCTGTCGGTGCGCGGCGACGATTACTGGCTGGAGCGCTGAGCCATGTTCGTCGCCCTGCCCTCCCGCCACCGCCGCCGCCTGCGCTGGGCCACGCCGCTGCTGGTGGCGCTGATGTGCGGTGCCTACCTGTGGATCGTCCTGCTGCCCGACGACGCCGCCTGGCGCAACGCGCTGCTGCGCTGGGGCACGCTCTCGGGCAGCGTCACCGAATGGCGCGCGGCCCTGCGCGACGAACGCCTGCTGACCCTGGTGACGGCGCTGTTCATGCACGCCGGCTACCTGCACCTGCTGGGCAACGTGCTCTTCCTGCTGATCTTCGGCCTGCCGACCGAACGCGCGATCGGGCCCTGGCGGCAGTTGCTGCTCTTCCTCGGTGGCGGCGCCCTGGCCAACCTGGCGGCGGCCCTGCTGATGGGCGATCCGGCCCGCGCCATCATCGGCGCCAGCGGTGGCGTCTCGGCCCTGATCGGCGCCTATCTGGCGCTCTACCCCGGCGCCCGCCTCGGCATCGTCCTGCCGCTGGGCCTTTGGCTGGAATTCATCAAGGCGCCGGCTGCCCTGCTGATCGGCCTGTGGGCGCTGCTGCAGCTGGTATTCACCTTCGTCGGCCCCAGTTTCGGCGCGGTGGCCTGGTGGGCGCACCTGGCCGGCTTTTCCGTCGGCCTGGTGTTCGCGCTGGCGCTGCGCCCCGCCCTGGCCCGGCGCGCGCGCGGACTCTGAAGCCGGTCCTATAATCGCCGGCATGAACAGCCGTGTGCTCTACAAGGTGACCTTCCTCAACGCCGGCAAGGTGTACGAGCTGTACGCCCGGCGGGTGTCGGCCAGCAGCCTCTGGGGCTTCACCGAGGTGGCCGACCTGGTGTTCGACGTCAATGAGGGCGTGGTGGTGGACCCGACCGAGGAACGCCTGCGCGACGAATTCGCCCACACCCGCGTGCTGCACCTGCCGATGCAGAGTGTGGTGCGGGTGGAGGAAGTGGACCGCAAGGGCCAGCTCAGCATCCGCGACGCCAGTACCGGCGAGAAGGTGGTCACGCCCTTCCCGCTGCCGCCGAAGTCGCGCTGAGGCCGTCGTGCGGCCGGCCGACATCCTGGCGTTCTGGTTCACCGAGATCCGGCCTGCGCAGTGGTGGACGGCCGATCCGGCCTTCGACGACCTGGTGCGCGCCCGCTTCGGCGAATGCCTGCTGCAGGCGGCGCGCGGCGAACTCTGGTCATGGCGCAGCGACGCGCAGGGCCGGCTGGCCGAGATCATCGTCCTCGACCAGTTCTCGCGGAACATCCACCGCGGCACGCCACAGGCCTTCGCCCAGGACGGCATGGCCCTGGTGCTGGCGCAGGAAGCGGTGGCCGCCGGCGCGCCACTCGAGCTGGAAACGGTGCAGGCCGGCTTCCTGCTGATGCCCTACATGCACAGCGAATCGGCGGTGGTGCACGTCGAGGCGGAACGGCTGTTCGCGGCCTTCGCCAGCGCCGAGAACCTCGACTACGAACGCCGGCACAAGGCCATCATCGACCGCTTCGGCCGCTACCCGCACCGCAATGCCATCCTCGGCCGCGAATCCACGCCCGAGGAACGCGAGTTCCTGCGCCAGCCCGGCTCCAGCTTCTGAACGCCGCCCAGCGCGGGCAGCGCCGGCTGGCTGCTGTGCGTCCGGGCGTCGCAATGGCGGTGCCCCGGGTCCCGGACTGGCGGGCCGGGAGGGCCCGCTGGTAGGCTGCGCCGGCGAGCGCTGCGGGAATGGCGGCGACGCCAACGACCGCAGGGAATTCAAGGGGACAACATGGAAGCGAAGCACTCGGGGCTGGGCATTGCCTCGTTCATCATCAGCCTGGTGGCGGGCCTTGCCATCCTCATCGCCATCGTCATCGCCGGCATCATGGAGGCCAACACCCCGGGTGGCATCGACGAGAACTCGCCCGAGGCGATCCTGCTCGGACTGGTGCTGATCGGCATGATGTTCCTCGACCTGGTGGCCCTGGGCCTGGGCATCGGCGCCCTGTTCCAGCGCGACCGCAAGAAGATCTTCGCCATCCTCGGCACCATCTTCTCGGGCGTGGTGGTCCTCGGCACCGCCTTCCTGATGGTGATCGGCAGCATGATGGGCTGAGCCGGACTGGCCGCCGCAGGCCCGCGATGCGGCCCTGCGGCGGAACCGGCAAGCGACAGGAAGCGGCATGACTCCCGAACCAGACGTCCGCCGCATCCGCTGGCAGCAACTGCTGGCCATGCCGGACTACCTGGCGCACGAGCGCAGCCAGGCCCGGCGCCAGGTCGTCGGCGCCGCCTGGCTGGTGCTGGTGGCGCTGCCGCTGGTCCAGATCGTCGAATACCTCACCGGCCATCACGCAGATGAAGCCGGCCCCTGGCTGGCACACGCCACCTGGCGCCTGCCGGCGCTGGCGATGGCGCTGCTGACCCTGGTCCTGGACATGCGCCGACCCGAAGGCAACTGGCCGCGCCGGGTCTCGCAATTGCTGGGCCTGTCGGTGCTGGCGGCGCCCTGGGCCCTGACGGCGCTGCACATGAGCGGCGCCGAGGAGCGCGTGCATGAGGCCCTGCAGCACCTGGTGATCGTCACCGTCGCCGTCTCGGTGCTGGCGGTGCGCGGCGCCCGCGACCTGATACCGATCCAGCTGATCGCGCTGTCGGTGGGTGGTGGCGTCCTGCTGCTGCATGGCCCCGATCCGGCCCTGGTCGCCGGCTGGCTCCTGCATCCGCTGCTGGCCATTGCCGCCGGCGCGGTGATCGCCGAGCTGCTGGCGCGCGGCAATGCCCGCACCTTCCTCGCCAACCGGCATATCCGTGAGAGCGCCCTCACCGACTCCCTGACACGCCTGCCCAACCGCCGCGCCATGGACGACGCCCTGCGCGCCGCCCATGCCCGCGCCAGTCGCCATGGCAGCCGCTACGCGGTGATCATGGCCGACCTCGACCGCTTCAAGCGCGTCAACGACACCTGGGGCCACGCCGTCGGCGACGAGGTGCTGTGCGAACTCGGCCAGCGCCTGCGCACGGAACTGCGCGCCGACGACCTGGCCGGACGCTGGGGCGGCGAGGAATTCCTGGTGCTGCTGCAGGACGTGGACACCGAAGCCGCCAGGCGCACCGCCGAGAAGCTGCGCGTGCGCATCGGCGGCGAAGCCTTTGCCACCTCCGTCGGCGAGATTCCGGTGACCATCAGCCTGGGCGTCGCCCTCAGCGGCGGCGAGAAGCGGCCGGAGGACGTCGTCCAGCGTGCCGACGAGGCCCTTTATGACGCCAAGCGCAGCGGCCGCAATCGCGTGTCGGTCGGCTGAGGCCGCTCAGTTGCCGCGGCGGGCCACCGCCTTCCCGGTCTTGAGCCGCGCCAGGGCCAGGCTGATCGCCTCGTCGCCCTCGATGACCTCGCCACGGGCGTAGCCGTCGGCAACCTCGCCGTCGCCGCGCAGGTGCCGCGGCAGGTCCTGCTCGCGCAGGCCGCGGCCGGCGCGGCCCTTGAGCGCCACGTCCGGCTTCAGGCCGCTGGCCTGGATGGAATCGCCGCTGGGCGAGTAGTAGCGGGCGGTGGTCAGCTTGACCGAATCGCCGTTCTCCAGCGGCACCACCGTCTGCACCGAACCCTTGCCGAAGGTGCGGCTGCCCATCAGCAGGGCGCGGTCGTGGTCGCGCAGGGCAGCGGCCAATACTTCCGCGGCGCTGGCGGTGCCGGAATCCATCAGCACGATCATCGGCGCGCCGGCCAGCACGTCACCGGCCTTGGCGTGGTAGTTGGCATTGGCATAGGGCAGACGGCCGCGGGTGCTGACGATCAGGCCTTCCTCGAGGAAGGCGTCGGCCGCCTCGACCGCGGCATTGAGCAGGCCGCCGGGATTGGAGCGCAGGTCCAGCACCAAGCCGGCCAGCGGGCCGCCGGATTCGCGGCGCAGTCGCGCCAGTTCGCGGTGCAGCTGCGGCGCGGTGTCTTCCTGGAAGGTGCTGATGCGCAGGTAGCCGTAGCCCGGTTCCAGCAGGCGGCCGGACACCGAGGTGATCTCGATGCGCTCGCGGCGGATGCTGAACTCGCGCAGCTCGGTTTCGCCCGGCCGGCTGACGGTGACGGTGACCGTGGTGCCCGGCTCGCCGCGCAGCTGCACGCCGGTCTGGTCGGCGCTGCCGGTCAGCGGCTGGCCGTCGATGGCGATGATGACGTCGCCGGCACGCAGGCCGGCGCGCTGGGCCGGGGTGCCGTCGATCGGCGCCACCACCAGGATGCTGCGGTCGGGCCGCTGCTCGATCTCGACGCCGATGCCGCTGTAGGCGCCCTCGGTCTCTTCGCGCAGGGCCTCGGCCTCCTCGGCCTCGAGGTAGGCGCTGTGCGGATCGAGGTCGGAGAGCAGGCCGCGCAGCGCCGCCTTCATCAGCTGCTCGTCGTCCAGGGGCTCGACGTAGGCTTCCTGGATGGCGCGGTAGACCGAGACGTAGCGCTGGATCTCCGCCAGCGGCACCTGGCCGCCGCCCTCCTCCGCCGTCACCGGCATCTCCTCCGGCGCGGCCAGGGCGGACGGCGCTGCCAGCGCGAGGCTGAGCAGCAGGGCGAAGCGATTGTTGGGGGGCCGGTTCATGGGCCGATTATGCCCCGCCCGCCGCGCCACGGCGTGTGCAGCAGCAGCACGGCCTCAGGGCCGCAGCCAGGGCTTGGGATCCTGGGGCTGGCCGTTGCGGCGCAGCTCGAAGTACAGGGCCGGCCGGCCCTGGCCGCCGGACGTGCCCACCGTGGCCAGGGGCTCGCCGGTACGGACCCAGTCGCCGACGTCCTTGAGCAGGGCGTCATTGAAGGCGTACAGGCTCATCCAGCCGTCGCCGTGGTCGACGATGGCCAGCAGCCCGTAACCCTTCAGCCAGTCCGAGAACGCCACCCGCCCCGGTGCCACCGCCCGCACCTCGGCGCCGGCGGTGCCGGCCACCAGCCAGCCCTCGCTGGTGCGGCCATCGGGCATGCGGCCACCGAAGGCGGCCAGCACGCTGCCCGCCAATGGCCGGGGCAGCTGGCCGCGACGGCTGGCGAAGGGCCTGGTGTCGTCCACCTGGCGCGGGATGTCGGCGACGGCGTCGCGCAGGCGCTCGAGCATGGCCTGCACCGCCTTCTCGTCGCGGCCCAATGCCGCCAGGCGGGCGGCGCGGTCCTTGAAGCCGGCTTCCAGCTTCGCCAGCACGGCGGCGCGCTCGGCCTGTTCGGATTCCAGACCCGCCAGTTCGGCCTGCTGCTGCTGCCGGGCCGCTTCCAGTTCCTGGCGCTGCTGCTCGATGCGCTGGGCCACGTCGGCCAGCTCGCGCAGCTCGGCCACCAGGCCGGTGATGCGCTGCTGGCGGTCAGCCTGGAAATAGCGGTGGTAGGCCAGCACCCGCGCCAGGTCGGCCATGCGGTCCTGCGCCAGCAGCAGCTTGAGCTGTTCGTGCCGGCCCAGGGCATAGGCGGAGCGGACCAGGGCGGCCAGCGCCTCGCGCTGTTCGGACAGGCCGGCCTCGAGCAGGGCCTTCTCCTTCTCCAGTGCCCGCAGTTCCTGCTCGCGGTGGGCGATGCCGGCCTCGGTGCGGCGCAGGGCGCGCACCGCCTCGGAAACGCGGGCATCGGCCTCGCGCAGGGCGCGGGTGGCCTCGCCGCGCTCGCCCTCGGCGGCGCGCTGTTCGGCGGTGATGGCCTTGATCTGCCCGCGCAGGGTTTCCAGGCGCTGCTGCGCCTGGCGTTCCTCGGCCGCGCGGCCGTCCTGGGCCAGGGCCGCCGGCGCGGCCAGCAACAGCGCCAGCGCCAGGATGCGGATCAAGCCGGCTCCACCAGCGAGCGGCCGGTCATTTCCTCCGGCCTGGGCAGGCCCAGCAGGGCCAGCATGGTCGGGGCGATGTCGCGCAGGGAACCGCCCTCGCGCAGGCGCGCCGGCCGGCCGAAGTAGACGAAGGGCACCGGCCCGACCGTGTGCGCGGTGTGCGGCTGCCCGGTTTCCGGGTCGCGCATCATCTCCAGGTTGCCGTGGTCGGCGGTGACGAGCATCTCGCCGCCCACCGCCTCCAGCGCCGCCCGGATCGCGCCGAGGGCGTCGTCCACCGCCTCGGCCGCCTTCACCGCCGCTTCCATCACGCCGCTGTGGCCGACCATGTCGGGATTGGCGATGTTGCAGACGATGACGTCATAGCGGCGGGCGCGGATGTCCTCGGTCAGGCGCGCGGTCAGCTGCGGCAGGCTCATTTCCGGCTGCAGGTCGTAGGTGGCGACCTTGGGAGAAGGCACCAGCACCCGCTCCTCGCCCGGCAGCACAGTTTCCTTGCCGCCGTTGAGGAAGAAGGTGACGTGGGCGTACTTCTCGGTCTCGGCGATGCGCAGCTGGCTCAGGCCATGCGCGCTCAGCACCTCGCCCAGGGTGTTGCGCAGGTCCTCGGGACCGAAGGCCACCGGCGCCGGCAGCTTGGCGTCGTACTCGGTCAGGCAGACGAAGCGAGACAGCGCCGGCCGGCGCATGGCGAAGCCGTCGAAATCCGGCGCCACGAAGGCGGCGCTCAGCTGGCGGGCGCGGTCGGCGCGGAAGTTCATGAACACCACCGCGTCGCCATCGGCCATCGGCCGGTGGCCGCTGATCACGGTGGGCTGGACGAACTCGTCGTTCTCGTCGCGACCGTAGGCGGCCTCCAGGGCGGTGACGGCGTCGGAGGCGACGTCGTCGGCCTCGGCCTCGACGATGGCCTTCCAGGCACGCTCGACGCGGTCCCAGCGCTTGTCGCGGTCCATGGCCCAGTAGCGGCCGATCACCGTGGCCACGCGCACGTCGCCCTCGCTGCACAGGGCCTGCAGGCGGGCCAGGCTGGGGCCGGCCGAACGCGGCGGCATGTCGCGGCCGTCCAGGAAGGCATGCACGGCGATGTCGGCCACGCCCTGGCGGCGGGCCAGCTCGACCATGGCGAACAGGTGCTCCTCATGGCTGTGCACGCCGCCCGGCGACAGCAGGCCCATGATGTGCAGGGTGCCGCCCCGCGACCTGGCGCCCTCGCAGGCGGCCACCAGCTCGGGGTTGGCGAAGAAGCTGCCGTCCTCGATGGCGGCATCGATCCGGGTCAGGTCCTGGTAGACGATGCGGCCGGCACCGATGTTCATGTGGCCGACCTCGGAATTGCCCATCTGCCCGTCCGGCAGGCCGACGAAACGGCCCTCGGTGTGGACCAGGGTGTGCGGGCACTCGGCCAGCAGCCGGCGCCAGTTGGGCAGCCTCGCCTGGGCCAGGGCGTTGTCGGTCGGGTCCTCGCGGTGGCCCCAACCGTCCAGGATCAGCAGCAACAAGGGCTTGGGGCGGGCGTCGGCGCTGGACAAGGCGGTCTCCGGTACGTCTGGCACAGGCGAATTGTAGCCGGCGGGGGGAGGCTGGGCCCGTGCCCGCCCGGCCGCCGTTTAAACCCCGGCGGGGGTTCCGGCATCGGACCGGACAAGCCCAAAGGAGTCAGCCCCATGCGCGTACGCACCCTCGCTTCCCTGGTCGCCCTGTCCCTGGCGCTGTCGGCCGGCCCGGCCCTGGCGAAGGAGAACATCAGCAAGGTCTTCGGCGGCATCACCGCCGAGGAAGGCCGCGAGTACGGCTCGCTGGATTCGGTCAACGGCGGCATCACCATCCGCGACCATGCGGTGGTGCGTTCGGCCGAGACCGTCAACGGCGGCATCAGCGTCGGCGAGCGGGCCCGGGTGGACAGCGCCGAGACCGTGAACGGCGGCATCACCCTCGCCCGCGAGGCCCAGGCCGGCGAGCTGAGCACCGTCAACGGCGGCATCAAGCTCGGCGAGGCCGTCCAGGTCACGGCCGACGTCGATACCGTCAACGGCAGCATCAAGCTGCTGGCTGGCGCCCGAGTCGGCGGCGATGTGGATACCGTCAACGGCGCCATCAGCCTGGCGCGGGCGAGCGTCGGCGGCAACATCCAGAACGTCAACGGCGACCTCACCCTGGATGACGGCTCGGTGGTGGAGGGCAACGTCCGCTACAGCAAGCCGAGCGGCTGGAACTGGAGCGCCTCGCGCGACCCGCGGGTGGTGATCGGCCGCGATTCCGAGGTCAGGGGCGAGCTGGTGTTCGAGCGCGAGGTCGAGCTGTACGTGCACGAGAGCGCGAAGATCGGCAAGGTCACCGGCGCCACCGTCCAGCGCTACTCCGGTAACCGGCCGCCGCGCTGAGCCCCGCGGCGCCGGGCCCCCGGGCCCGGCGTTGTGGCTGAGGCGTTGTGGCTAGAATGGGGGTTCCCTGCCCACGGAGAACCCCATGAAGCGCACACTGCTTTTCACTGCTGCGGCTGCCGCCCTCGCGCTGGCCGCCTGCAGCCAGGCGCCGGAACCGGCCGCGCCGCAGGCCAGCACCGTGCCGGATGCCGGCCACGGCTTCGGCCCGGAGATCTCGGCCGAGGACTTCGCCGCCCACGTGAAGGTGCTGTCCTCCGATGAGTTCGGCGGCCGCGCCCCCGGCACCGACGGCGAGCAGAAGACCGCCGACTACCTGGTCGCCCAGTTCCAGCGCCTGGGCCTGAAGCCCGGCAACGGCGACAGCTGGTTCCAGGACGTGCCGATGGTGGCCACCACCGCCGACGAGGCCAACAGCTGGGCCCGCATCAGCATCGGCGGCGAGGAGCGCCCGCTGGCCTTCGGCAGCGACATGGTCCTCGGCACCCGCACCGCCCAGGCCAATGTCAGCGTCGAGAACAGCGAGATGGTGTTCGTCGGCTACGGCGTGAACGCGCCCGAGGTCGGCTGGAACGACTACGCCGGCCTCGACGTCAAGGGCAAGACCGTGGTCATCCTGGTGAACGACCCCGGCTTCCACGCCGGCGACGAGAGCCTGTTCGCCGGCAAGAAGATGACCTACTACGGCCGCTGGACCTACAAGTACGAGGAAGCTGCCCGCCAGGGCGCCGCCGCCGCCCTGATCGTCCATGACGACGCCGGCGCCGCCTACGGCTGGGACGTGGTCAAGAACAGCTGGTCGGGCGAGCAGTACGACCTGCCCACCAGCGCCGATCCGGAGCCGCGCCTGCCGCTGCAGGGCTGGATCACCGGCCCCGTGGCCACCGAACTGTTTGCCAGGGCCGGCCTGGACTTCGAGCAGATGCGCGCCGCCGCCAACAAGCCCGGCTTCACCGCCGTGGACCTGGCCGACGCCACCTTCAGCGCCAGCCTGAACTCCAGCATCAAGGAGGCCAGCTCGCGCAACATCCTGGCCGTGCTGCCGGGCAGCGAGCGTCCGGACGAGGCCATCGTCTACACCGCGCACTGGGACCACCTGGGCAACCATGGTGATGGTTCCGACGACGGCGAGGACCACATCTACAACGGCGCCATCGACAACGCCACCGGCGTGGCCGGCGTGCTGGAGATCGCCGAGGCCTTCACCGTGCAGGATCCGGCGCCCAGGCGCAGTGTCGTGTTCCTGATGGTGACGCTGGAGGAGTCCGGCCTGCTGGGCTCGAAGTACTACGCCGCCAATCCGGTCATCCCGCTGGAGAACACCGTGGCCGTGGTCAACCTCGACGCGATGTCGGTGGTCGGCCCGACGAAGGACCTGGTGGTGATCGGCCTGGGCAACAGCGAGCTGGACGACGTGCTGCGCCCGATCGCCGAGCAGCAGGGCCGGGTGCTGGTCGAGGAGGACGGCGTGGAGAAGGGCTACTTCTTCCGTTCCGACCACTTCAGCTTCGCCAAGTACGGTGTGCCGGCGCTCTACGCCAAGGGCGGCATCGATCACGCCGAGAAGGGTGTCGAGTTCGGTCGCGAGGTGCAGAAGCAGTACACCGCGGTGGCCTATCACACGGCTGCCGACGAGTTCGATCCGGAGTGGGATCTGCGTGGCGTGGTGCAGGACCTGTACGCGCTCTACGGTGTCGGCCGTGAGCTGGCCGGCAACGATGCCTGGCCGAACTACGTCGAGGGCAATGCCTTCAAGGCCGCCCGCGATGCGGCGCGCGCTGCGGCGGCGGAGGCTTCGGCGGACTGACGCGGTCGCTTCCATCTGGCGTCTTGGGAAGGGCTGCCCTGGGGTGGCCCTTCCTTTTTGACCTTTTTGATCTTTTTGACGCGGATGAACGCGGATTCACGCGGATCTTTTTCGGTTTGCGGGCTGCGGTCCTGGCGTTCTTGGGGTTCGCCGGCGCTTGTGGTGGCGCGGTTCCTGGCGGCCTGTTGGCTTGGCGGGTGGCGCCGCTGGATTTCCTGGCCGTTCGCCGGCGTTTGCGGTGTCGCGGTGTGGTGCCTGCGCTGCGGGCGAGAGTCTCGGTGCCGGTGGCGTGTCGGGCCCTCGGCCTTTGCGGGGGCTACCTCGGTGGAGGCGGTGTGGGGGGCCCTCGTCCGGGACGCCGTGAACCCGTCCATGGGGGCTTTTCGGCGACATCCGTG
>Ga0207873_1001946_pt1 | contig 18202 bp, 13 predicted proteins | sample BGWIniCompost_FD_187373 | JGI IMG/M metagenome (GOLD analysis project Ga0207873, IMG submission 187373) | Cellulose adapted compost microbial communities from Newby Island Compost Facility, Milpitas, CA, USA - BGW Initial Compost (SPAdes)... ...
CCCGGAGAAGCACCCGCACGTGAAGAAGGAGTACGGCCAGCAGTTCATCGACTGGCTGATCTCCGACGAGGGGCAGCAGGCCATCGCCGAGTACAAGATCGAGGGGCAGCAGCTCTTCTTCCCGAACGCGAAATCCGGGAGCTGATTATACCCAGGGCGCCAGTCTGCGCTTATCCTGCAGTGGCGCCCATTTTGTTGGTCAGGCACGAAATGGGATACGCCCAGCTGAGGGCCGCGTTTCCGTATGTAATGGATCAACCGCAAAGGAGCCAGCATCATGCGGATCAGCGCGCGCAATCAGTTCAAGGGCAAGATCGTCGGCGTGCAGCACGGCGTGACCACGTCTCACGTCGAGATCGACATCGGTGGCGGCGTGGTCATCATGGCCTCGATCACAACACTGACGAGCGAACGCCTAGAAGAGGTCTACGGGGTCGCTGTCTCAATCGAGTGTACGCGCAGTGGCCAGATCGTCTGCGCTCCGCGATATGCGTGAGGGGAAGCCCTGATAAGTTGATGCCCAAGCGGCAATAAGCGAAACGCAAGCTGCCGGGCGAGCAGGAGATGTGGTGTGCTGCAATCGCAGAAGCACGCGTCAAAGCGGTTTCGTCAACAGCACCCACTCTCGTCCTGGATTATCCCAGCCCTCCTTGACCATCGCCCGCCGTGCGGTCTCGCGATAGCCGCAGCGCTCGTAAAGGCGGCGGGCACCGACATTGGCGTCGGAAACAATGACGCTCATGCCCTTTTTCCCGAGCTTGCGGCCGGTCTCATCAGCGAGTTGAAGCAACCGCGTGCCGAGACCTCTGCCGCGATACTCAGGCAAAACCGCCAAAACATTCACGTACCAGGTCGACGGCGCCAGGTTTTCCAGCTCCTGAAGCGGCACGAACAGGATCGGCATGTAGTCAGGGATTGGTTCGGGATTATCGGGAATCTCGTAGCCGATGAGGCAGCCGACAGCTTTGCCGTCCACTTCGATCATGGTCGCGTTGCGCCAGGAGAAGCTGCCTTCATCCCGCTCAGCCCGCTCGCGGCCGACATCCCATGCCGAGCGACCGGGAGTGGCGAGCCTGCCCCAGAGATAGAGCGGCAGTCCTTCCCCGGCGTAATTGACGAGTTCCGCAAGAAGCGCGGCTTCGTCGCGCTGGGCAGGGCGGGTCGTGATGGACGGCGCTGAACCGCTAGTGATCATTCGTCGTCTCCAGGGGGATCGCCCGGAGCCCGGCAGGGTCGACGGGGACTGTGGGGGACCAGGCCCCGGGCGAAACGCACTCAGGCTGCCATCGCACTCCGGCAGGCCTTGCTAATGCACGCGATGTGGCGGTGATCCGTTCCACAGCAGCCGCCCAGCACGTTGATCTGCGGATGAAGCTGCAGCAGCTCGCGATACTGATCGCCGAGCTCAACCGGATCGCCCGCATCGAGATCCGGCGAGTCGTTGAGCTCCTGGTGGCTCCGCTTCGACGCGTTGCAGCGGAGGCCGCGGACGCGCGTCGTCCAGCTCTCCCCAGCAGGCAGAGCGCTCGAGAAGTGATTGGGGTGAGCGCAGTTGATCATGTAGTAGGCGGGGCCCGCCCTGGTGGCCTCGTCCACCTCGGCGATCGCATCCGCGAGGCTCTGGCCTGTCGGCAGGCGGCCATCTGTTTCCGTCGTGAACGAGATGGCGACCGGCATGCCCGCCTTCATCGCAGCGCGCGTGATGCCGACGGCCTCATTGGAATTCGTCATGGTGATGGCCGTCACCATGTCCGCCTTGGCCTCGGCGAATGCGCCGATCTGGTGCGCGTGATAATCCTCGGCCTCGCCGGGGGACATCACTTGGCCGGGATCATAACCGTCGCCCCGTGGCCCGACGCAGCCACTCACGACCATGGGGAATCCCGGAGCACCGTGCTTCTCCTGCAGCTCACGCATGAGCGCGATGGCATCCCGGTTCACGGCCGCAATGTCGTCGCGGGAGTAGCCGAGGAGCGTGCCCCAATCGGAGCTCGCTCGCCAGGTCGGGCTCTCGAAGATGTAGCCCGTGCCATCAGCGCGGGCGATGGCGACGTATTGCTCGAAATAGCGGACGAGGGCCGCGCGACCCTCCGGCGACTTCATGAGATGAAACGCGGCGAAATAGGGCAGATCGATGCCTTCGTGGAAAATCAGCGTCGTCTCGATGCCGCCGTCAGTGAGGAACAGGCCGCCGCCAAGCTGCGGCAGGCGATTGCTGTAGCTTCTCGACATGGGTCTTCCTGTAGGCTGATAATCAGACAAACGATTTGGCGGGGCCAATTCGCGGGCGGACAAAAAGCAGGTCCGCGGAGTCTTTGCTGTTTCCCAGGGAACAGGCCCTCTCGTCGTCGTTGCCCGTCTCTTCGAACAGCCGGATCGATGAACAGCCGGACCGATCGGCGAGTTCCACCGAGGAAGGACCTGGCCTGGAAAGGAACGCAGGGCGGGGGCTGGCTTCCGTGCAACTTCGCCGGAAGTTTACATGCCGACGGGTTGCCCGATCGGCCGTAGGACGCTATGCATGCCCACGATCTCGGAACCTCCTGTGAAGGCGAGGGATTCCGCGAGGAGTCGGAGTTTGTTCCACGCCTGGTAGAGGCGAGTGCGGCGACGAACTTCGATTTGCAAAATTGGGAGGATGGCGGGTACGCAAGTACGCGTCACGTCATGAGGCGTAATGGCCAGCAGTAGTGACACTCGCACCCAAACCAGTCCCTTCAGCGATTTTGTTTCTTTCGGTGACACAGTAGAGAGCCGCACCGAGCGGCCGGGTTCGGCCCAGCCGTGACCGCAGAAGTCATTGCTGATTCTGCCCCCCGCGTAGATGCGGCAGAGGCTGCCGCGTCTTCCCCCTGGCTGCTGGAGGTCGAAAATCTGCACGTTCATTTCGTGACCACTGCCGGCGTGGTGCGGGCAGTCGAAGGCCTGTCCTACAAGGTCAAGCCCGGTGAGGTGGTGGCGCTCGTCGGGGAGTCCGGCTGCGGAAAATCCGTGTCGGCGCTCACCGTCATGCGGTTGCTCGCCAAGCCGGCGGGCCGTGTCGTCGCAGGCCGTATCCTGTTCCGAGGGCGTGATCTCCTGAAGCTCAGCGAAGAGGAGATGCGCGCGATCCGCGGCCGGGAGATCTCGATGATCTTCCAAGAGCCGATGACCTCGCTCAATCCGGTGCTCACGATCGGCTTCCAGATCATGGAGCCGTTGATGATCCACCTCGGCATGAGCGAGAAGCAGGCGCGCGCCCGCGCGGCCGAGCTGATGCGTATGGTCGGCATTCCGGACGGCGAACGGCGGCTCGACCAATATCCGCACCAGTTCTCGGGCGGCATGCGCCAGCGCGTGATGATTGCCATCGGGCTCGCCTGCAATCCGAAGCTCATTATCGCCGACGAGCCGACCACCGCGCTGGATGTGACGATCCAGGCCCAGATCCTCCAGCTCATGAAGGATCTGTCCCGCGAGCTCGGCATCGCGATGGTCATCATCACGCATAACCTGGGCGTGGTGGCGCGTTACGCGGATCGCGTGAACGTCATGTACGCGGCGCGCATGGCAGAGCAGGGCACGGCTGATGATGTGTTCGCGCGTCCGCGCCATCCCTACACTTTCGGGCTTTTGCGTTCCGTGCCGCGGCTCGACAGACCGCGGGAAGCCAAGCTCGAAACGATCGAAGGGCTGCCGCCGAATCTGGTTTCTCCGCCGCCAGGGTGTCGCTTTGCGCCCCGCTGTGCAGCAGCGACCGAGGCGTGCAAGGTGGCTCCACCACCTCTCGTGGAGGTGGAGAGCGGGCACTATTCGGCCTGCATTCGGGCCACCGAGCTCGCAGAGAAGGGCCCGCAGGCTATTGGCCTTTCGAAACCTGCCGGCCCGGCCAAGCTAGAGGTGCCACGCTCCGAAAGCCCACCGCTGCTCAGGTTGGAGCGCCTGACGAAGCACTTCGTAGTGTCGTCGGGCTCGAGGCTTTTTGGCAGGTCGTCTGCAATTGTGCGCGCGGTCAACGACGTCAGCTTCTCGATCGCGCCTGGGCAGACGCTCGGCCTTGTGGGTGAGTCCGGCTGCGGCAAGACCACGGTGGGCCGGCTGGTGCTGAAGCTGGAGGAGCCGACTTCCGGCTCGATTTTCTTCGAAGGAAAAGATTTGACCAAAGCCGGCCACGACGTGATGCGCGACGTGCGCCGGCGCATCCAGGTCATTTTCCAGGACCCGTACTCTTCGCTCAACCCGCGCATGACCGTCGGCCAGATCATTTCTGAGCCGCTGTTGGTCTACCGTATGGTACCGAACAAGAAGGCTGCGCGGGAGCGCGTGGAGGATTTGCTGACCCAGGTCGGCCTCTATCCGTACATGGCGGATCGCTATCCGCATGAGCTTTCCGGCGGGCAGCGGCAGCGCGTCGGCATCGCGCGTGCTCTCGCGATGGAGCCGAAGTTCATCGTTTGCGACGAGCCCGTCTCGGCGCTCGATGTCTCGATTCAGGCACAGGTCATCAATCTCCTCGAGGACCTGCAGGAGAAGTACGGCCTCACGTACCTGTTTATTGCTCACGATCTGGCAGTGGTCCGCCACATTTCACACCGGATCGCGGTGATGTATCTCGGGCGCGTTATGGAGATCGCAGACCGGAATTCTCTCTACGAGAATCCGCTGCACCCCTACACGCAAGCGCTATTGGCGGCCGTGCCTGTCCCGGACCCGGCTGCCGAGCGGGCGCGCGACCATACAATTCTCGCAGGCGAGGTACCGAGCCCACTCAATCCGCCTTCAGGGTGTGTGTTCCGTACACGTTGCCCGAGGGCGACCGAGGAATGTAAGGTCGTCGTGCCCGAGTTACGGAAGTTCGGGGAGGACCACTACGCGGCCTGCATCCACATTTGATGGGGGAGCGCGTTTTTGTTTGGTTTGGCTGGGAGGAAGTTGATGTCGAAGTTCGCAGTATCGGCGGCTCTCACGGCGGCGATCGCGCTGTTGCCCGCCATTGCGGATGCACAAACGCCCAAGAGGGGCGGCGAGTTGCGCTTTGCTGTCAGCGCCGAGCCGCCTGACTACGACTGCCACGCGGCGACATCGTTTGCGTTCATCCATCCGGTGCGCCCCCATTACAACACGCTGCTCAAGTTCGATCCGGCCAATTACCCGAAAGTGGTCGGTGATCTGGCGGAGTCATGGGAGCAGTCAGCGGACGGCCTGACTTACACGTTCAAGCTGAAGCAGAACGTGAAGTTTCACGACGGTACTCCGATGACGTCGGAGGACGTCAAGGCCAGCTATGAACGTATCCGCAATCCTCAGGGCGGCGCGCGCTCGATCCGCCAGGCGGTCTATGAGGACATCGAGTCCATCGAAACGCCTGACGAGTATACGGTCGTCTTCAAGCTGAAGAAGCCCAACGCCTCGATGCTCACCAACTTCGCTTCGCCGTGGGACTGCATCTATAGCGCGGCGAAGCTGAAGGAGGACCCGAAGTTTCCAGAGCGGAATATTCTCGGCACCGGACCCTTCAAGTTCGTCGAGCATGCTGCGGGCTCGCACTGGGTTGGCGAGCGGTTCGAGGATTATCACGTCGAAGGGCGCCCCTACCTCGATCGCTATCGTGCGATTTTCATCACCAACACGGCTGCGCGCGTGAATGCCTTGCAGGCGGGCGAGGTCCTCTCAGAGTTCCGTGGCCATTCGCCGGCTGATCGTGACAAGCTCGTTGCGGCGCTGGGCGACAAGGTCGAGGTGCTCGAGAGCCCCTGGATCTGCAGCCTCGTCGTGACCTTCAATACGGAGAAGAAGCCGTTCGATGACGCGCGCGTGCGCCGGGCGTTGTCGCTCGCCATCGACCGTTGGCAGGGCGCCGAGGCGCTGTCCAAGATCGCGCTCGTGCGGCATGTCGGCGGTATCCTGAGGCCTGGCTACGAGCTTGCGGCGACCGACAAGGAGCTGGAGCAATTTCCGGGCTTCGGGCGTGACATCAACGCGGCTCGCGAAGAGGCTAAGAAGCTCTTGGCGGAAGCCGGTGTGAAGGATCTGTCCTTCAAGTTGATGAACCGGAACGTGGCAATGCCTTACACGCCGGTCGGCGTCTATCTGATCGACCAGTGGCGGCAGATTGGCGTGACGGTCGAGCACGACCAGCCCGAGACCTCTGCCTACATCTCGAACCTGCGGAGCGGCAACTTCGAAGCTGGGCTCGACTTCCATTGCGATGCGGTCGACGATCCCAACCTGCAGCTCGCGAAATTCGTCTCGGCGAACCGGTCGCCCATCAACTATTCGCGGGCGAATGACCCCAAGCTCGACGAGCTGTATGAAGCGCAGAAAGGCGAGCTGGACGCCGAAAAGCGCAAGCAGATTCTCCGCGAGTTCGAGCGCCACGCTCTGACGGAGGCTTACAACATTCCGGTCGTCTGGTGGCACCGGATCATCGTGAACTGGAAGCAGATCAAGGGCTGGCACATGTCGCCCAGCCATTATCTGAACCAGGATCTTCAGGACGTGTGGCTCGACCAGTAACGAGCCGAAATGGGGCGGCCGGCGTGGCCGCCCCCAAAATATCCCGATCCTGAATTTGTAGAGAGGGAACCGAGCGGTCCCGCTATGCTGCGTTACACCATCAACCGTCTGCTCTTGATGATACCGACGCTGTTCGGCGTGGCGGTTCTGGTGTTCGTGTTGTTGCGCTTGATGCCCGGCGACATCGTCGAGCTGCGCTACCTCATGGATGGGGGACAAATCAGTCCGGAGGTGCTGGCGCAGGAGCGCGCACGCCTTGGTCTCGATAAGCCGATCTGGGAGCAGTTCGTCGATTGGATGACGGGCATTTTTGTCGGCGATTTCGGTGTCTCGATGTGGACGGGGCGGCCGGTCTGGGAAGAGATTTCGAGCCGTTTCCAGCTTTCGTTTCAGGTGGCGGTCATGGCCACCATTCTGGCGACCCTCATCGCCATTCCGCTTGGCACGCTCGCCGCTCTGTTCAAGGATACTTGGGTCGATCGACTTATTCAGGTCTTCGCTATTGCGGGCCTCGCCGTGCCATCCTTCTGGCTCGGCATGCTCATCATCCTGAGCCTGCTGCTCGCGTTCAATTGGATCCCGCCGCTGACATTCAAGCCAATTTACGAGGATCCTTGGTACAATCTTTCGCAGCTCATCTGGCCGGCCTTGGCGGTGGGGTACCGCTATTCTGCGGTTGCAACCCGCATGACGCGCTCAACCATCCTTGAGGTGCTGCAGGAGGACTACATCCGAACCGCACGGGCGAAGGGCGTTTTCGAGCGGCTCGTGATTTCTCGCCATGCGATGAAGAACGCGATGTTGCCGGTGGTGACCGTCATCGGCCTAGAGTTCGCATTTCTCATCGGCGGACTGGTCGTGACGGAGCAGGTGTTCAACCTGAACGGCATCGGCAAACTGTTCGTGGAGACGGTCACGCGCAAGGACTACACGATGGTTCAGGCCCTCGTGATGCTCGTGGCCACGTTCTTCATCGTCATCAACTTTATCGTCGATCTGTTGTACGCGGCGCTCGATCCGCGCATCCGGTATCGCTGATATGGCTGTCGCTGAAGAGATCCCGCGCATCACCTACAAGGTGCCGAAAAAGCGCCATCCCATCGTGCGGTTCGTCATCACCCAACCGTTGGGGGCTGCCGCTCTGGTCTTCATCGTGGCGATGTTCATCGCCGGCGTATTCGCCGAGTACGTCGCCCCCTACGACCCGTTGGCGCTCGACTACGGCGCAATGCTGGCGCCGCCCTCCTGGGATCACTGGATGGGAACGGACGCCTTCGGGCGCGACGTGTTTTCGCGCATCATTTACGGCGCCCGGACGGCTCTCGCTGTCGGATTCCTGTCGTCGCTGCTCGGGTCCGGCATCGGCGCAATTATTGGTGTCGTTTCCGCCTATTTCGGTGGCCGGATCGACATGGCCATCCAGCGCTTCATGGACATTCTGCTGTCCTTCCCGATCATCGTGCTGGCGCTGGCCGTGGTTGCGGTCCTGGGTAAGTGGCCGGTCGCTGGGCTCGATATCAATCTCATCATCGCCATCGCCATTCCGATGATCCCGAAGGTTGCGCGGGTCGTGCGCTCCGCAGCCCTGGCAATACGGGAAATGCCTTACATCGATGCTGCGCGCGCCGCCGGATACAGCCATAGCCGGATCATCTTCCGCCACATTGCGCCGAACGTTGTGGCTCCATTCCTCATCATGTTCACGGCGTTTATTGCCCAGGCGATTCTGCTTGAGGCATCGCTGTCGTTCCTCGGCCTGGGCGTCACGGAGCCGATACCGGCCTGGGGCCTGATGCTCTCCGGCAGCTCGCAAGAGTTCTACCGGGAGGCTCCCTGGATGATCGTTTTCCCGGGCCTCGCCATCAGTCTCGCTGTTTTCGCCTTCAACCTATTCGGCGACTCGCTGCGCGACTGGCTCGACCCGAAAATCAAAATCTAGCTGCTGCCGTTCAGCCTACGTTTTGATCAGCTGCTGCGGTGCAGCAGTGGCCCGCGACATATTGGTCTGACGCCTTATCAAGCACCTTGCTCATAAATTGATCATTGCTGTAAGGAAGGCGAGACTTCCGGGCGTGTTTGCTCCGGAATTGCTCATCGGGGGTCTGCCCACAGCGATCACAGTGAGCCTGAGACGCGCTGAAAGCGCGATCTCGGGGACCGCTCTGTCGCCTTTGAAATTGCCGAGGTTTGTGACGGTGTCTCCTTTGGACGAAAAGCTTGAGCCGATATTTGCAGAAGTGCTGCGGCGGAACGCCGGCGAAGTCGAATTTCACCAGGCCGTCAGAGAGGTCCTCGACAGCATAGGCCGAGTCATCGCCAAGCATCCGGATTACGCAGATCAAGCACTGATCGAGCGCATCTGCGAGCCCGAACGTCAGATTATCTTCCGCGTACCTTGGATCGACGATAAGGGCCAAGTGCAGATCAACCGCGGCTTCCGCGTCTGTTTCAATTCCGCGCTGGGCCCCTACAAGGGTGGGTTGCGCTTTCACCCCAGCGTCAACCTCAGCATAATGAAGTTCCTAGCCTTCGAGCAGACGTTCAAGAATGCTCTGACCGGCATGCCGATCGGCGGCGCCAAGGGCGGATCGGATTTCGATCCCAAGGGCCGCTCCGAGATGGAGATCATGCGGTTCTGCCAGTCCTTCATGACCGAGCTTTATCGCCATCTCGGTGAGTACACGGACGTCCCGGCTGGCGACATCGGCGTTGGCCAGCGCGAAATCGGCTACATGTTCGGCCAGTACAAGCGCATCACCAACCGCTACGAGTCTGGCGTTCTGACCGGTAAGGGCCTGACGTGGGGCGGCTCGCAAGTCCGCAAGGAGGCGACGGGTTATGGCGCGGTCTTCTTCGTCGAGCAGATGCTGAAGACACGCGGGCTGGATTTCGAAGGAAAGAAGGTCGTCGTTTCGGGCTCGGGCAACGTCGCGATTTATACCATCGAGAAAGTCCAGCAACTCGGTGGCCGCGTGATCGCGTGCTCGGATTCAGACGGCTACGTCGTCGAGGAGAGCGGTATCGATCTCGACCTGCTGAAGGAAATCAAGGAGGTCCGGCGCGAGCGCATCGCCGCCTATGCAAAGCTGCGGAAGGACACGTGCGATTACGTGCCGAAAGGCAGCATCTGGGAGGTCCCCTGCGACATCGCCATGCCCTGCGCGACGCAGAATGAGCTCAATGGCGTGGATGCGCGCAAGCTGATCCAGAACGGCGTGATCGCCGTTGGCGAAGGGGCGAATATGCCTTGCACCCCCGATGCCATACGCCTCTTTTTGGAGGCTGACGTTCTTTTCGGCCCTGGCAAGGCAACGAATGCGGGTGGCGTGGCGACCAGCGCGCTCGAGATGCAGCAGAACGCTTCCCGAGATTCCTGGACCTTCGAGGAAACCGAGGAGCGCCTGGCGACCATCATGCGGCAGATCCACGACCGTTGTGCGGAGACGGCGGAGGAGTACGGTCTGCCGGGCAACTACGTCGCCGGCGCAAACATCGCAGGATTCATCCGTGTCGCCGAAGCCATGCGCGCCTTAGGCGTGATCTGAGGCCGGCGGGAGCGCAGAGCGCCGCGCCGGACAGCTCATCATGTGACGCGTCGCTAGCACTGTCTTCGCGCTTCGCCCTCTGAGAGCGCGAAGTCGGAGCGCATTGGTCGCCAGACCGTGATTTAACACTCCTCGGACGTATCCCGCCAGCGTCGGCGCGACGTAGCCGGAAATCAGCAACAGCAGGCTGGCAGCGACCCAGATCACATTGCCCACGATGATCGCGAGAAGGGCGCCTGTTGGCGCGGGCTCGCGAAAGGCGGTCCACGCGACCAACGCCACGAACGGTACAAAGGCGAGCCCGGCTCCGCGGAGCAGAGCCTCGGGAAGTCCGAGTAGCCCGGCGAGGAGGCCGGCGCTCGTGACGAGCAGGAACGCCAATCGATATAACCCTGGAGGAGCTGGCAATCGAAGCATTCTCCCAGAAACTGCGTGCTCTTGCCCACTTGTCTGGCGAACGGCCTGTCGATCGTTTATCTCATCAAAGGCACGGTCGGCCTGCCAAGCTTGCCGGGAAGGAAATTTCATGAGCGCTGTCACTATCGTAGAAGTCGCGCCGCGCGACGGTTTTCAGTCGGTGCGGGAGCCGATTCCAACGGAGACCAAGGTACGCATCGTCGAGGCGCTGGCTGCAGCGGGGCTCCCGCGACTGGAAATCGGCTCCTTCGTGAGCCCCAAAGCCGTTCCGCAAATGGCCGACACCGCGGAGGTCTTGAAACGGGCCCGGTTGCCGGAGGGCCTTCGTGTGCATGTCCTCGTTCCCAATCGAAAAGGATTGGAGCTGGCAAAGGCGGCGGGCGTGCGCGAGGTCGCCTGGGTCGTCTCCGTGAGCGAAAGCCACAATCAATCGAACGTGCGGCGGTCCGTCGACGAGAGCTTCGCGGACTTCGAGCAGGCTTGGCGAGAGCTGGGCGAGGGGATGAAGCTGCGCTTCGGGCTCGCAACCAGCTTCGATTGCCCGTTCGAAGGCCGGACACCGGAGTCGCGTGTGATCGCCTGCGTTGAGCGGGTGCTGAAGATCGTGCCGGAGCTGGAGATCTCCATTGCGGACACAACGGGGCGCGCTGCACCCAACCATGTCCGCGGGCTCTTTACGACGCTGATCCGCGATTACGCGAGCGACAAGGTCCAGTTCTCATTCCACGGGCACGACACCTACAATCTCGGTGTCGCCAACGCCATTGCAGCCTACGAAGCCGGGGTGCGCATCATCGATGGCGCAGCGGCTGGCCTCGGCGGCTGCCCCTTCGCACCAGGCGCTTCGGGCAACACGGCCACGGAGGACCTGGTATTCGCTTTCGAGCATATGGGCATCTCCACCGGAGTCGATTTCGCCAAGCTGCTCGAGGCAGCGGACATGACACAGGCAGTCGCGCCGCAGCAAGCGGGTGGCCGGGTGCGCACCGTCACACGAAAACGCGCGTTGGCGGGATTCGGAGAGAATACCCGCGGCATGGCCGCCTAGAGACGCGCAAGAAGGGGAGCGAACGTCGTCATGCACCTCGCCGGTAGCACCTACGAGGAAGTCTACAACACCTTCCGCTGGGAGATTCCTTCCCGCTTCAACATCGCCGAGGCGGTCTGTAGCCGGCATGCCAGGGCTACTCCGGACGCCCCTGCGCTGATCTATGAGCAGGCCGACGGCAATGTGCGGATCTGGAGCTTTCGCGAGGTCGAGGAGACCGCGAGCCGTCTTGCGAATGCGCTCGATCATCTTGGCGTGAAGCGCGGGACTATCGTTGGCATTCATCTGCCTCAGTGCCCAGAGAGCCTCATTTCGCATGTCGCTGTGCAGAAGCTCGGCGGGATCGCGTTGCCGCTCTTCAACCTGTTCGGCCCCGACGCCATCGAGTATCGGCTGCGCGACAGCGGCGCGCTCGTGATCATCACCACGACAGGGGGATGGGAGCGGGTTGGCAGCGCGATCAAGAGCGTCGAGACGCTGTCGCACGTCGTGTGTGCTGATGGAAAGAGCTCCGGCGAGTATCTCGGCTTCTGGGACTTGGTCGAGCGCGGCTCACCCAATCGGGCCAATGCGGATACCGGCCCGGATGATCCTGCCATCCTGATGTACACCTCGGGGACCACAGGGAACCCCAAGGGCGTGCTCCATGCGGGACGCGTGCTGCTGGGGCACCTGCCTGGCGTATCGCTGCCCCAGGACATGTTCCCTCAGTCGGGGGACCGCTTCTGGACCCCTGCAGATTGGGCCTGGGCCGGAGGACTTCTCGATGTCCTGCTGCCTTCGCTTTATCACGGCGTGCCGGTGGTCGGAGCAGCGCGGGCCAAGTTCGACCCCGAATGGGCTTTTGCGTTCATGGCCAAACACGGCGTGCGCAACGTCTTCATGCCGCCGACAGCCCTGCGCCTGATGCGTCAGGTGCCAGACCCCCGGTCCCGTTTCGCGTACAATGTGCGATCCATCGGCACGGGCGGTGAGAAGCTGGGCGAGGATATGATCGCATGGGGGCAGGAGACCTTCGGCCTGACGCTCAACGAGTTCTTCGGCCAGACCGAGGTCAATCTGGTGGTCGGGAACTCGGGCAAGCTGTTCCCGGTGCGCCCGGGCTCGATGGGTCGGGCCATTCCTGGCCACATCGTCGAGATCGTCAACGACGAGGGTACTGTCCTCCCGCCGGGTGAACCGGGCATCGTGGCAGTCCGGAGACCCGATCCCGTGATGTTCCTGGAATACTGGCGCCGGCCGGATGCAACCCGCGAGAAATTCCGCGGCGACTGGTGCCTGCTGGGCGACGTCGCGGTGAAGGACGAGGACGGCTACTTCTGGTTCCACGGGCGCGATGACGACATCATCAGTTCCTCGGGCTACCGCATCGGTCCAGGTGAAGTGGAGGAGTGCCTGCAGAAGCATCCTGCCGTGGCATTGGCCGGGGTCATTGGATCGCCCGATCCGATCCGTGGCGAAATCGTTGTCGCTTTCATCGTACCGAAGCCGGGCGTGCAGCCGTCCGAGGAGCTGGCCAACGAAATTCAGGCGTTCGTCCGCGAGCGACTTGCGGCGCACGAATATCCGCGCCGCATCCGCTTCATCGACGAGATGCCGATGACCATTACAGGCAAGATCCGGCGCGTTGATCTGCGCGCTATGGATCGCGCCGCTCAGTCCTCGTGATTGCGGCACGACTGCCGCATGGGTGGCTCCGCTGATGTTCGGTACGCGATGGGCCTCCCAATTTCGAACGACGATGGAGCCACTCCGGGGATGGAGAGCGGAACCAGACGCGGCGAGCTAGTCTTCGCGATATCTGCCGACTATGAGCGGCGCACCGGCGGATGGGTTTACGACACGCGATTGATCAAGGAGCTTGCCGCGCTGGGCTGGCGTGTGCGCGAGATCGTTCTTCCCGCCGGCTTTCCGTATCCGGATGAAGCAGCCCGCGCGCAATCTGCGGAGGCCTTCGCTCAGCTGGCGGACGGAACGCTCGTCCTTACCGATCAACTGTGCCTCGGCGTGCTGCCGGAGGTGGCGCAGCGAGAGGCACAGCGGCTGCGGCTGGTGATGATCGTGCACCATCCGCTGATGCTCGAGCAGTACGGCGCTGGCGTCGACGATGCATTCGGCCGCTCCGAACGCGAAGCGCTTCGCCACGTTAGGCTGGCGATTGTGACGTCTGAAACGACAGCGAAATTTCTTCGCGACAATTTTGGCGTTGAGGCGGACCGCATTGTCGTCGCGCCTCCGGGCACGGATAGTCGTCCGTTGTCTGAAGGCTCGCGAGACGGCGAGCTAACACTTCTGTCGGTCGGTGCGGTCGTTCCGCGTAAGGACCATGGTGTTCTGATCGACGCTCTGAGCTCACTTCGAGACGAGCCGTGGCGGCTGACGATCGTCGGCAACATCAAGCGGGCACCGGATCACGTCTCAGCCTTGCGGGCTCGCATCGCGGCAGCGGGACTTCAGGACCGGGTGCATCTGGTAGGTGAGCTCGACGACGTAGCGCTCGAGGAGGTTTGGCGCCAAGCAGACATCTACGTTGCCTCGTCTCGGCACGAAGGGTTCGGGATGGCCATTGCGGAAGCCATTTCGCGGGGGCTGCCGGTGGTGACGACGGCGGCAGGCGCAGTATCGGAGTGGCTGAGCCCGAGCGCGGCGCTGATCGTTCCCAGCGGTGATCCTGACGCCCTTGGCACCGCGCTGGCGCGTGTTTTGCGTGAACCGCAAACTCGCACTGCCTTGATGCGTGGGGCGCGGGAGCAGCGGCTGAGGCTCCCGCGCTGGGAGGACACTGCGGCGCGTGTCGACGCCGCCCTCCTTCACATCGTGAGTAACAAGTAGCCACATGCCTCCGTCACCTTCGTCAGGCGGCGGAGGTTGATGATCTCAGCGAGCTAAAGCCATTTAGCCGTTAGGCGACGCTCCGAACGGCCTACGACTGCACCGCCGTCTTCATAACAAACGGATTGCCCGTGTTGGGCGCCGTCGAGATCCAGACGCTCTTTGTTTCCAGATACTCGTCGATGCCGGTTATTCCGTTCTCGCGTCCAACGCCTGAGCTCTTGAACCCGCCAAACGGCATCGTGAAGCTCATCGCACGATAGGTGTTGACCCAAATCGTGCCGGCACGGATTCGCCGCGGCATGATCGTCGCCCGTTTGACGGACTGCGTCCAGACACCGGCGGCGAGGCCGTAGATCACATCATTTGCGATGCGGATGGCATCCTCTTCATCCTTGAACTTGATGACGGAGAGGACAGGGCCGAACACCTCCTCCTGGGCAATCCGCATCTTGTTGTCGACGTCGGTAAAGATCGTCGGCTGAACGAAGTACTTGCCGCCGCCCATTTCGGGTCCGGCTGGGCCGCCGCCTAGCACGCACTTGGCGCCCTCGTTCTTGGCGATCTCGATGTAGTTGAGCACCTTTTGGTATTGCGGCGGCGTCGTAACCGGTCCGACTTGGGTCTCATAGCTCATGGGATTGCCGAGCTTTGCGGTCTTGGCAACCGATACGAGCCTCTCCACGAACTCATCGTGGATGCTCTCCTGGACGAGCAGGCGGGAGCCAGCGACGCAGGTCTGCCCCGTCGCTGCGAAGATGCCCGAGATGGCGCCGTTGACGGCCTCGTCGATGATGCAGTCGTCGAAGACGATGTTCGGCGACTTGCCGCCAAGCTCCAGCGACACCTTCTTGAAGCTCGCCGAGGCCAGCGAAGCCACGCGTGAGCCGGTCGCGCTGCCGCCCGTAAAGGCGACCTTCGCCACTTTGGGATGGGTGACGAGCGCCTCGCCCGTGGTTGCGCCAAAGCCCGTCACGACGTTCACCACGCCCGGGGGCACGCCGGCTTCCTCGATCACCAGCTTCATGAACTCGAGGAGAGAGGCGGACGTGTACTCCGACGGCTTGATGACCACGGTGCAGCCCGCCGCCAGTGCCGGCGCCAGCTTGAAGCCGACGAGAAGAAGCGGCGAGTTCCAGGGAATGATCAACGCGCAGACGCCGACCGGCTCTCGCAGCGTGTAGGTGAAGTGGTCGGGCTTATCGACCGGCACCACCATGCCGGTGATCTTATCGGCCAAGCCGCCGTAGTAATAATACCACTCCGGCAAGTACTTGAGCTGCGCCGCCATCTCGGAGATGAGCTTGCCGTTGTCCTTCACCTCGATCTGCGCGAGGTACTCGCCGTGCTTCTCGATTAGCCCGGCGATCTTGCGCAGCAGGCGGCCTCGCTCTGTTTGCGTCATCCTGGGCCATGGCCCGCTTTCGAATGCGCGGCTCGCGGCCTCGCAAGCCCGGTCGACATCGACGGCATCGCACTCGGGGATCAGCGCCCAAGGCTCACCGGTGTACGGATCGATCGTTTCGAACGTCTTGCCCGATGCGGCATCGCACCACTTACCGTCGATATAGACTTGGTACTTCTTCAGCTTGGTCGGTACGTCTTGCACGGGATTGGCTCCAAGAATGGCGCGCCTGTGCTCTTGAGAGATCGGTTCGAGCTGGTGCGCAGTGGCACATCACAACTCACGATAGGAGGGCGAGAATCATTGTCAATACGACGCGCCTTGCGCGGCGCAGGGTGAGCTTACCTACCTGTCGTGCCCGTCACTGCAACCTTCTTTGCTGGGCAATTTCTAATTGGCATCGCTCTACTGTGCGGGGCAGCTTGGTCGTGAAGAATATTTCAAAATGTACATCGACTGTGATCGAGCCGCTCTAGTATTCGCAACCGCACTATTCTTACGCGGCACTCTACAGTGTCGCTCCGTCCAGCAGCCAACTTCCATTGAATAAATCTGTTGACTATAGTTCCGCCGGGCGAACGGTGGCGACGACAGCGCGGCCACGTGATCGTGACTGGCGTGAGCACAATAAGCAGGTGAACAATCGAGGAAAATCGCGCGCCTGTCACGGGGGACGAGGGAGACAAGAGCGGCATGAGATGCAATCCCTTGCGCTGGCTTCTGGGGGGCGTTCTGATCATCGGCCTGCTCGGAATCATGAATCTTCAGGGCGTCCTCGCCCGCATCGAGGCTGAGCTGCTGCAGCAGAGCCGTACGGCTCTGGATGAAGCCGGGCTCGGCTGGGCGGAGGTTGCCTTCTCCGGCCGAGATGGTCTGATCACGGGCAGCGCGCCCGACGAGCAAGAGCTGCGGAAAGCGTATGAGATCACCAGCTCTATTTGGGGCGTGCGCGAGGTCAGGAACCGCGCCGGTCTTCTAGAGGAGCAGAAGGATTACGTTTGGCGCGCCAACCTCCGCGAAGGCCGGCTGAAGCTGAGCGGTTATGTACCGAACGAGGCAACGCGGCGGGCGATCATCGGCTCGGCGAAGGCCACGTTCCCCGACCTCGAAATCCAGGATCGGATGCAACTGGCCCGCGGCGCTCCGAACACGGAGGTTTGGCTCGGTGGCATAAGCTTTGGACTGAAGCAACTTTCTCGGCTGAAGCCCGAAGCAGCCGTCGAGCTGAGCAAGGAAGGGTTGACGGTTGTCGGCGAGGCACAGGACCAAGACGCCTATCGCGCGCTCAAGTCTTCGTTGGCCAATGGCCTCCCCCAGGGCGTAGCGTTGAATGAGGACCGGGTCATTGCGCCCGTCGTTAAACCTTACGTTTGGGGCGCGCGCCTTTCGTCGAACCAGCTTCAGCTCGTCGGGTACGTTCCGGATCAGGACGCGCACGAGCAGATCTTGTCCGCGGCTCAGGGCGCTTTCCCTCAGAAAAGCATAGTCGACCGCATGCGGATCGGCTCTGGTGAGCCCAGGGACTTCGTCACAGCGGCCGTTGGTGCGCTTGGAAAGCTTGCTTTGCTCGAGGAAGGCCGGGTCGAGATCAAAGCGAATGAGCTTCGAATTTCCGGGCTCGCCGCCCAAGAGGAGACGGCCAGGCAGCTGCGCGAAAGCCTGAGGGACAGTATTCCGAGATCGATCAAAGTTGACGCTGAGATCGAGTTCAAGGAGCCGACGCTTCCGAAGATCAGCCCGTATACGGTTGGCGTACTGATCGATGAGCCGTCGCTGCGGTTGTCTGGCTACGTGCCCGACGAGGAAGCACGCAAAGCTTTGCTAGAGGTGGTGCGATCTCGCTTCCCAAGTCTGACAGTCACCGACGAGCTTCAACTCGGCGCTGGTGCTCCCGAAGGCTTACTCACCTGCATTGGGGCCGGACTGTCCGCACTTGCGGCGTTGGGCAACGGCCGGCTGCAGATGTCGGATGCCCAACTGACGGTGGAAGCGGTTACGGATGACGAGGAGAAGGCCGAGGCGGTTCAGAACGAGCTCCGAGCATCCATCGACCGCGCGTGCGAGCTTGATCTCAAGCTTGTTGTAGACGTCCCGCCCGAGCCGAATCTGAGCTGGCGTGCAGTGGCGGGAGATGGTCAGCTGGTGCTTGAGGGGCAGGTTCCCGACGAAGCTACGAAGGCTGAGCTGTTCCGCATCGCCGGTGAGCTGTTCCCTGAAACGCGGCTGATTGATGGCACGCAGACCGCCGCGGCCTCTTCCAAGAAATGGGCCAAGGTTGGTGAGAAGGCTCTCACAATCCTTTCACGACTTCGTAGCGGCGAGGCGCGGCTTGAGGATCAGAACCTGACCGTCACAGGCCAAGCGCCCGATGCGGAGGTCGTAGCGTTCGTCAAGGAGCAGCTCCGTGATCTGCCGGAGGGCTATACAGGCACGGATACGATTGAGGTCCGTTCGGAAGAG
>Ga0207873_1001947_pt1 | contig 18200 bp, 14 predicted proteins | sample BGWIniCompost_FD_187373 | JGI IMG/M metagenome (GOLD analysis project Ga0207873, IMG submission 187373) | Cellulose adapted compost microbial communities from Newby Island Compost Facility, Milpitas, CA, USA - BGW Initial Compost (SPAdes)... ...
CCACCGCTACCCGCTCAACATCCGGATGGTGGACACGGCGCAGGTCGAGCTGGCGGTGGAGCGGGGCGGGAAGCGCGAGACGCTGGCCTTCGGCAGCGACTTCGCGGCGGCGCCCGGCGCGCGGGCGGAAGTGAGCGGCGGGGCGGTGTACCGCGCCGTGAGCGCGCTGGCGCCGGACCGGCCGGACGAGGCGCTGCGCGGCCGCGTGGTGGTGACCGAGCTGGCGGGCACGCCCGGCCGCGAGTGGGCCAGCAACCTCCGGGCGGCGCACAGCGCCGTGGAGAACAGCGGCGCCGCGGCCATCGTGTTCGTCCTGGACCCCGCCCTGGAGCCGGACGGCGTGCGGCAACTGGCGCGCGGCTTCGCCCAGGTCCGGGGCGCGCCGGCCGGCGTGCCTGCGTTCTACGTGACGCGTGCAGCGGCGGAGCGCGCGTTCGGTGCGGCAGGGCGCACGCTCGCGGATGCGCTCGGGGCGGGCAACAGCGTCACGGTGACGGCGCGCGTGCCGGTCCACCAGCCCGACATCCGCGCGCCCAACGTCGTCGCGGTGCTGCCGGGCAGCGACCCGGTGCTGCGGGACACGTACATCGTCTTCAGCGCGCACATGGACCACGTCGGCGTCGGTGCGCCGGACGCGTCGGGTGACTCGATCTACAACGGTGCGGATGATGACGCGTCCGGGACCGCGGCGCTGGTGGAGGTGGCAGAGGCGTTCGCTGCGCTGGAGGACCGGCCGGCGCGCTCGCTGATCTTCCTCGCCGTGAGCGGGGAGGAGAAGGGGCTGCTCGGTTCCCGCGCGTTCGCGAACGACCCGCCGGTGCCGATCGGCAGCATCGTCGCGAACATCAACATGGACATGATCGGGCGCAATTCGCCCGACTCGATCGTGGCGATCGGGCTGGAGTACTCGAGCCTCGGGCCGCTCGCGCAAGAGGTCGCGCGCACGCACGCGGACGATCTGCGCTTGACCGTGGCGCCCGACCAGTGGCCACAGGAGCGGCTGTTCTTCCGCAGCGACCACTTCAACTTCGCGGCGAAGGAGATCCCGGCGATCTTCTTCTTCGCCGGCCTGCACGAGGACTACCACCGGCCGTCCGACCAGGTCGAGAAGATCGACGCGGACAAGGCAGCGCGGGTCGCGCGGCTCGTGTTCTACCTGGGGCACCGGATCGCGACCAACCCGGAGCCGCCGCAGTGGACGGAGCAGGGCCTCGCCGATGTCCGCGCGTTGACGAGCGGACGCAGACGTTGATGGACTGAACCCGAGCGACAGGGGAGGCGTGATCGAATGAGCCGTTTCATTCTGCTTTGTGGCGTGATCGCAGCGGTGTCCGTCCCGTACTTCTTCGGCCACTGGCTCGCCGCACGCAGCTCCGGCGCGGTCATGCTGGCTGTTGGGATGGCGGTCCTCGCGGCCGTGCTGATCGGGCTGCACACGCGGTTGGCGAAGCCGGACGCGGACGCGTAGGCGCCGCGCCGCTCTGCCGTCGCGCGGCGGGGCGGACCGAAGGCAGCATCAGACGGGCGGGTCCCGGTCGGGCCCGCCCGTCGCGTCATCGGGGGCGTCGAGGCCGGCGGGGCGGGGGCGGCGCCTTCCGGATGTCCACGCCGAGCATCACTGAGTAGCCTGAGGTGTGCGTGAGCCGGTCCGGGAAGTCAAAGCGCTCGCCCATGCCGGCGGGCGTGCCCTCCTCGTCGCCGCTGGCGCGGATGGCCGAGAGCGTGAGCTGGGCCGTGCCCATCGCGAAGCTCGAGCCGAACGCGATGGCGTTCGCGCCGGAGAGAGAGGTGGCGATGCCGCCGCGCACGTGCCAGAAGCCGAACAGCCTCTGCTCGGCCCCAACGGCCAGGTACCGCGGCCAGCCCGCGTGAAGCCTGCCGGTGCCCGCCGTCTGGCTCAGCGTGACGCCGAGCGCCGTCCCGCCGGTCTCGTATGCCGCGCCCAGCCGCACGATCCGCGGCCGCGTGGCGCCGTCGAGCATCGTCGCGGCCAGCGCGGCCGCTTCCGGCGGATCGATCTCCGGGATGTACGGGCGCGGCCCGAACCGGGTCCTGAAGTCGGCAGGTGACATCTCGGCGAGCTCGGTGCCCGTGAACTCGCCACCCCGCAGCTCGAGCTGGCCGCGCCAGGTCATGGTCTGGATGAGGTTCTCCACGGCGACGCCCATGGTCAGCCCTGGCATCGGCTGGGCCGCGAGGCCCACGTCGAAGCCGAAGCCGTAGCCCGTCGGGCCGCCCATGCTCAGCATCGTGATGACCACTTCCTCGCGGTCCAGGTCCACGACGGGGTCGTAGATGCGGCCCTGCTGGAGGCCGTGGCCCAGCACCGCGCGCGCGCCCACGCCAACGCTCGCCGGGACGGGGAGGAACGAGAGCGGGTGGCCGTACGCGACCACGGCGCTGGTCAGCAGCGCGCCGCGGAAGCCGGTGCCGCCGACCCGGTAGTCGTTGATCCGCTGCACGTCCAGGCCGCCGCTCTCCCGGGCCTCGAGGTACATGTCCACCATGCCCCGGGTCGCGTGGACGTCGACCAGCGCCGCGCTCGAAAGGCCGAACGCGAACCGCCCGATGCTGGCGCCGACCCACGGCACCTGGATGTCGCCCCGGAAATCCAGCCCCGTTTGCGGCACGAGGTCCAGGAACGCCTGCCGTTCGGCGTCGGTCAGGTCATCCCGCAGCAGCGTCCACAGCTCGCCGACCGGCGGCCCGCCCGCAGCGCCGGTCAGCGCCAGGTTCGGGAAGGAAACCGACCACGGCGGCTGACCAGGCAGCGCCAGGTTGGCCGGGTTCCAGTCCGCCGCCTCGCTGCCCCGGGCGAGCGCAACGTACGCGCCTGCGAACCCTGCCGCGCGCGGCGTCGGCGCGAGCTGCGCGGCCGCGGGAGCGCCCGTGAACCAGAGCAGCGCAAGCAGCGGGATCGAAACGAGAAATCGCGGGTGTGGCATGACCGGGTCTCCTACACGGCGGGACGGTCGATGGCGGAGAACTCCGGAGAGGAACGCCCGCACGAAGATAGCGGCAGGCCCATGGCCGGTCAATTCGGCGGCTCGAAAAAACCTGAAAAAACTGGGGAATCGCTGATTGATTCCGCCCATCCCCGTGGTTAGATTCCAAGCGAGATCCAGACAGCGAATTCACGGGGATTCCAGACGCGTGCGCATAGATCGGATTCGCAATTTCTGCATCATCGCCCACATCGACCACGGCAAGTCGACGCTGGCCGATCGCCTGCTCGAGCGTACCGGTACGCTGGCGCAGCGCGAGATGAAGGACCAGGTGCTCGACAGCAACGAGCTCGAGCGCGAGCGCGGCATCACCATCAAGCTGCACGCGGTGCGCATGCAGTACCGCGCCGCCGACGGCGAGGAGTACGAGCTCAACCTGATCGACACGCCGGGGCACGTGGACTTCACGTACGAGGTCTCGCGTTCGCTCGCGGCGTGCGAGGGCGCGGTTCTGGTGGTGGACGCGAGCCAGGGCGTGCAGGCGCAGACGCTGTCCAACCTGTTCCTCGCCCTGGACGCGGGGCTCGAGATCATCCCGGTGCTGAACAAGATCGACCTGCCGGGCGCGGAGCCGGAGCGCCGGCGCGCGGAGCTGGTGGACTTGCTGGGCGTGGATCCGGCTGACGTGCTCGCGGTGTCGGCCAAGGAGGGCACGGGCATCGACGAGCTGCTGGAAGCGATCGTGCGCCGCGTGCCGCCGCCGCAGGGCAGCCGGGATGCGCCGCTCCGCGCGCTCATCTTCGACTCGTACTACGACAAGTACCAGGGCGCCGTGCCGAACGTGCGCGTCGTGGATGGCGTGCTGCGTCCGGGAATGCGCATCGCCTTCGGCGCGACGGACGGCGTGTACGAGGTGGACGAGGTCGGCTACATGCGGCTCGGGCGCGTGCCGCAGCCGGAGCTCGGGCCCGGGCAGGTCGGCTATGTGCTCGCGGGGATCAAGCGCGTCTCGGACACCAAGGTCGGCGACACCATCCTGGACGCGGACAACCGTGCGCCCGAGCTGCTGCCGGGCTACCGCGAAATCAAGCCGATGGTGTTCAGCGGGCTGTACCCCACGGACTCCGAGCAGTATGAGGAGCTGCGGGATGCGCTCGAGAAGCTGAAGCTGAACGACGCGAGCCTGTTCTACGAGGCGGAAACCTCGACGGCGCTCGGCTTCGGCTTCCGCTGCGGCTTCCTGGGCCTGCTGCACATGGAGATCGTGCAGGAGCGCCTCGAGCGCGAGTTCTCGCTGGACCTGATCACCACGGTGCCCAACGTGGAGTACCACGTGGTGCTCACGAACGGCGAGCGCGTGGCAGTGGAAAACCCCACCGCGATGCCGGACCGCGCCCGCATCGAGCGCATCGAGGAGCCGTACGTCCGTGCGCGCATCGTGTGCCCGGCGGAGTTCATCGGCAACGTGCAGAAGCTGTGTCACGAGCGGCGCGGCGAGTTCCGCTCGATGAGCTACCTGGACCCGACGCGCGTCGAGTTCATCTACGAGCTGCCGCTGGCCGAGATCGTGCTGGACTTCTACGACCGGCTGAAGGGGGGGACGAAGGGCTACGCGTCGCTGGACTGGGAGTTCCTGGAATACCGGCCGAACGACCTGGTCAAGCTGGACATGCTGATCAACGGCGACCCCGTGGACGCGTTCAGCGTGATCATCCACCGCGACAAGGCGTACGAGTACGGCCGCGCGATGGCGGAGAAGCTGAAGGACCTGATCCCGCGGCAGCTCTTCGAGGTCGCGATCCAGGCGGCGATCGGCAGCAAGATCATCGCGCGGGAGACGATCAAGCCGCTGCGCAAGAACGTGACGGCGAAGTGCTACGGCGGTGACATCACGCGCAAGCGGAAGCTGCTCGAGAAACAGAAGGAAGGGAAGCGGCGGATGAAGCAGGTGGGGACCGTGGAGATCCCGCAGGAGGCGTTCCTGGCGGTGCTCCAGGTGGGCGAGTGAGCATGGAGATCGCCGTCATCCTGTCGACCTACAACTGGCCGCGTGCGCTCGAGCTCTCGCTCTGGGCGTACGCGGCCCAGACGTATCGGGACTTTCAGCTCGTCATCGCGGATGACGGCTCCGGTCCGGAGACGCGCGAGCTGATCGAGCGGATGCGCGGCGAGACCGGCATGGAGATCGTCCACGTGTGGCACGAGGACCGCGGCTTCCGCAAGAGCGAGATCCTGAACCGCGCGATCCTCGCCACGGAACGGGAGTACCTGATTTTCTCGGACGGGGACACCATCCCGCGCCGCGACTTCGTGCAGGTGCACGCCGAGCTCGCGGAGCCCGGGTGCTTCCTGGCGGGCGGCTACGTGAAGCTGCCGGCCGACGTCAGCGAGCGCATCACGGTGGCGGACGTGCAGGCCGGCCGTGCGACCGACCTCCGCTGGCTGCGCGCCCAGGGGTTCCGCCCCGGCCGCCACGCGCTCCGTTTCACCACCTTCCGGCCCTGGGCGGCACTGCTCGACCGCCTCACGCCCACGCCGCCGCGCTGGCGCGGCAACAACTCCTCGACCTGGCGCGAGCACCTGCTCGCCGTCAACGGATTCGACATGGAGATGGGCTACGGCGGGCAGGATGCGGCGCTCGGGGACCGGCTGGAGAACCTGGGGCTACGGCCCAAGCGGATCCGCTACCGCACGCTGGCGGTCCACCTGTATCACGAGCGTCCGTGGCGGGACCCGGAGGGCGTGCGCCGCAACAACGAGATCCGGCGCCGCATCCGGGAGAACCGCGAGACGCGTGCACCGCGCGGGATCTCGGAGCTGGAGCCGGTGACACCCGCGCACTGAGCCTCACTCCGGCGGTGCGATCACGCGCCGGCCGCGCGCACCACTTCGTCGTAAAGCGTCTCGAGCAACGCGGTCTGGCGGTGGAGGTCGAAACGTTCCACCGCATGCGCACGTGCGGCGGCCGAGAACCGCGCCCTCAGCCCGTCGTCGGCGAGCAGTGCCGCCAGCCGTTCGGCCAGCGCCGCCTCGTCGCCCGGCGGCACGATCCAGCCCGTCTCCCCATCGATGATGCCGTCGGCGCTGCCGCCGGAGGGAAACGCGACGACGGGCAAGCCCGTGGCCTGCGCCTCGAGGATGGTGATCGGCAGGCCCTCGGCGTTGCCCGTCGGCGTGACGACGCTGGGCGCGCAAAGCACCGCGGAGCGCTGCATCCACGCACGCACCTCGTCGGGCGTTTGCACGCCGACGAAGCGGCAGCGGGCGCCGAGGCTCGCGGCCTCGGCCTCGTGGCGCGCGCGCAGCGGCCCGTCGCCCACCACGACCAGCTCGGCCTCCGGCACCGCCTGCTGCACGCGTGGCATTGCACGCAGCAGATGCGTGAGCCCCTTCTTGCCCACCAGCCGGCCGACGAAGAGGATCTGCGCGCGCGCGCGTTCCGCGAAGTCGCCCGGGGTGAAGCGGCGGGTGTCCACGCCGATGTGGTGCACGACGATCCGGTCCTCCGGGCAGCCGGCCTCGCGCAGGCGCGCGGCGATGAACTCCGAGACGGCGATCACGCGGTGCGCGGCGCGGAACACGCGCAGGCGGCGGCGGCGGTCGCGCTCGTTCCGCGGCCGGGTGGCGATGTCCATGCCGTGGTACGTCACGACCAGCGGCACGCCGAGCGCGCGCGCGATGGGGATGGCGTCCAGCGCGTTGGTGCCGAAATGGGCGTGCAGCAGCACGGGGCGGTGGGCAGCCAGCGCGCGCCGCCACCGGGGCGGCGTCAGGCGCAGCGCCTTGATCGCGGCCTTGGCGAGCCCCGGGCTCAAGGCGTGATCCTCCAGCACCACCCGCTCGTGCCCGGCAAGGTAGGCGGCTCCGGCCTGCGTCAATCGGTAGCCCGCGAACACGGGCCGGTAGCGCTGGAGCGCGCCGCCCTGCGCGGCGATGAACGTCTCCGACCAGGGCAGCAGCTCTTTGCGGAAGATCAGGACGGCCGGCCTGCCTGCGCCGGTGCTGCTCATGCTGCCGGCTCCGCTAGCGGGTTCCGGAACGGCGCACCGGTCAGGAGATTGTGGATGCGGTGGTCGATCGTGTGGTGCGCGAGGACGAAGGCGCGGCCGGCGGCGCGGATGCGCTCGCGGGCATCGTCGTCCGAGACGTAGCGCTCGATCAGCGCGAGCGCGTGCTCCTCGTCATCGTACAGCGCGCAGTGCTCGCCGTCCCGTATGATCTCACGCAGGCCCGGCGCGTTCGGCCCGAGGTAGAAGCCGCCCGCAGCGATGATGCGCCAGAGGCGGTTGGAGGTGTAGCCCCAGACCTGCTCGCGCGCCTGGAATCCGCGGTCGAGCCCGAGGACGATCCGGGCGGACGCGCAGATGCGGCCGATCTCATCGCCGTAGGCGGGCCCGCCCATCCATCCGACCTCGTCGGCGACCGACTGCCAGCCGTTGCCCCATGTGCGCACGCGGAAGCGCCGCGCAATGCGCTTGAGGAACGCGACGCGGTGCTCGTCGGCCGCCGTCCCGATGAACGCCACGTCGCAGGCGTACTTCGCGAGCGGCGCGGCCGGCCGGTCCACATCGGGATCGACACCGTCGGGCAGGAACAACGCGCGGCGCGCGCCGGCGGCCTCGAACAGCGGTGCATGGCCGCCTGCGGTGAGGAACGTCGTGTCGACGCATGCGGCGCGCTCGAGGATCGCCGGGTCGGGCGGGACGCGCAGGTCCCGGTACCACATGACGGAAGGGATGGCGGCGCACAGCTCGCGCAGCACATCCACCGGCACCCCGATCGCCTTGGCGAGGATCAGTCGGTCGGGCCGGAACGCCTTGATGCGTGTGCGCACCCAGGCGCCGGCGCCGCGGCGGCCCAGCAAGCGTAACGCCTTGCGGTCGTCGACGAGTGTGGCGACGTGGCCGGCACGGACGAGCGCGCGGTGGATCCACCGTTCGACGTCCCGTCTGCGGGAGCGTCCGATCACGGCGATGCGCATGCGCGGTTGGCCCCGGGCGGGGCCGGCGCCCGGAGGCTGCCTCTCTCGTCGCATCGCTCGTGCTCGCGGGGTTCCGATCTCGGGTCTACTCCGCCCGGGGGCGCGCCCGTGGTGGCGCGGTGCGGCCGGGCCGCGTTAGTATAATGCCGGCAACGTCCAAGGCAAGCGGCCCGCCGCGAGCCGCAGGTCGCGGCGCGCCCATGACGGGGCACGATGCTTCGATTCCCGATCTTGCGCGGGCCGATCCGCGGCGCCCGGTGGCGGCTGGACGGCGGCGGAAAGGTGCTGCGCGTCCTGAACGGCACCTATGAGCCGGAGCAGACCCGCCTCGCCGTCGAACTGGTGCGGCCGGGGGCCACGGTGTTCGACGTGGGCGCGCACATCGGCTACTACACGCTCCTGTTCTCGCGGCTGGTGGGTCCAGAGGGGCGGGTCGTCGCGTTCGAGCCGAGCCCGCGCAACCTGCCGGTGCTGCGCTGGCACGTGGCGCGGAACGGATGCGCGAACGTGCAGGTGGAGGCCGTTGCGGTGTCAGACGAGACCGGAGCGGCGCGGTTCGCGGCCGGCACCGGCAGTGGAACGGGCCGGCTCGCGGAGTCGGGGACGGTGGAGGTGCGTACGATCCGGCTGGATGACTATGTGGACGCGGGCGGGCCGATGCCCGATGTGTTGAAGATCGACGTCGAAGGCGCCGAGCTCGCGGTGTTGCGAGGCGCCGTGGGCGTGCTCCGTGATGCACGGCCCGCCATCCTGCTTTCCACGCACGGTGCGGACGTGCACCGCGCGTGCATCGGTCTGCTGCGGGAGCACGGGTACGAGCTGACGCCGGTGCTCGGAGGCGACGTGGAGCGCGCGCCCGAGCTGCTGTGCATGCCGGCGGCCCCTGCCCGGACCTGATCGCCCTCATGCGGCTTTCCGTCATTATCTCGACGTACAACCAGCCCCGGTTCCTTGAGCTGGTATTGTGCGGTTACTCGGTGCAGACGCGCCGGGACTTCGAGATCGTCATCGCGGACGACGGGTCGGGGCCGGAGACGGCAGAGGTGATCGAGCGGGCGCGGCGCGAGCTCGGGCTCTCGATCCGGCACGTGTGGCACGAGGATCGGGGGTTCCGCAAGTGCGAGATCCTCAACCGCGCGATCCTCGAGGCGGAGGGCGATTACCTCCTGTTCACGGACGGAGACTGCATCCCGCGGAAGGACCTGATCGAGACGCACATGCGGCTGGCGGCGCCGGAACGCTTCATCGCCGGCGGGTACCTGAAGTTGCCCGCGGCGGTGTCGGAGGCAGTGGACGAGGAGGCGGTGCGCAGCGGCGCCGTCACGGACTTGCGGTGGCTCCGCGCGCGAGGCTGGCGTCCCGGCCGGCGTGCGCTCAGGTTGGTCCGGTCTCACCGGCTCGGCGCGCTGTTCGACCTGGTGACGCCGACGCGGACGCATTTCCACGGCAACAATTCGTCGACCTGGCGCGCGGCGATCGAAGCGGTGAACGGATTCGATCAGGAGATGGGATACGGCGGGCTCGACCGCGGGATCGGGTACCGGCTCGAGAACTACGGAATCAAGGGTGTGCAAGCCCGGCACCGCGCGGTGTGCATGCACCTCCACCACGAGCGGCCCTACCGGGATGCCGCGGTGCTGCGCCGGAACCGGGAGATCCTCGACCGGATCCGGCGCACGGGGGAGACGCGTGCGCGGCGCGGGCTGGCGGAGTTGAGGGCGGGCGCCGCGGAACAGGGCGCGGCGTCGCCCGGCAACCGGGAGGAACCATGACTCAAGCCCCGGATGGCAAGCGCTGGATCGTCGGCGTGGACCTGGGTGGAACGAACATCGTTGTGGGCGTGCTGCCGTTCTCCGGCGGCGAGGTGCTGGCGCTGCGGACCGCGCCGACGGAAGCGGCGCGGGGCGCGAAGTTCGTCGTGGACCGCATCACGTCGATGATCGAGGAGGCGATCGCCGCCGTGATCGCGGAGCACGGCGGCTCGCGTGAGGACTTCTGCGGCGTCGGGATCGGCTCGCCCGGGCCGCTGGACCGGAAGACGGGCGTGGTGATCAACACGCCGAACCTGGGCTGGCGCAACTTCCCGCTGCGGGACCTGATCTCCAACGCGGTGGGGCTGCCGGCCACGCTGGACAACGACGCGAACTGCGCGACCTACGGCGAGTGGTGGCTCGGGGCAGGGAGGGGCGTGGACACGCTCGTCGGGCTGACCCTCGGGACGGGGATCGGCGGCGGCATCGTGTTGAACGGCGAGATCTACCACGGCGTGAGCGATGCGGCGGGCGAGATCGGCCACATGACGATCGACTCGACCGGCCGCAAGTGCAAGTGCGGGAACTACGGCTGCCTGGAGGCCTACGCGTCCGGCCCGGCGATCGCGCTGCGCGCGGTGGAGGGGATCGAGGCCGGGGCGGAGACGATGCTTCCCGACCTCGTCAACGGCCGGCTCGAGGACATCACGGCGGCGACGGTCTACGAGGCCGTGGTGCTCGGCGACCCGTACGCCAACGAGGTGATGAAGGAGACCGCGAAATTCCTCGGCGCGGGCGTCGCCAACATCATCAACATTCTGAATCCGGCGATGGTGGTGATCGCGGGCGGCGTGACGCGCGCGGGCGACCACCTCTTCGTCCCACTGCGCGCCGAGGTGCGCAAGCGCGCCTTCCGCAGCGCGGAGGAGGCGTGCCAGATCGTGTCCGGCCAGTTGCCGGGCACCGCCGGCGTCATCGGCGCGGCCGCGGTGTTCAAGCGCGAGGTGTACGGGAAGGTCTGACGGCGCGCCGTGCGGGCGTGGCGTGGCCCGGGCCGGGTCGACGGCCGGGCCTCGCGGCGGCGCGCGCGGAGGAGGACGCAGCTCAGTCATGCCGCGACTCGGGGTGGTCGGCACCATGGTGTGGGACCGGATCTACGCGCGCGACGGCCGCGAGGCGCCGGTCGAAGAGTGGGGCGGGATCACGTACGCGCTCGCCGCGCTCGCCGCCGCACGGCCGGACGGCTGGACGGTCGTGCCGATCATCAAGATCGGAAGAGACCTCGAGGAGGAGGCGCTGCGATTCCTGCGCGCGCTGCCCGGCTTCGACCTGGAGCACGGCATCCGCGTGGTGCCGGAGCCCAACAACCGGGTCGAGCTGCGCTATCAGGACCGAGAGCGGCGCACCGAGCGGCTCACGGGCGGCGTGCCGCCGTGGACATTCGACGAGATCGCCCCGCTCCTCGAGGGACTGGACGCGCTGTACATCAATTTCATCTCGGGCTTCGAGCTCGACCTCGAGACCGCGACACGCGTGCGGCTCGCGTTCCACGGCCCGATCTACGCGGATCTGCATTCGCTGCTGCTCGCGGTGGATCCGGCGGGATACCGCGTGCCCCAGCCGCTGGTCGCGTGGCGTGAGTGGCTGCGTTGCTTCGACATCGCGCAGGTCAACGAGGCCGAGCTGGGTTTGCTTGCGCACGCGTGGGGCGACCCGTGGCGCTTCGCGGCGGAAGTGGTCGGGGAGGATCTGCGCCTGCTGCTCGTCACGCTCGGCGAGCGGGGCGCGGCGTACGTCGCGTCGCCGGCGTTCCGCCCCCAGCCGCTGAGCTGGTACGAGCCCGGTCTGGCGCCTCGCCGCCCGCTCGCCGTGCCGGGCACGGTCCGCAGCGAGCACGTGACGCAGATCGACGGGCCGCGGGATGGCGACCCGACCGGCTGCGGTGACGTCTGGGGCGCGACCTGCTTCGCGAGCCTGCTCGCGGGCCTGTCGCTCCACGACGCGATCGCCGCGGCGAACGCCGCCGCCGCGCGCAACGTCGAACATCGTGGCGCGACGGGGCTCCACCTCTTTCTCCAGGGACGGATCGCGACGTGAATCTCATCGAGGTGCCGCGTGAGCTGGACGAGCGCAGCTTCGACCCGCTCGTCAACGCGCTGGTCGCCAGCGGCGGGGGGCGCGTGCTCTTCGACGCCAGGCACACACGCTGGCTGGACCCATACGGCATGCTGGGACTGCTCGCGTTGGGGACCGTCGCCGGCCGCTCGGGCGAGCGGCCGCGCCTCCAGCTTCCAGCGTCAGCCGACGTGCAGAGTTACCTGGGCCGCATGGGCTTCTTCGAACAGGCGGAAGCCATCTACGAGATGCACGGTGTGCAGCGGCGCGGCCGCGAGACGCGCGGCGCGGAGAAAGGCTCGGACGTTCTGCTCGAGATCACGCCCGTGCGCTCCCACGTGGACATCCACGAAGTCGTGGATCGTGTGCACGAGCGCGCCATCGTCCTGCTTTCCGGGCAGCTCGGCTATCTGCGCTCGGAGGCCATGCAGTTCAGCGTGATCCTCTCCGAGGTTTGCCAGAACATCGTCGAGCATGCTGGTGCCGATGGTTGGGTCGCAGCGCAGACGTACAGCAGGACGCGCCAGCTCGCGCGCCGCGTGGTGCGCATCGCCGTCATGGACCTGGGCATGGGCTTCAAGGCATCGCTGGCCAGCACGCACGCGACGCGCTACGGCGACCGGTGGAACGACGCCACCGCGCTCGAGGCCGCGTTCATCCACGGGCTTACGCGCTTCCACGACCCGGGCCGCGGCCAGGGGCTCCAGCAGATCCGCCGCAACGTCGGGCGCTGGGGCGGCAAGGTCTCGATCCGCAGCGGCACGGCTCGCATCGCGGACATCCCCGACTACGACGACGCGCCGCCGCTGGAGGAGAACCTGCCGCCGTTCCCCGGCGCCCAGATCTTCATCGAGCTGCCGGCGCGCGTCACGCAGGGGGGAACGCCGGTGGCCGCCGGCTCGGCACAGCGGCGGGGAGTCACGCGATGAACGGACCAAACCGCGTCGTGCCGTTGCGGTTCGACCTCTCAGACCTGGTCCGGAGGTCCGTCGCGAGCCTCTATTCACACCTCGTCACGCGCCCGACGGGCCAGGCCCTGCGCATCGGGATCGAGAGCCAGATCGCGGAGCTCGGCGCCATCTGCGTTTCGATCCTGGATTTCACGCAAGTCGTCGTGCTCGACTACAGTTGCGCCGACGAGACCGTCGCCAAGCTGCTGATGCGCTACCAGCAGCCCGACCGCCCGGCGGAGGCGTATTTCATCGCGCGCGGCGTCGCGGAGCGGCACAGAGATGCGCTGGAGACGGTGCTCGAGCGACACGGGCTCGCGCTCGCGGCGGAGGTGCATGACGTGGGGCCCGTACTGCTCGGAGCCGCGTCGGCGCGGGAGCGTGAGGTGTGGGCTGCCCTGGAGACGCTGGTTCACGCGGAGGCGAGGGACGTGGCGGGCGCGCTCGGCGCCTCGTCCAGCGAGGCAGTGGACGTGCTGGATCGGCTGGTCGAGCGGCGGCTCGCGGTGAAGCAGGAGTACTCGGGCGTCTACTCCGCGTTGACCGGCCTGGTAGGATCGCTCTGAGCGACTCGCGCCGGATGGAGCGGCGCGAGCCGCTCAGGCCAGCTCGCCGTTCAGCTCGCGCGCCAGCACACGGTTCGTGGCCTTGAGCACGGCGAGGGCGGCAGCCGTCTCGAGCCCGTCGTCCGCCGGATGCGCACCCGCGAGCAGGAGCGGCTGGCGGCCGAACCTGGGCGACATCGCGAGGACGGCGACGTGCACGAACTCGTGGTCGAGGGCGCGCACCAGCGCAGCGCCATCCAGGTCCCAGCGGATCGATCCGCCGCAGGCCTGCGTCGCCGCCTGGAGGACGGCGGTGGCAGCGGCGCGCATGCGGCCCTGGTCGGAGTCCAGCTCCGAGCCGCTGCCGGTGAGCTCCTTCTTGCCCAGTCCCAGTCGGACCTGGACGCTCACCTTCCCGCCCATCAGCGAAGTCTGGAGCCCCTGGAACGTGAGCCGCGGCTCGGCATCGAGCGCGTCGGGTGCCGGCGGCGGTTCGGGCCGCTGTTGCTCGGCCGCCATCGGGGCCGTTGCCGTTCTCCCGTCGGCGAGCTGGGCGATGCTGATCACGCGCTGATCTACCGGGACGCCAAGCCGCTCCTCGAGCAGGTCACGGACGTCGCGCGCCAGGTGGCGGACGTCCGGTCCGGGCCCGACGAGCAGGTGCACCTCGCGCGGGTGGCCGTAGATGTCTTCCCGCACGTGCGCACCGAGAACGGAAGGCAGCTCGAGGAGGGCCGCTTCTGCCGCCTCTTTCGTTCGGACGTTCTTCATCACCGGATTCCGGGGTTGGTCGGGGAGTCGATTGACGATGTGCGGAGCACGGTGCCGGCGTCAAGGGGTGGCGAGTTGCAGCGCCCCCGCAGGGCGCATAGCTTAGCCCGGCACGGCGATTGCCCAGGCAGTTCCCGGAACGCACAGATCGCCAGGTACGCTTCCGCGGGGGCCATGTCGGTATGAAAGGCGTGATCATGGCCGGTGGCTTCGGTACGCGCCTGAAGCCGCTCACCATCCACCGTCCCAAGCCGATGGTGCCGATCGCGAATCGGCCCATCATGGAGCACATCGTCAACCTACTGAAACGGCACGGGATCACCGACCTCGTCGCGCTGCTTTACTTCCAGCCAGAGCACATCACCGAGTACTTCGGCGACGGCTCCGCCTTCGGCGTCCGCATGCGCTACATCACGGCCGATGCGGACTACGGCACGGCGGGGGCGGTGCGGTACGCGAGCGACCTGCTCGAAGGCGACCGCGTGCTGGTGATCAGCGGGGACGTGCTCACGGACTTCGATCTCACCCGGCTGATCGAGGAGCACGAGGCGCGCGGCGCCGAGGCGACCATCACGCTGACCTCGATGGAGAACCCGCTCGCGTTCGGCATCGTGATCGTGGATCACGAGACGGGGCGGATCGAGCGCTTCCTCGAGAAGCCCACCTGGGGCGAGGTCTTCAGCGACACGATCAACACGGGCATCTACGTGCTGGAGCCGCAGGCGCTCGAACGGGTGCCGCCGCGGACGAACGTGGACTTCGCGCGCGACCTTTTCCCGCAGATGCTGCGCGAGGGCGCCGCGCTGTTCGGCCATGTGGCGCAAGGCTACTGGCGCGACGTCGGCAACCTGGACGAGTACCGCCGCGCGCATGAGGACGTGCTCGCGGGACGCGTGCAGATCGTGCTGCCGGGCCAGCGGCGCGACCTCGAGAAGGCAACGCTGTGGGGCGAGTCGGGCGCCGCGGTCGCACGCGATGTCCGCTTCGGCGGCACCGTCCTGCTCGGCCGTGGCGTGCGCGTGGGCCGCGGGGCCGTGCTGGAGAACGTGGTCGTCGGCGCTGGGGGCGAGATCGGCGAGGGGGCGGAGCTGCGCAACGTCGTGTTGTGGGAGGGCTGCCGCGTCGGTGAGGGCGTGCAGATGACCGAGACGGTGTGCGCGGCCGGCGTGCGCGTCGGCGATCGCGCCCTGATCCGAGAGAAGACGATCCTCTCGGACCGCGCCGAGGTCGGCGCCTTCGCCGTCGTCGGGCCGAACGTGAAGGTCTGGCCGGACAAGGTCGTGGATGAGCGGGCGATCCTCACGCATTCGCTCATCTGGGGCGAGGCGTGGGAGCGGACGCTGTTCCACGGCGCGCGCGTGAGCGGCATCCCGAACGCGGAGGTCACGCCGGAGATCGCCGCGCGCCTGGGTGGCGCGTACGGCGCGATGCTGGGGAAGGGGGCCTACGTCGCCGCTTCGCGCGACTCGGACGCCGCCTCGCGGATGATCAACCGCGCGATCATCACCGGGCTGATGTCGGTGGGCGTGAACGTCGAGGACCTGCGCGAGATGCCGATCCCCGTCGTCCGCCACGCCGTCAACTACGGGCGCGAGAACGGCGGGATCCACGTGCGCCGCTCGCCGTTCGACTCCAAGGTCGTGGACATCCTGTTCTTCGACGACGACGGGCGAGACCTGCCGCCGGGAAAGACGCAGTCCATCGAGCGCCTCTTCGGCCGCGAGGACTTCCCCCGCGCGGGCCCGGACGGGACGGGTGACCTGAACTATCCGACGCGCGTGGTCGAGGGCTACCGGGAGCACTTCCTCTCCGAGGTGGATCGCGCCCTGATCGCGGAGCGGCGGTTCACGCTGGTGGTGGACTACGCGTATGGCACCACGGTGCAGGTCTTCCCGGGGCTGCTCGGCGTGCTGCACACGGAGACCGTCAGCCTGGACGCCTACGAGGCGCCGGGCCGCCTGTCCCGCAGCGAGGAGGAGTTCCGCGACGCCCTGGCCCGGCTCGGTGGGATCGTGCGTTCGATCGACGCCGAGCTCGGCCTCTGGACCGACCCCGGCGGCGAGGTGATCCATCTCGTCGACGATACGGGTCGTCCGCTTTCGCCGGAGCTCGCGCAGGTCGTGTTCGTCGGCCTCGCGCTCGAGCATCTCGGAGTCCGGCGCGTCGCCATCCCCGTCACCAGCCCGGTGATCACGGCGAACATCATCCGGGAGGCGGGCGCCGAGCTGATCTGGACCAAGACCGAGCACCACGCGATGATGGCCTCCGCCGCGGAGGCTGACTTCGTGGCGGGCGTTCGCGGCGAGTTCATCTTCCCGGCCTTCATCCCCGCCTACGATGGCATGTTCGCGGCGGTCAAGCTGCTGGAGGCGCTTGCTCGCTCGGGGGTCCGCCTGGGCGAGGTCGCGGACCGGTACCCGCCCATCTACATGCGCACGGCGCGCATCGCGTGCCCGTGGGGCAGGAAGGGTGCGGTCATGCGGCGACTGATCGAGGAGACCGAGGACGAGGACCGGCAGCTCGTCGACGGCGTCAAGGTCTGGCTGAGCGACCGCGAATGGGCGCTGATCATCCCGCACTCGGACAAGCCGTACTTCGTCATCACCGTCGAGGGCGAGACGGAGGAGCGGGCGCAGGCGCTGCTCGCCCGCTACTCGGAGATGGTGGAGCGGTGGCGTGACCAGGCCTGACGGCCGAGCACGTTTACGAGTACGAGTACGTTTACGTGTACGTGCACGTGCTCGTAAACGTAAGCGTGCCCGTAAACGTACTCGTTCTCCGGCTGTTCTTCCCTCATGAAGCGAATCCTGCTCGGCGCTGGCGGCGTCCTGGCGGCGGCGCTCCTCGTCATCGCGATCCTCAGCGCGTACGCATCCACGGCACGGCCGGACTATGACGGCACCCTCGAGATCAAAGGACTCGAGCGGCCGGTCGAGGTGTGGTACGACTCGCTCGCTGTCCCTCACGTGTGGGCGGCCTCACTGGAGGACCTGGTCTTCGCGCAGGGGGTCCTGCACGCGCGCGAGCGGCTGTGGCAGATGGAGATGTTCCGGCGCGTCGCGGAGGGGCGGCTCGCGGAGATCCTGGGCCCGGGCCTGGAGGAGACGGACCGCTTTCTGCGCGTGCTCGGGTTGTGGCGCGCGGCAGAGATCGAGGAGCAGGCGCTGACGCCGGAAGTGCGCCGCCTGTTCGAGCGGTACGCGGCGGGCGTGAACGAATGGATCCGCACGCGCCGCGGCGCGCTGCCGCCAGAGTTCCTCGTGCTGCGTTTCCGCCCGGAGCCGTGGACGGTGCGCCACGTCGCGGCGATCATCAAGCTCATGTCCTACGACCTCTCCGCTTACCAGGCGGGCGTGGAGGCGAGCGCCGCGCTGCGGCGGCTGGGCGAGGAGAAGGCGCGGCTGCTCATCCCGGCGTATCCTGCCTGGGCGCCGACGATCATCGAGGGGCCGGAGCCGCCCGAGCCGCCCGTCGCGGCGGCCCTGTTGCTGGAAGCGGCGAGCATGACGCGTGCGTCCAACGCGTGGGTCATCGGCGGCCAGCGCACGCGATCGGGCAAGCCGATCCTCGCGAACGACATGCACCTGTCGCTGCGCGCGCCCAGCCTGTGGTACCTCATGGCCCTGCACGCGGAGGAACCGGCGCTGGACGTCGCCGGGATGACGATTCCCGGCGCTCCGTTCGTGATCGCGGGGCACAACCGCGCGGTCGCGTGGGGCTACACCAACGCGATGGTCGACGACGCCGACCTCTTCATCGAACGCGTGGATCCCGCGGACAGTACGCGCTACATCACTCCCGAGGGCAGCCTGCCGTTCGAGGTCTACCCGGAGACGTTGCGCGTGCGCGGCCGGGACAGCGTGACCGTCGTGAACGTGCGCTGGACGCGGCACGGCCCGGTCATCACACCGGTCGAGCCTGACCTGGGAGGCGAGCTGATCTCGCTGCGCTGGGCGGGCCACGACCCGTCGCGCACGGGCCGCGCGATCCTCGCCCTCAACCTCGCGGCCGGACCCGACGACGTGATCCGTGCTGTCGAGGACTTCGACGACCCGCACCAGAACGTGGTGTTCGCGGATACGGCCGGGCATATCGGCTACGTCATGGGCGGGCGTGTGCCGCTGCGGGGCGTGGACCGGCGG
>Ga0207873_1001952_pt1 | contig 18173 bp, 14 predicted proteins | sample BGWIniCompost_FD_187373 | JGI IMG/M metagenome (GOLD analysis project Ga0207873, IMG submission 187373) | Cellulose adapted compost microbial communities from Newby Island Compost Facility, Milpitas, CA, USA - BGW Initial Compost (SPAdes)... ...
CCTGTCAGCGATCGAAGAGGCAGCGGCACCCCCGCTGCCTCTTCGGCTTTTTGTCAGCGCCGTTTCGTGCCAGCGCCGTTTCGTGCCAGCGCCCGTTCCCGGAGCGCCGTGGTGACGATGTTCGCGGCGCCGTCCCCCTGTCGGCGCCGTCTCGTGTCAGCCCTCGCCCGGAGGCCTCGGCTCCTCCCAGCCCCCACCGGCGGGGGCATCCCCGCCGGGCGCTTCCGACGCGGGGGGCGCGGAGGGAGGCGCAGGGGGCTCGGAAGGTGCTGGAGCCGGCGCCGGAGCCGTGGTGCGAGGGAGCTGCTCGCCGCAGTCACAGGGCTCGAAGCCGGCTCCATCCTCTCGACACGCCTGGCCACCGCTGCACCCGCCCGGCCCCACGCAAGCCTGGGTCGCGCCGGGGACGCACTGGGTGGGCGCCGGGGCCTTCGGCAGGGTGGGCAGGGAGCTCGGCGCGTCCTCCGCGGAGCTCGCGTCGTTGGCGCCGCAGCGCACGATCAGCTCCGAGGCCTGCACCCGAGTCCGGTACCCGGTCGGACCGCCGAGCACCTTGCCCCGGGTGCCCCCGCCCGTCACCTCGTAGCCTGCGTCGCCGCACAGCATGTCCGCACGGCTCGCGCAGCGTTGCATCGACTCACCACAACGGATCTGCCACGAACCATCCGCCAGCCGCTTCTCCTGCGCCGCAGAGCAGGCGCCGAGGACGAAGAGCAGGCCGCCGAGGAGTCCGGCTGAAGCTTTCATGGGCTGCAAGCTAGCCGACGGCGCGGCGCACGTCAGCTGCCTTTCGGTTCACGCCAGCCGTCGCAAACGCTCGATCACGTCGCGGCGAAAGGCGCTCAACGCTTCGTCGACTAGCCCGAGCGGGTCCCGTGAGCCGTCGTGCATCAACGCCGTCAGATCCATGGCCCACACCACACCCGTATGGCGATCCACCTCGTGGCTCTCGGCGAAGGTGGCGTGGGCGCGCCGTCGCCCCAGGGCGCCGAGGTCGTAGCGCTTGCCGCCGGCGATCTGGGAGTCGAACACGCCGAGCAGGGCCGCCTGCAGGTTCTCGTGTCCGTCGAGAGGCAGCGCCACCTTGAGCTCGTCGGGGAGCCAGTCGAGATCCCGCCACACCTCGCAGCCGATGAGCCGCCGTGGCCGCGCGCTCGGGTCGACGCGCTGGAGCGCCGTCAACAAGCGCAGCGTCACCGCCACGTGGGTGTCGTGCGCGTCCGCCAGGTTGTGAGTGTAGATCACCTCCGGCGCGCAGGACGTCACGAGCGCCGCGAGGTCCTCCACGACCTCCGCGGCCCCCTCCTTCACGGCGCGACTGGGATGGTCCAGGAGCACCTGCGCCGCGTACTCGCCGACGGACGCGGCCTTCTTCTGCTCCCGACGGCGGACCGCCCTCATCTGCGCGTCGTCGTAGCTGGCGTACTCACCCTGCCGCGGGCTGCCCGCGCCGTCGGTGACGACGATCCCGCTGAACCAGCGATCCGATCGCTGAAAGCACTCGAGGATGCCGTGGATGGCGAAGATCTCGAGGTCGTCCTGATGGGCGCCGACGCCGAGATGCGTGGTGCGCGCCAGGGCCGCCTCCGGTGCGAGCCCGTCGGGGACGAAGATCTCTGCGCCGGATCGGTGGAGTTTCATGAGCTCCTCGAGGGCGGCAGACTCGCCGCGGCAAGGGCCTGTCCGACGCGGCGGCTCGCCTCGTCAGGGAGGTGCAAGGTCACGACGCGCGCGAGCTCGGGGGCATCCCGATCCAACACCGCGCGGGCCGCTGCGACGAGGATCCGTCCCCCGAGCCCGGACGTGACGCGCCCCAGCAGCAGGACATGCTCCAGCTCGTAGAACGTCGCGTAGTGCGCCAGCGCATACCCGAGGTACACCCCGACGCTCTCGAAGACCCGCCGGGCGCGCTCGTCCCCGGCGGCGAGCCGTCGCTGCACCTGCTCCAGCCGCGCACCGGGCGGAGCGCTCAGGTCGAGGTCGAGCCCCGCCCGCGGGGCGAGCCGCAGGACCGCGTCCTGAGAGAGGTACTGGCTCCCGATCCCCCGATCCCCGGACCACTCCGTGTCGATGGGCGCGCTCGGCGACTCGTCCACCGGCGCGAAGGCGAGCTCGTTGAGCCAGCCCGTGACGAAACCGTCGCGATCCACGTAGCCCACCGCCTCACTCGTCCCCAAGGCGATGCCGAGCACGGGACGCACGCCGAGGGTCATCGCGCCGGCGAGGGCCGCCACGTCGCCGTCGTTGGCGACCTGGACGGGCACGTCCCCCAGCGCCCGCGCCGCGTCGAGGTAGATGCTCTCGATCGTCGCCTCGAAATCCGCCGGGGGCACCTTGCGAAACAGGGACGCCACCCGGGTGCGGTTGTCCACGTAGATGCCCGCGGAGCTGACGCCGAGGGCGTCGACCCGCGGCAGGTGACGAGCCGCCGCGCGCAGGGAGTCGAGCACCCCCGCGACGTGATAGGCGGGATCCGCTTGCTCCTTCGGGTGCCAGACGACCTCCGCGGAGTAGACCTCCTTCCCGTCGATGACCGCCGCGACCTTCCTGTCGCTGCCCCCCGCGTCGAAGCCGATGCGGCAGCCGTCCCAGTGCCCCCCGATGGCGCGGCGCACCTCGCGCTCCGGCGGCAGCTCCTCCGCTGACGCCGCTCGCACCACCTGAAGGCGGGGTCGAGCATACACCCGGGCCATGAACTCGGCGTCGAAGGCGCGCGCGCCCCCCGGCGCGTGGGCACGCTCGAGGTGCGCCACGACGTCCTGCGGTCCGGCGACGTGCACCGTGTGCGCTCCTCGCTGCCACAGGAGAAACTTCAAGGTCCGCTCCGCCTGGCGGAGGTTCTCCTCTGCGCGGGGATGCCGCGTGGGGAGCACGTGGGTGGCGAATCGCGCCACCGCGCCGCCGTCGCGCTCGAGGGCGAACGTCAGAGGTTGCTCGTCGCCGGAGTCGTTGACGGCGCGCGCGAAGGCTCGTCGCGCCAGCGCCGTCGGGCGGAACTCGGGATCGAGCGGTGGTGTCATCGCCGGAGGCGCGTCGAAGGAGACAACGGTCATCGGAGCGCTCCGAGCTTACCCCAGCACCGCGCTCCCACGGGTCCCGACCTGAGCGGCCACCTAAGCGCGCTGGCCCCTCCGCCGTTCCCAGCGAGCAGCGTGGACAGCGTTCGCTCGACGGAGCTCCTCGACATTCCATCCAGCCGGAGGGCCCTCCCCCCCGGGCTGGCAGGCGCCGAGCCGACGACGGAGCTCCTGCGCCGCCCAGCCCAAGGCGCTGCACAGGACACCCCACGCTCGTACGCACCGCCCGCCCCGCACGCCCCACCGCAGGCCTGGAGCCTGGCGAGGACGGCGCTCCCACTGCTCGCCCTCGCGGCGCTCGTCGCGGTGACCAGCGCTGGCGTCGCGCGCTTCGCGGCGGAGGTCTGGAACGAGCGCGAGGAAGCGGCGGCGTCGCAGGATCCGGCGCCGCGCCAGCGCTGGTTCACGGGGGAGGTGGTGGTGACCCTCGACGAGTCCCTCGACGCCCTGGGCCCTCAGGCGGAGGACGCCTTGCGCGCCGCGTTCCTGGCTTGGCAGGGCACCGACGCGCAGCTCCCCGTCGTGCGCTTCGTCCGCGGCAAGGGCGCTCGCCCCAGCCTCACGCCGGACGGCGAAAACTCCGTCCTCGTCGCACCCATCGACTTCGACGGACACGAGACCGATCTGGCCATCACCATCGGCTTCTCGCATCCCCGGACCGGGGAGATCACCGAGGCGGACATCGTCATCAACTCCCGCCACGTCTTCTCCATCCTCGAGCAGCCCACGAGCGTCACGACCACCGAGGCGGCGGCCCTGGTCCCGCCCCGAGCCAACGCCGCTCTGCGTCCGCTCTCCTGCCTCGGCGACGCGAACGGCGCCGCCTGCGGGCAGACCTACGACCTGCAGAACGTGCTCACCCACGAGGTGGGGCACTTCTGGGGCCTCCCCGAAGACTTCGAGGATCGGGGCTCGACCATGTACAGCTGCACCAGCGCCTGCGAGGTGCACAAGCGCCAGCTCGCCCACGCGGACATCCAGGCGCTCCAGGTGCTCTATGGCACCGCGCCCCCGGGCGGCTGCGGCGGCGCGCGGTTCTCCCGAGCTCCCACCGGCAGCAGCCTCGGCACCGCGGCGGTCGCCACGGCTTTGGGCGTCGTCGGCCTCCTGTGGGGCGGACGACGCCGTCGACGCGCGAGAACGGCTCAGCCCGGGACGAGCACCAGGCACCCGAGGGGCGGCAAGCGCAGCAGCAGCGACTGATCCCGGCCGTGGGCGGCGATGGGCTCGGTGTGCAGCTCCCGGATCGTCTCGAACTCGCTCCCGCCGAAGCGCCGATCGTCGCTCGAGAGCCGCTCGACGTAGCGCCCCGCCTGGGGCACGCCGATGCGATAGTCCTCCCGCGGCACCGGGGTGAGGTTGAGCACCACCACGCAGTGGGCGCCGCCCGGACCGGCGCTGCACACCTTGCGCAGGTAAACCAGCACGGAGTTGTCCCGATCTGAGCAGTCGATCCACTCGAAGCTCTCCGGCGAGGGATCATCGAGCCAGAGCTCCTGGCGCTCCGCGTACATCTTGCCGAGCTCGGCCATGAACGTGAGCAGCGCCTGCCGCTGGGGGTGGTCGGCGAGGTGCCAATCCACCGAGCCATCGACGTTCCACTCGCCGTGCTGCCCGATCTCCGTGCCCATGAAGATGAGCTGCTTGCCCGGTCGCGTCACCTGGTAGGCGAGCAGAAGCCGGAGGTTGGCGAGCTTCTGCCAGAAGTCCCCCGGCATCTTCTCGATCAGCGAGCCCTTGCCGTGCACGACCTCGTCGTGGCTGATCGAGTTGATGAAGCGCTCCGTGTACTCGTAGAGCATCGCGAAGGTGAGCTGATCCTGGTGGTACTTGCGGTGCACCGGCTCCTTCTGGAAGTAGCCCAGAGTGTCGTGCATCCAGCCCATGTTCCACTTGAACGTGAAGCCAAGACCGCCGGCCTCCGGGGGTCGCGTGATGCCGCCCCAGGCCGTCGACTCCTCCGCCACCGTGAAGGCCCCCGGCGCCTCTTCACGCACGGCGATGTTCATGGCGCGCAGAAAGTCGATGGCGTCGAGGTTCTCCCGGCCGCCGTACACGTTGGGCACCCACTGCCCCTCCTCGCGGCTGTAGTCGAGGTAGAGCATCGAGGCGACGGCGTCGACGCGGAGGCCGTCGATGTGGAACTCGTTCAGCCAGTAGATCGCGTTGGCGATGAGGAAGCTCCGCACCTCGCGGCGCCCGTAGTTGAAGATGAGCGTGCCCCAATCCGGGTGCTCGCCGCGTCGCGTGTCTTCGTGCTCGTACAGGGCGGTGCCGTCGAAGCGCCGCAGCGCGAAGTCGTCCTTGGGAAAGTGCGCGGGCACCCAGTCGACGATCACGCCGACGCCATGGCGATGGCAGTAATCGACGAAGAACTTGAGGTCGTCGGGCTCCCCGTACCGGGCCGTCGGCGAGAAGTACCCGGTGACCTGGTAACCCCAGGAGGGATAGAAGGCGTGCTCCGCCAGGGGCATCAGCTCCACGTGGGTGAAGCCGAGCTTCTTCACGTGCTCGACGAGCCGCGGCGCGATCTCGCGGTAGCTCATGGAGCGGTACCCGTCCTCGGGGACCCGCGCCCAGGAGCCCAGGTGCAGCTCGTAGATGTGCACGGGTTCGCGCGTGATGTCCCGCTTCGCGCGATCCTCCATCCAGGCTCGATCGCCCCACTCGTAGTGGGTCTCGAAGACGATCGAGGCGGTCTGCGGCGGGCACTCCATGCGCCGCGCCATGGGATCGGTCTTGACGCGCAGATCCCCCATCTGCGTCTTGATCTCGTACTTGTAGAGCTCACCGGCGCCCACGCCGGGCACGAAGAGCTCCCACACGCCCGAGCTCCCGAGGGAGCGCATCGGCATCAGCCTGCCGTCCCAGTTGTTGAAGGCGCCGACGACGCTCACCCGCTTGGCGTTGGGCGCCCACACCGTGAACGCGGTCCCCCGCACCCCGTCGAGCTCCATGGGGCGCGCTCCCAAGGCCTGCCAGAGGCGGCGGTGCGTGCCCTCGCCGAACAGGTAGAGATCCAGCTCCCCTACGGTCGGGAGGAACCGGTAGGGATCGACGAGCTCCCACGTCGTCCCCCCGGGAAAGCTGAAGCGGAGACGATAGGAAAGCGGCAGCGCGCGGTCCGGGAGGTGCAGTCCGAAGACGCCGCCGCCGAGCGGCTGCATCGGGCGGGACTCCCCTCCTTCGAGCACCACGTCGCAGCCCTCGGCGTCCGGGTGGAACGAACGCACCAGCACACCGCCCCCAAAGGCGGGCTCCACCGGGTGGGAGCCGAGCAGCCCGTGTGGATTGTAGTGCTCCACCCGTTGGAGGGCGGCGAGTGCCTCGGGCTCGATGTTCAATACGTTGTCGTGGGCGCGGGCGTTCATTCGGTACCTTCGTAGCAGAGCAATACGAGCGAGTGAGGAGCCACATTCAACATCGTGCCCTTGGGGACGCGATGAGTGGATTGTGCGGTGTTGACCAGCTCGTGCCAGTAGCCTCGCTCGGGCAAATCCGGCAGGCGAAACTGGCGTGCGCGGTTGCTGGAATTCAACAGCAAGAGGAGCGTCTGCCCCATGTTCGGACGACCGCGCTCGTCGACGTCGTCGGACGCGCGGCCGTGGATCAACATCCCGAGCATGCGGTTCTTCGGGCTGCGCCAGTCGTCATCCGTCATCTCACGGCCATCGGGGCGCATCCACTGCACGTCCTTCACGCCCCGGTCCGTCACCGGGTTGCCTGCGAAGAAGCGACGCCGACGGAACACCGGGTTCGACCGCAGCACCCGGAACACGCGCCTGGCGAACTCGAGCAGCTCACGCTGGTTGTCGTCGAGATCCCAGTCGATCCACGTGAGCTCGCTGTCCTGGCAGTAGGCGTTGTTGTTGCCCTTCTGCGTCCGCCCCAGCTCGTCGCCGTGGCTGATCATCGGCACGCCCTGGGAGAAGGCGAGGGTCGCCAGGAAGTTCTTCACCATGCGGTCGCGCATGCGGTTCACCCACGCGGCCTTGGTCTCTCCCTCGTGCCCCCAGTTGCGGCTGAGGTTGTGGTTGTCGCCGTCGCGGTTGCCTTCGCCGTTCGCGTGGTTGTGCTTCTGCTCGTAGCTGACCAGATCGCGCAGGGTGTAGCCGTCGTGACAGGTGACGAAGTTGATGCTGGCGTAAGGACCGCGGTCGCTCGCCTGGAAGATGTCGCTCGAGCCGCTCAGGCGCGACGCCAGCTCGGGCACCTGGCCCTCGTCGCCCCGCCAGAAGCGGCGCACCGAGTCGCGGTACTTGCCATTCCACTCGGCCCACCCAGGCGGGAACCCGCCGAGGCGATACCCCCCGGGCCCGATGTCCCAGGGTTCGGCGATGAGCTTCACCTGGCTCAAGACCGGATCCTGCTGCACCGTGCCGAAGAAGCGCGCGAAGCTGTCGAACTCGAACGGATCGCGGGCCAAGGTCGGCGCGAGGTCGAAGCGGAAGCCGTCGACGTGCATGTCAACCACCCAGTGGCGCAGGCTGTCGAGCACGAGCTGCAGCGCCCGGGGATGCAGCACGTTGAGGCTGTTCCCGCACCCCGTGAAGTCCTGATAGTACCGCTCGTTGTGCGGCACGAGGCGGTAGTACGACGCGTTGTCGATCCCGCGGAAGCACAGCGTGGGCCCGAGGTGATTGCCTTCGCCGGTGTGGTTGTACACCACGTCCAGGATCACCTCGATGCCGACCCGGTGAAACGCCTTCACCATGGTCTTGAACTCGTCCACCTGCTGGCCGCGGTTGCCCGTGGCGTAGCGGGGGTCGGGCGCGAAGTAGCCGAGGGTCTGGTAGCCCCAGTAGTTCGTGAGCCCGATGTCGCGCAGTCTGCGGTCCACGGCGAAGTGATGGACGGGGAGCAGCTCGATGGCCGTCACCCCGAGCGAGAGCAGGTGGTCGAGGATGGCGTCCGACGCGAGCCCCAGGTACGTCCCGCGCAGGTGCGGAGGGACGTCCGGGTGTCGCATGGTCATGCCCTTGACGTGCGCCTCGTAGATGAGCGTGTCGCTCCAGGGCACCTGGGGGGGGCGATCGCCTCCCCAGGTGAAGGCTTCGTCCACCACGACGCACTTGGGCACATACGGCGCGCTGTCCGTCGGGTTGAAGCTCAAATCCGCATCCGGGTGTCCGATTTGATACCCGAACACCGCGTCGTGCCACTCGATGTACCCGGCGATCGCCCGCGCGTAGGGATCGAGCACGAGCTTCTCGGGGTTGAAACGGTGGCCCTGGTGGGGAGCGTAGGGCCCATGCACCCGATAGGCGTAGAGCTGCCCCGGGCGGACGTCCGGTAGGTAGCAATGCCAAATCCGGTTCGTCCGCTCCTTGAGGGGGATGCGGTGGGTCTGACGCGTGGGGTCGTTGGCGTCGAACAGGCACAGGTCCACCCCGGTCGCGTTCTGCGAAAACAGAGCAAAATTGACGCCTTCGCCGTCCCAGGTCGCACCGAGACGGAGCGCGTTGCCAGGCCAGATGCGCATGCCCTCGGCACGCTAGTGAAAGGTGAGCCCGGCGCAAAGAGCACCTGGGCCCCCACTGGTTTCTACGGAGTCCGCCCCCCACGCTGCGGCACACCCGAGCCCAGACACCCTACAGCGGTTCCCTGCTGCTGCTCCGTGCCTCCGCCGCTCGGCCCTCGAGCACCCGCGGGGACCGAGCGATCCAAAGGGCCCCTCGAGCGACGATCGGTTTGCCGAAGGGAGCTCTTCGGCGCGACCAGAAAATCACCGAGAGGCACCGGTTCGTGAGCAGGCGCGCGGCTGGACGAGCCCATCCGACCCCCCGCGAGGCGTACGGGTCCGATGGGCGAGTGCTCCCGACGACGAACCGTTCGTCGCTCCTGGATTCAGGGGCGTCGCTCCAAGCGGAACACGTGGGCGACCTTCTGCTGCGGATCGAGGCGCACGTAGTTCGGGCCCGCGCGCCAGGTGTAGGACGTGCCCGTCAGCAGATCGTGGGCGATGTAGCTCTCGTCGCTCCCCAGCCCGATGCGCGCCAAGGGCACGTGCACCATCGTCTCCCGCGCCTCGAAGGGGTTCAGGTTCACCACCACCAGCACGTGGTTGTCGGGGCGCCCCCCCTCGCCGCGAGCCGACTTGAGGAAGGCGAGGATGTCGTCGTTCTCCGTGGGGACGATCTCGAGGTTCGTCTGCAGCTGCAGCGCCCGGTTCTCGCGGCGGATGCGGTTCAGGCGGGCCAGATCCTGCTTGATGTTGCCCGGGGCGTTCCAGTCGCGCACCCGCACCTCGTACTTCTCGGAGTTCAGGTACTCCTCGCTGCCCTCGCGCACGGGCTCGTTCTCGCAGAGCTCGAACCCCGAGTAGATGCCGTAGATCGGCGACGACGTCGCCGCCAAGACCGCCCGCACGCGGAACGCGGGCCGCCCGCCCTTCTGGAGGTACTCGTGCAGGATGTCGGGCGTATTGGCGAAGAAGTTCGGCCGGTAGAAGTCGCTCACCGGCGGCCGCATCACCTCTTCCAAGAACTCCGTCAGCTCCCACTTCGTGTTCTTCCAGGTGAAGTACGTGTAGCTCTGGGTGAAGCCGAGCTTGGCGAGCCCGTACATGCGCTTGGGGCGCGTGAAGGACTCCGACAGGAAGATGACCTCCGGGTGACGTTGCTTCACCTCCGCGATGCACCACTCCCAGAAGGCGAACGGCTTCGTGTGCGGGTTGTCGACGCGGAACGTCGTCACGCCCTGCTCGATCCAGAACAGCAGCAGGTCTCGACAGGCCGTCCAGAGGCCCTCCGCGTTCTCGCTCCAGAAATTCAGGGGGTAGATGTCTTCGTACTTCTTGGGGGGGTTCTCCGCGTAGCGGATGCTGCCGTCGGGGCGGATGAAGAACCACTCGGGGTGCTCCTTGATCCACGGGTGATCCGGGGAGCACTGCAGCGCGAAGTCGAGGGCCACCTCGATGCCGAACTCGCGGCACGTCTTCACCAGACGCCGGAAGTCCTCGAGGGTGCCGAGCTCCGGGTGCACGGCGTCGTGTCCCCCCGCCTGGCTGCCGATGGCCCAGGGCGACCCCACGTCGCCCGGCTCACACACCCGCGTGTTGTTGCGTCCCTTGCGGTGCGAAAAGCCGATCGGATGGATCGGAGGCAGGTAGATGACGTCGAAGCCGAGCGCGGCGATCTCGGGGATCCTGCGCTCCGTGTCGCGGAAGGTGCCGTGACGACCCGGCTCCGGGCTCTGCGAGCGGGGGAAGAGCTCGTACCAGGCCGCGAAACCCGCCTCCGGGCGGTCCACGACGATGGGAAAGAAGACCGTGCGCGTGGCGTCCCGCGCGTCGACGGTGCCGTACATCAGCTCGAGCAAGGTCTTCGAAAAGGCGACCCGGAGCCGCGCGTCCTCGTCCGCCTGCACGTCCTCCAGCACGAGCGCCGCCTTCTCGAGGGGCTCGCGGTCCGAGGCCGGCGCGAGGGGAACGCGACGCCGCACGAGGGACGCCCCTTCGAGGAGCTCGGGGGTGATGTCCTGACCCGCCTCGATGCGCTTCTCCAGGGCCGCACGCCAGGTCCGGAACGGATCCGGCCACGCCTCGATCGCCATCTCCCAGCGGCCCACGCGGTCGACGTTGAAGCGCCCGGTCCAGCGATCGCTGGGGTAATCGTACTCCATGGGGTACGCGGCGAAATTGCTGTCCCCCGGGCCCTTCACCACGACGCGCGCGGTGATGAGGTCGTGTCCGTCCTTGAAGATGTCGGCGCCCACCTCCACGGCGTCCCCCACGAGACGCTTGAGCGGGTACCGGCCCGAGTCCACCAGGGGCGTCACGTTTTCGATCACGAGGCGGGGCAAGACGAGAAAATCTTTCATCGATGGCTCATTCGCTGAATGCACGAGTTTTCGGCGCGGCCGGTGAGCACGTCAAGCGACCGGAAACAACGACCCGACCGCGACGCAGGTTGCCGATCCTCCGGGCCTCCTGGATTTCGGCGCCCCGACCGACCACACTTGACTTCGTTAACCCGTTGCGAGGCCGGCCGAGAGCAGGGACATGCAGCTCGCCCGCCGAAAGGGGACGCCGATGAAGAAGCGCGTGGTGATCGTGGGCGCGGGGTTCGCAGGACTGAACTGCGCCAAGCGGCTCGGCAACGAGCGCGATCTCGACGTCGTCGTGATCGATCGGCGCAACCACCACCTCTTCCAGCCCTTGCTGTACCAGGTCGCCACGGCGGGCCTCAGCCCCGCGGACATCGCCGTGCCCATCCGTGGGCTCTTGTCCCGCTACCGCAACATCCGCGTGGTGCAGGCGGCGGTGACGAACGTCACCCTGAGCTCCACACCGAGCCGGTCGCCGAGCGGCGCCAACGGGAACGGCGCGCCCCCCGTCACCGGAGAGGCGCACGAAGCTGGGGGCGGCGACGGCGGCGGCGGCACGCTGCAGCCCCTCTCCTCGCGGGGTACGGCGCCGGAGGAGCCGGAGGCCGCGGGCGTCGTGCACACCCAGGGCATCGTGCACACCCACGAGCAGGCGTATCCTTTCGATTATCTCCTGCTCGCCGCCGGCGCACAGCACGCGTACTTCGGGCATGAGGGCTGGGAGCCCCACGCGCCCGGCCTGAAGACCCTGGAACAAGCGACGGAGATCCGCCGACGGATCCTCCTCGCCTTCGAGACGGCAGAGCTCGCCAAGGACATGGAGGAGCGCCGCGCGGCGCTCACCTTCGTCATCGTCGGCGGGGGCCCGACGGGGGTCGAGCTCGCCGGGGCCATCGGGGAGATGAGCCGCTACACGCTCTCGAAGGACTTTCGCAGCATCGACCCGAAGCTCACCCGCATCATCCTGCTGGAGGCGGGGCCCCGCATCCTCCAGAGCTTCCCCGACGACCTGGCGGCCACCGCCGTCCGCGATCTGGAGCGCATCGGCGTGCAGGTGTGGGCGGACAGCCCCGTCAGCGACGTGACCCCCGACGGCGTGAAGGTGGGGCGCGAGCGCATCCGCGCGAACACGGTGCTCTGGGCCGCGGGCGTGCGTGCCTCCGAGACGGGCGCGGTGCTCGGCGTGCCGCGGGATCGAGCGGGCCGGGTGCTCGTGGGCCCCGATCTGACCATCCCCGGGCACCCTCGGGTCTTCGTCGCGGGCGATCAGGCCCACGCCCTCGGCCCCGACGGCAAACCCCTCCCCGGGGTGGCGACGGTCGCCCTGCAGCAGGGCAGGTACGTCGCTCGCACCATCCTCGACGAGCTCGCGGGCAAGCCGCGACGCGACTTCGAGTATCGGGACAAGGGGCAAATGGCGACCATCGGCCGGCGGCGGGCCATCCTCGAGAGCGGCGCGCTGAAGCTGCACGGGCTGCTGGCCTGGTTCGCCTGGCTGGTCGTGCACATCTACTACCTCTCGGGTTTCCGGAATCGCCTCTTGGTGCTGCTCCAGTGGAGCTGGTCCTACGTGACCTTCGCCCGGGGCGCGCGGCTCATCGTGGACAAGGAGTGGCGCTCCTACGCAGACGAGGAGCGCGAAGCACGCGGCCATGAGCCGCCCCCGCTCCACGCGGCTCCCCCCGCCCCGCGAGCGCCGGACAGCGCGCGCCCCTGAGCCCGCCCCCTCACACCCGGCGCCGACGACGTCGGCAACGCTGGGCGCCCCCCCCCCGAAGCCGCTGGCCCGAGGTGACGACGCGGCAGAACCCGGCGCCTCCCCCGCGCGGGGCTCAGACTTGGGAAATGCACGGCCTGACCGTCGAGCACGCGATGGAGCCGCGACCGCTGATCGTCCCCGCGGACACGCCGCTGGGCGCGATCTACGGGAGCATGCGCAATCGCGTCGCCGACGAGGCCCTCGTGATGCCGAGCTCCTGGCAGGAGACGTTCCCCCCGCTCCGCCCCATCGGCATCCTCACGATCCGCGACGCCCTGGAGGCCGCCGCTCAGGACGTGAACTGGCGCCACGCTCCCGTGGTTCGCTTCATGGTCCACCCGGTGTCGACCGTGTCCGCGGATCAGGATCTCGACGAGGCGATCGCCTGGATGGACGCCCTCGGCATCCATCGCTTGCCCGTCGTCTCTCGCGGGGTGTTGGTCGGGCTGCTGACGAGCGAGTCCGCCCTGCGCGCCCGCGCGGAGCAGCTGCGAGCCCTCGAACGTCAGCTCGAGCGGCGGGAGCGCGAGGCCTTGCACGATCCGCTCACCGGGCTGCCCAACCGGCGGCTCTTCGAGGAGGTCCTCGAGCGGGAGTTTCAGCTGCACCGGCGCAATTTCACCCCTCTGGCCCTGCTGCTCCTCGACGTGGACCTCTTCAAGGACGTCAACGACACCTACGGCCACCCCGCCGGCGACCTGGTCTTGAAGGACTTGGCGGCGCGCCTGCGAGAGACCGTCCGGCGCGCGGATCTCCTCGCCCGGGTCGGCGGCGAGGAGTTCGCGGTGCTCGCCGCCGTGGAGGGGCGGGAGCAGGCGCTCACCCTCGGCGAGAAACTGCGGAGCGTCGTGGCCGCGACCCCCTTCGCGATCCCCACGGGGCCCTGGTGTCCGGGCGCCCCGCCTTCGCGCGCCGTGCGGACGCACCACCTGCACGTGACCGCGTCCGTCGGGGTGGCTCTCTCGTCGGGGCGGCTCACCAGCAGCGACGAGCTGGTGCGCAGGGCGGACGAGGCGCTCTACGTCGCCAAACGGCGCGGTCGGAACATGGTGTGGCTCTCCGAGCACTGACTCTCCGAGCACTGAGCCGCCGCGAGCGCCGAGCACTGAGCCGTGGGCTCTCCGAGCACTGAGCCGTGGGCTCTCCGAGCGCTGAGCCGCCGCGAGCGCCGAGCGCCACGACGGCTGGCGGGGGGCCCGCGGTGCGCGTCGCAGTCAGCGCCACCGCGCAAGGAAGCCACCCCGGCGTCGAGCAGAAGCCTTCTCGCGGGCCCTCGCGTCGGGGCCTCGACGCCAAGAGCCGAACGAGCCGGAAAGAGGTCGACAGCCCCCTCCCCCCGCGCTATGTATTTAGGAGGAGCTGGCTCGCACCACTCCGCGTCGCCACGAGCGACGGCGTCCGTCGAGGACGCGTTCGTGAGCTACTTCATCGTGGTTCACGACTCACGGGTCCGCCAACAGCGCGCCTCGAACCCCGCCAGGCCCGGAAGGGAGCAACGGTAGAGGAAAGCGGGTGTGGTGGGCCCTTTCCACTTTTGTGCGCCCGCCGCCGGCCCGAGACCGACTATCGGGGCGACCGCTTGCGTCGACCGAGGCCTGCGTGGACCGAGGCGGAATCGACGATGGGGGCGCGCCGTCACGTGCCGAACATCTCGACGATCGCCCCGTTGTGCGCCAGGGGGGCCTCCGTCGCGTAGAAGCACAGGGTGCGGGCCACCTCGTCGGGGGTCATGCGCGCGGGGAAGCCGCTGCCGGCGAGCATGTCCGTCTCCACGGATCCAGGGAGGATCGCGCAGGTCATCAGCCCCGTGTCGCTGAGCTCTTCGGCCAGGCACTTCATGAAGCCGAGCAGCCCCCACTTGCTCGCGTGGTAGGCGGCCTGGCGGGCCGTCCCCAGCACCGCGGAGATGCTCGCCACGTGCAGGATCCGTCCCCGTCGACGCTCCAACATCGCCGGCAGGAAGCTGCGGGTCAGGCGAAAGGGCGCCGTGAGGTTCAGGGCGAGCTGCCGCTCCCAGCTCGCGTCCGTGCACTCGGCGACGGACGCCCGCTCGATGATCCCCGCGTTGTTGACGAGCACGTCCGGCGCGCCGCACTCCGCCAGGATGAGCTCGGCGGTGCGCGTCAGCTCCGCCCCCTCCGTCAGGTCGCAGTCGAAGAAGCGATGCTTCACGCCGCGGCGCCGCAGCTCCTCCTCCGTCTCGGTCCGAGCCGCCGAGGGCCGCGCGGGCAGCGCCAGGGAGAACCCGCGGGCCGCCAGGGCGAACGCGGTCGCGCGCCCGATGCCTCGGCTCCCCCCCGTGACGACGGCGAGGCTCATCGGGTCTCGCCCCTCTCGTCGACGCCGCTGGAGACCCGGAGCAACCCCTCCCAGCGTTGGGGCTCTTCGAGGCACCCCCGGGCCGCGACGGAGATGGCCCGCGCCCTCGACTGCACCGGGCCGCGGGCGCGCAGGCACGCGTGGTTCATGACCAGCCGCACGCAGACGCCCTGGGCACCCCCGTGGGTCATGAGGGCGTCCGCGATCCCCGGCGCGATGTGCTCCTGGAGGGTCAAGCGGCGGCTCAAGGCGTCCACCAGGCGCGCCACCGTGCCGAAGCCGACGATCCGCTCGCCGGGCACGTAGGCCACCGTGGCCACGCCCTCGGCGACGAGCAGGTGGTGCGGACACACGGTGACCACCGCGAGCTCGTCGAGCACGATGGGGTCCCGCACCTCCGCCGTGCAGGGTTCGGAGCCCGAGCGGATCAGCTCCTCGACGTCGACGGAGTACCCGACGAGCAGCTCGTCGACGAAGGCGTCCGCGACGCGTTCGGCGGTCTGCGCGAGCTCCGCCGCGTCCGGATCCTGGCCGAGCGCGAGGAGGAAGCTCCGAATGGCTGCGCGGGCTGCTGCCCGATCCACTCCCATGGCCCCCGCAGTATGGGGACCGTCGCCAGGGCCACGCAAGGCGACCGACCCCCGCGGGCCTCGCTCAGGCGCACCGACATGCGCCCCCGCCGCCGCCGAACGCCCCCGCGGGGCCGGCGACGAGGCGCGGGAGCTCACGCGGGCCACACGGCGATGACGGCCTTCGTCAGGAAGAAATCCGCGATGAAGATCGCGATGGAGATCGCCACCACGGTGCGCGTCGTGCTGTTGCCGACGCCCGCGGTGCCACCCCGGGTCGTCATACCGAAGTGACACCCGGTCAGCGCGATGATCGCCCCGAACACCGGCGTCTTCACGAGCCCCGCGGCGAAATCCATCATCGTGATGGTCGACAGGGAGCTCCGCAGGAAGAAGCTCGCGGGGATGTCGAACTGCAGGTCCGTGACCACCATGGCGCCGCCCACCCCGAGCACCAGGGCGATCGCGCCGAGCAGCGGGAGCACGATGACGGAGGCCACCAGCCGGGGCCACACGAGCTTCTTCAGGGGATCCGCGCCGAGGGCCCGCACGGCATCGATCTGCTCCGTGACCGCCATCGCGCCCACCTCCGCGGCCATGCCCGCGCCGATGCGTCCGCCGACGATGATGGCGGTGAGGGTCGGGGCGAGCTCCCGGGCGAAGCTCAAGGAGATCACGCGCGGGGTGTACTCCATGCCCCCGAACTTCCGGAGACCGAACGCGAACTGCACCGCCATCACCATGCCGATGAAGACGCTCGTCACGGTCACGATGCCCATGGACGCGACCCCCACCGCCTCGAGCTGCGCGATGATCGCCTTGCCCTCGAAGGGCCGCCGAAAGCCGGCGCGCAGGGTCCCGAGGGTCATCTCGGCGACCTGCCCCAGGTGGCGGAGCAAACCGAGCCAGCTGTCCACCTGCCGCTCGATGAAGGTGGGCTGCGGCGGAGGACCGAAGCGCATCGTGGAGGGCTGGACGGAGTACGGATCGCTCGCGCTCGGCCGGCTCTCTCCGGGGGGCGGGTTCGACGGTCCGGACCGCGATCCGAGGGGATCGCCGGGACCCCCTGGGCGCTCCGGGGGGCGATCCTGGGGGCCACCTCCGCCGCCCGTCATGGCCGCACCGTCCGGAACGTCTGCACGAAGCTCCTGAACTCCTGCTGCCCCGTCTCCGAGCGCACGTCCGCGATGCGCAAGAAGTCGTAGACGCAGCCGTTTTTCTTGAGGACGTACACGGTGAAATGCTTGGGGACGCCGTCGAGCCGAGCGACGAGCTCGGTGCGCAGGGCGGCGCGATCGTCGAGCTCGAGCTCCTCCCGCTCCACGAGCTCCCGGTCGGTGAACTGCAAGAACAGATGATGCGTGAGGGCTTGCAGCGGGACGTCATCGCCGTCGCGATGACAGCGGCCGTTCACGGCGATGGTCGCGCGGCTCGTGTCGTCACGGAAGGCGAGCAGCGCCTCATCGCTGTCCAGGGGGCGCCAGCTCGCCGGGGGCGGGCCGATCTGGAACGCCAGCTCATCGCTCCGAAATGCGTTGCCGTCGTAGTGGGGCCCTCCTCCACAGCCGAGAAAGAAGACGCCCACCCCGGTCAGGAGTTTTCTGATTGCCGATGCGGCGCGGGGCACGACCATTGCCGTCCGGCACCCTAGCACGGGCCCGGCTCCGTGTTAGGACCCGTCCGGCGGCCACGGAACCCGAAGACCTCACATGATCCCGCTCTACGACAACAACCCGACCCGAGGGCCCGCGGTGGTGACGGTGGTCCTCATCGCCGCGAACGTCGCCGTCTTCCTCGCTCAGGTCGTGCTCCAGGGGGGTGGGGCGGCGTGGGTCATCCCCGCCTATGGGCTCGTCCCCACGCGGCTGGCGCAGGACCCGCTGGGGGAGGCGTTCACCGTGGTGACGAGCATGTTCATGCACGGTGGCTGGGCTCACCTCGGGTGGAACATGCTCTTCCTGCACATCTTCGGCGACAACGTGGAGGACGCCCTCGGGCACGCGCGCTACCTCGCGTTCTATCTCCTCGGGGGGTTCGGCGCCGCGACGTGTCAGTTCTTGGTGAACCCCTCGAGCAACATCCCGATGGTGGGCGCGTCCGGCGCGATCGCCGCGGTGCTGGGCGGCTACGTCGTGCTCCACCCGCGCGCGCCGATCGCCGTGGTGAACCCGATCCTGCCGCTCTGGCTGCTCATGGGCCCGCTGATCGCGCTGCCCGCCTGGTTCGTGGTGGGGGAGTGGTTCCTGGTCAACCTGCTCGGCGGGCTGGGAGCCATCGGGCGCGCCGAAGGCGGAGTGGCGTTCTTCGCGCACATCGGAGGCTTCGTCGTGGGGCTGTTCACGATCCGCTCCTTCGCCAGCGGGCGCACGCGACAGAGCCAGGGCAGCTGGTCCGGCTGGCAGGCGCCCACGCGCCCGCCGCGGCGTCAGGGGGTCTTCTGGCGTGAGGACCCGAAGCAACGACGTCCCTTCTGGAAGTGACCCTTCTGAAAGGGAGCGGCGCCGCGCGGTGAGTCGGCGTCAACGCCGTGCGCCCGGCATCGCCTGCGCCGCGGCGTCGACGCCGTGCGCGTCGCTCAGACGCCGATGAAGAGCCGGTGCGCGAAGTTGCGCTCGAGGCGGG
>Ga0207873_1001953_pt1 | contig 18140 bp, 8 predicted proteins | sample BGWIniCompost_FD_187373 | JGI IMG/M metagenome (GOLD analysis project Ga0207873, IMG submission 187373) | Cellulose adapted compost microbial communities from Newby Island Compost Facility, Milpitas, CA, USA - BGW Initial Compost (SPAdes)... ...
GGCCGAATTGGGTGAGCTGACGCAGCAGGCGCTCGACGAGAGCATCAACCTTATCCGCGCTCGTGCCGGAATGCCTCCCCTGGACCTTAACCCTACGCCCGATCCTCTGCTTGCTGAGCGCTTCCCCAATGTATCAGGTGCGCAGGCGACCGTGCTGCTTGAAATACGTCGCGAGCGTCGCGTTGAACTTGCCCTGGAAGGCTTCAGGTTTGACGACCTGATGCGGTGGAAGGCAGGCAAGCTGATTGAAAAAGAGCCCGAAGGAATTTATTTCCCGGGAACCGGAAAGTATGATATGACCGGAGACGGCGTCGAAGACATATACCTGATACCGAATTCGGAGTCGATACCTGCTGAAGAGGACAAGGAAACAAACTCGCTCGGTGAAAAACTCATCTATTATCGGGTGGGACCACAAGGAAGTGATGCATCTGCTTACCTTTCCAATGGTACGAGTGGAACGCTCGTCACCGATCCTGAACGAGGGACGTTCATTGAAAACAAATACTACTACCGCCCGATACCTCAGCAGCAAGTTGTTCTCAATCCGAACCTGACGCAGATATTCGACTGGTAAAACATGCGAGCCACCCCTATGTGATTCTATGTGTACATCTATGTGACCTATGTGGTTCAAAGAATGTTGATCTGAACCACATAGATCACATAGGTGCACATAGGACACATAGTTACCTATTAGAAAGAATCACGAACTGCATTGGTCTGAGTCTTATTTTGACGAAGTGGTGTGACCCGTCTTCATTTTTCAAAACGTGGAGTTTCCCTTTTCCGCCATACACATAGCGGAATACACTGCCTTCAGGGTTGAGCATGCGGTCCACGCAAATGTATTCTTCATCCTCCTGCGTGGTCGAGTCGTTGTAAACGACGAGCATTTCCTCATCAAAAAGAATCCGCGAAAATGCCACCATGCAATCGTGCCGCGCGGGCATCTCAAAACTCTTGCCGTCGGTAGAGGACTGTCTCATATACATCCTGCCAAACCTCAGTGCTGCGTACTGCTTTCGGACACCGGCAATTGTAGCAATCTCGCGATAAATACGACTTTTCGGATTTAACGCATTCGTCGACTTATCGGAAAGGCTGAACATACACTCGCGGATGAACGCATCGCTTTCGCCGCCGCCACTGAATCCCTGCTCGGTTCCGTAATAGATGCACGGCGTTCCCAGTGCGCAGAGGAGGAAACCGACAGCCGCAATGATTTGCTCTGCAGTGGCATCAAATCCGAAGCGCTTCTTGAATTCCTGACCCACCTGATCGTGGTTATCGACAAACGTGACGAGAAACTCTCCAAACTCACCGCCGCGTTCCAGCGCGAATCGGCGCAGCGACTCATAGCGTTGAATGAGTTTGTGTGGTGTAGCGCGACCGAGAATCACATCGCCCAACACGTGATAGAGCGGGAAATCGAGCACTGAATTGAGGCCGTAATAGATCGCGCTATCGCCAACGACCACGGAAGTTTTTGGACCGATATAGCGATCGTACATTTCGTCCGGACCTACGATTTCACCAAACAGGAAGAAGTCGCGTTTCCCGAGCTTGCATGCGTATTCCCTGATTTGGGAGCAGAAATGTCCAATATGTTTTTCGGGCATGTGCTTGACGCTGTCCAGGCGGAAGCCGTCAATATCTGTTTCGCGTATCCAGTAACAATGGATGCGCGTTAGTAGCTGTTGTACGTAAAGCGCTTCGGGTGATTCATCGTTACGAAATGTTTTCATCCGGTTAAAATCACCTTCACGCGTTTCCGGGTAGCGGTCGAAGTTTCGTATTTGTCCTTTGCGCCAATACAAGTCCGGATTTCGGAGCTCACGCGGAAGGGGTTTGTCCTCGTAGCGCCATCCGCCGAAAGGAAAGACTGCTCCGTCGTAATAGTAGTAATCGTATCCTTCAGGGTAACTCCACACATTTCCTGCGTGGTGCAGCACAATGTCCAGGATCACGCGCATATCGCGTTCATGCGCCGCGTCTACCAGTTCGGCAAGATCTTCCTTAGTGCCGAAGCGAGGGTCAACGCGGGTAAAGTCGATGATGTCATAACCGTGATAGGACTCCGGATTGTTTTCAAAAACCGGACTAAGCCACAACGCGGTGCAGCCGAGGTTTTTGATGTAGTCGAGATTTCGCGTGATGCCCTTTAGCGTACCTCCACAGGTGTTGCGTAGCTGTTCACCAGTTCCGAAGCCTTTTTGCTTACCGCGGTTGTTGCGAGGCTCGCGGTGGTGGTCGTCATGAAACCGGTCGACCATGAGAAAGTAGATGAACTCCTCGCGCCATTCACGGGTGCCATTAGACCAGTACTTTTTCCCCGGCTTAGGGGAGAGGTCGAGATCGTTGATGGAAACCTTCGTATCCGGCATCGCCTACTTCTTTACGATGACGCTTATCACGCCTGCATCAGCAAGGAACAGAACAGACTCCGTAATGCCAAAAGAATAGGGAGGCTTTCGTTTTCTGTCGTGCGTGATCATCGCGATTACCCCTGCGTCTCGCTTTTTGGCCGCTTCGACAATGCCGCGATCCTTTTCGTGGTGGTTGTAGACAAAGTGATTGATCATCACGCCCGGTTTGGTGGGATGCGCTTTTCGCATGCGCGCCTCGATCGTTTCGGTGTCGACGAAATGCGCCGGTGTATTTACAAACGCAAAGTCAATGCCTGTGTTCAGGGCGACCGCGAGCTCAGTAACGAAGTCAATTGCGTCTGAAACGTTTTCTTCGAAGTCTGAAGCAAACAGAATGCGTTTAACAGAAGCTGGATCAAACTTTGTTTTGACTGAAAGCACCGGATAAGAAGCTGCGCGGATTACTCTTTGAGTTGTCGATCCGATGTATATGGGATCGGAATCTCCGACTCCATGAGCACCCATGATGATAAGGTCGGCGTTCGTGGCCAGCGCAAATGATACGATACGCTCGTGCGGTATTCCCGTTTTCACTTGTGTGACGACGTTAAGTCCGCTGAACATTGCATCTTGTGCAAGCTTTTCCAGTTTCATACCGGCTTCCACAATGCGAGCTTCCACCTCCGGGTGTTTTTGCTGGTTCTCAACGGTGAGTTGATTCCAGTTTTCAGGACCATACACAACGTGAAGCAGGTGAACACGTGCGTATGTCTTGCGCGCCAGATAGGCGCCGGTCTTCGCTGCGGTGCGGGAGTGTTCAGAAAAATCTACGGGAATTACAATGTTTTTCATGATTGCTGCCTTTTGATCGGTAGCAAGTTCGATCTCATTTGCTCCACGCGGAATGAGTACGAACAGTCACAGGAATGATGTTGATCAGGCTTTTTACTGACAACCATTTGCCTATTTCCTCGTTCCGCTCACCCAAAAAGCCGCCAAATCTGCCGGCCAAATAAAATTTGGTTAGGGTTCTCTTAAATCTGTTGCGTTCTGTTGCGTTGGAATAGTTGCGTACATGTTGTCGGGCGGATGAACGGCAAAATGTTGCAAATATCGGCCATATTTAGGGATTAGTGTTAATTCTACACTTATTTCTTACATGATATTTTCAATGCACAAGGACATCGCAAACGATTGTGTAAACATTTGCGTAAACATTTTTTTGTAAACAATTGCGGAGTTTTTTACGTTTGGTGCGCGGTAGTGTGCGTGAAATAAAATTTTGCGTTTCTCGCGTTGGCCGTAATTCCAATGTTAACCCAACTAACCCTATCAACCTATGAAGGATCTCTATCTGCGATGTGCGCTCGCATCGTTGCTGTGGACGATGTGCGTTGCAGCCGCACTGGCCCAGGGGGCCTCTGTCGCGGGGACGGTTACCGATGAGTCAGGCGTGACCATGCCTGGCGTGAACGTGCTGGTTAAAGGAACCGGTACGGGGACCGCCACCGATGCCAACGGAAGGTATCAGATCAATGTGCCTGATGATGCCGCCGTTCTTGTCTTTACCTTCGTCGGCTATGCCACGACGGAAGTTGCCGTCAACGGACGGTCTGTTGTTGACGTGCAGCTGGTGCCCGACGTTCAGACGCTCACTGAACTTGTGGTAACCGGTTATCAGGTGCAACGCAAAGCCGACATCTCGGGTGCCGTTGCCGTCGTGGATACTGAAGAGCTCCAGACGCTGGTGACCAGTTCCTTCGCTCAGAAGTTGCATGGTCGTGCACCGGGTGTTACCGTTTCGACATCCGGATCGCCGGGCGACGCGACAAACGTTCGGATTCGGGGTATCTCATCCTTCGGGAATAACGACCCGCTCTATATCATAGACGGTATTCCCATTCAGGACAAAGGGAACCTCAATCTGAACCCGAACGACATTGAAACGCTCCAGGTACTGAAAGATCCGTCTACCGCTTCCATCTATGGATCGCGCGCATCCAATGGCGTTATCGTTATCACCACAAAGCAAGGGAAACCGGGAAAGACCAAGCTCACCTTCAATGGCTCGTATTCGTTGGCAAACTCCGTAAAAGGTTGGGATGACATCCTGATCACGGATGCAGATGAATACCTCGACATGACGGAGCAATTCTTCGGAAATGGCAATCAGGCATTGCCGAACTATGCGGTAAATGGTCTGCCCAAGTACATCTATGTAAACCCGACATTTACCGATGGAACCAATACGGTTGCCAATACAGTAGACGAAAGTACATACGATCGCTATTCTAACCCTATCATGCTCACAAGCCCGGGCACCAACTGGTGGGACGAAATCACGCGCACGGCAAAGATTGAAGACTACTACATCAACTTGTCCGGCGGTAGCGAAAATGCAATCTTCTCCGTTGGTGCAGGAACACTCATCCAGGAAGGTGTTTTGAAGTTTAACGGCTTCAAACGCTATAACATTCGCGCCAACTCTCAGTACAAGATTGGAAGCCGCCTGCGCATTGGACAAACGCTGAATTTTGCACGCCGCAGTATCGTAAACTCGCCCGCACAATCCGAGCAAGGCGTGCTATCTCAGGTGTACAAGATTGCTCCCATCATTCCTGTTTATGATATCGGTACTTCGGTTGACGAAGATGGTTACCGCGATTCTTTCGGTGGATCGAAGACCGCTAACACGGGTAACGCCGCGAACCCTTATGCAATGCTGTTCCGCGGTCGTCGCAACGTAAACATCACGAACAACCTGATGGGTAGTGCGTATGCTGAATTTGACCTGATCACGGGTCTGACCTTCAAGACCGATTTCAAATTCGAGCTCAACTCCTTTAATGGAAAGAACTTCTCGTACCGCACTCCTGAAAACCAGGAAAACCAGGGAGCGCAGAACTTCTCCGAAAACTGGGGTAATTCGAGTCTATGGACCTGGTCCAACACCCTGACGTATAACAAGCGCATTGCTGACAGCCATAACATAAGCGTGTTGGCTGGTTACGAAGCACTGAGGGGTGAGTTCCGCAACATCAATGGTAGCCTCAATAACTACTTCACTACCAGTCCGGACATCTGGTACATCAACTCAGCGTTCGGTGCCGCCGATACCCGCCAGGTGAGCTCTAACGGTGGAGAAAACAAGCTCCTTTCCATGTTCGGTAAGGTCGACTACTCCTTTATGGATAAGTACTACTTTAGCGCGACGGTCCGTCGCGACGGTTCCTCGCGCTTTAGCCCTGAAAATCGGTTCGCTGTGTTCCCTGCGTTCGCAGTATCATGGCGAATTTCGGGTGAATCCTTCATGGCATCTCAGTCGCTCTTCAGCGATCTGAAACTTCGTGCCAGCTGGGGTAAGACCGGTAACGAAAACATCCGCAACTACAACTATGCCGACCGCTGGGGTGGTACCGTGGGTAGCGCCTTTTATGCGATCGATGGCTCCAACGGCTCAGCAACCACCGGTTATCACCTGACAAATGTGGGTACCGAAACACTGGGTCTGGAAACGAAGTGGGAAGAAGCAACTACCGTCAACGTAGGCTTGGACATTAGCATGCTGAACGACCGGTTGGATATCGTTCTGGACGTTTACGAACGGAAGACGGAAGACCTCCTGTACAACGCCGCGCTTCCTGGTACTTTCGGATACCTTGCGCCTAACGCTCCTTTCCGCAACACCGCTTCCATGACGAACAAAGGATTTGACCTCGGAATTACTTACCGGGGCAGCTTTGCGAGCGACTGGCAGTATAGTGTAGGACTCAACGTTTCGCGTTACAAGAATACGATCGACCGCGTTGATGGCATCACCGACTTCTTCTACCCGAACCCGACACAGGGCCGGATCGACAACCGTCTCCCGACGGAGATCAACATCAACCAGGTCGGTTATTCCATTTCGTCATTCCGCGGATACCGTGTTGACGGCATCTATCGTACAGAGGGAGAGCTCGGCGAGCTCGACCAGCCTGGCGCCCAGGTGGGCGGGTTGAGGTTTAAGGATCTCAACAACGACGGCGCAATCAACGACGCCGACCTGGATATCATAGGCAGCCCGCACCCGGATTTCACCTATGGTCTTAACATCGGTTTGAGCTACAAGAATTTCGATTTCTCCGCGTTCATCTTCGGATCACAAGGGAACGAGATTTTCAACTACGTCAAACTCTTCACTCACTTCCGTCAGTTCTTCTCGAACGTTTCGAGAGACTACTACCTGAAGAACGGAACAGGCAACGAACCGAGACTCAATATTCTCGATACATCCAGCCGTCAGGCCAGCGAATACTACGTAGAGGATGGTTCTTACCTGAGACTTGGACAAGTACAGTTGGGTTACAATGTTCCGCTGCCTTCGTCCTGGTCGAACGTAGTGAGCAAGCTCAAGGTGTATGTACAGGGACAAAACTTATTCACTATCACAGACTACTCTGGTCTCGACCCCGTACTGTCTAATGCGAACATTGGCGATGGCCGGAACCTGAACGATATCTGGACAGGATTTGACATCGGTCAGTACCCTAGCAACAAAATAGTGACCTTTGGTATATCCGCTGAATTTTGAGATACCTGTAAACGATCTTAGCTATGAAACTGAAAAGTCTGATAATATCCTTTAGTGTCGCAAGTACCGTCCTCCTGCTCGTGGGCGGTTGCGGCAAGGACTTTCTTGATACACCTGTGCAGAATGCGATTTCATCCGACATTCTCGCGTCCTCTCAGTCGGGTGTGGAAGCTTCCCTCATCTCTACTTACAAGATGCTCAATGGCTTCACGAACACTGTGGGTAACACATGGGGTTCCGCACCTTCGAACTACATCTTTAACAGCGCTTCCGACGATGTACATAAGGGATCAGAACCTTCCGACAACCCTGATGGCTATTATGAAATAGCCTTGTACCAATGGTCTGCGGGCTTCCTGGCCTTTACACATAAGTTCCAGGCAGTATACGAAGGCGTTAGAAGGGCAAACAACACCATCCAGCTTGCAAATCTGTATGCCGAGCGCGGTGGTGACGCCAATGAAGTAGCCCGCATAATTGCAGAAGCCAAATTCCTCCGTGCCTGGTACCACTTCGAAGCATACAAGATGTGGAAGAACGTGCCGTACTATGATGAAACGGATGTTGACTTCACGAAACCCAATAACGAGGACATCATCCCGAAACTCATCGCGGATCTTGAGTCGGCCATCTCGGGCTTGCCGGATAATCGCTCCCAGATCGGTCGCGTGGACAAAACCGTAGCCCAGGCACTTTTGGGTAAGATTAAGCTCTACGCTGGCGACTTCACTGGTGCGAAAACGGCTTTCGACGTGGTCGTTGATTCGCAAAAGTATAAGCTTGTCGATTGCTATCAGGACAATTTCACAATTGCTACTGAGAACAATTCTGAAACCGTATTTGCATTCCAGGCTTCTGTAAACGATGGTGATGGAAACGGAACCAACTCCAACTTCCTGGAACGCCTTGCCGCACCTCACACGGGTTCTCACTCGAGCTGCTGCGGGTTTAACAACCCTACGCAAGACCTGGCGAATTCCTATCGTGTTGATGCCAATGGACTCCCTGTAGACGATTGGAATGCTACCAGGGTGACTGTCACTCAGGCAATCACCGTTGACCCTCGTATTGACTGGACGATGGGTCGCACAGGGGTTCCTTACCTCGACTGGGGTCTGCACTCCGATGGATGGATCCGCGGAGCAGGTTGGGCAGGTATGTACTCGCCTAAGAAGAACATGAAACTCGTAACCGATCCGGAAGGTCCGGGATGGACGACCGGCCAGCTTCACGCGAAGAACGTGCAGCTGATCCGCTATGCCGACGTCCTCCTCATGCTTGCTGAGTGCGAAGTTGAAGTCGGTAGCCTCGAACGCGCCCGTGAACTCGTTAACCTCGTAAGAGAGCGCGCAGCAAATTGCGCGCAGGGACCGGTCGACGGACCGCTTACGGTGCCGATTGACCACGCGTCAATTACCTGGGCAACGTACGATGTTCAGCCGTGGCCCGACCCGTGGACCGACAAAGATCTTTCGCGTGAACGCGTGCGTCGCGAACGTCGTCTTGAACTCGCAACCGAAGGACACCGCATTTTCGACCTGAGACGGTGGGGCATTCTCGAAGAAACAGTGGAAAACTACCGCGCCTATGAATCGACGGTCATAAATAATGTTGGTGGACAGGACGTCCGCATTGCCGACCTCGACGCTGCGGAAGATGTTCAACCGCGACATTATGTCTTCCCGCTGCCGAGCACGGAAGTAGCCCTCTCAAATGGGAATTTGAAACAAAATGATGGCTTCTAATCGAGAAGCTGTATAATCTGTTTATTATTGTAGGAAGCCGCGTATGCGGCTTCCTCCTTTTAGTTAATACCCTTGCATAACGCAACAAAAAAACCGACCTCTACCGCAAACCGAGCCCTTCCGTGGATACTCTGCCTGCTCTCTGTTGCTCTCGCGAGCTCGTGCGATCAGTCACCATCCGCTGACAACACCGAAAAAAAAGATCACACATTCCGACGCGTCACGGCCAAGCAGTCCGGCATCGACTTCGTCAACCAGATCGAAAATCAGGAGAACTTCAACATCCTGACCTTCCGAAACTACTACAACGGGGGAGGAGTTGGCATTGGCGACATCAACAACGACGGCCTTAACGACATATACTTTACCGCCAATATGGGGCCCAACCGGCTCTATCTCAATAAGGGCAATCTAAAGTTTGAGGACATCACCGAATCTGCGGGTGTAGCCGGAACGAAATACTGGAGCACCGGCGTCTCCATGGCCGACGTCAACGGCGACGGCTGGATTGATATCTACGTGTGCAATTCCGGCGACCTGGAGGGAAAGGAGAGGGAAAATGAACTCTTCATCAACAATGGCGATGGAACCTTTACAGAAAGGGCCGTCGAATTTGGACTCGCCGATGTCGGTTATTCAACCCACGCGTCATTCCTGGATTACGACCTCGACGGCGACCTTGATTGCTTTGTACTGAACAATTCATACACCGACCCGCAACGCATTGCAACCGTCTCGCGCGACCGCCACAATTATGGCGCCCCGGGTGGCGACCGCCTGTATCGCAACGATAACGGGCGCTTTGTAGACGTGACACCTGCATCAGGCATATACTCCGGTGACATCGACTTCGGGCTTGGCGTTTCGGCTGGCGATGTCAACGGCGACCGGTATCCGGATCTTTATATTTCCAACGACTTTTGGGAACGCGATTACTTCTACATTAACAACGGCGATGGCACGTTCACTGAACGACTCCCGGATTCTTTTTCCTATGTCTCGGCAAACAGCATGGGTTCGGATATCGCCGACCTGAATAACGACAGCTATAACGACATCTTCAGCACTGACATGCTGCCTGCATCCAACTACAGGATGAAATCCGCCCTAATGATTGAAGAATACTTTCTCGAAGACATTAAATGGCGGAACTCGTATTTCTATCAGTACATCCAGAACGCTCTTCAGATCAACAAGGGCGACGGCACATTCCGCGAAACGGCGTTCTTTTCTGGCGTGGCCGCAACAGACTGGAGCTGGGGCGCGCTCATCTTCGACATGGACAACGACGGCAAAAAGGATATCTTCGTGAGCAATGGAATCTATCACGACATCACCGACCTGGATTTTGTCGACTTCATCAGCAGCGAAGAAGAAATTCGGAAAGTGGTGGAACGAACCGGACGTTCAGACTTCCGCGATTTTGTCGAATATCTTCCGAATAACCCTCAACGCAACTTTGCTTTCCTGAACCGCGGTGACCTTAAATTCGAAAACGTCGCAGGGTCTATTGGACTGGACGAAGAAAGCTTCAGCAATGGATCCGCATATGGCGATCTGGATAACGATGGTGACTACGACCTGGTGATCAACAATGTCAACATGGAGGCGTTCGTGTATGAGAACGTCACCACAAACCAATACCTAAAGGTCAAACTTCGCGGAACAGGCGCCAACAAGAATGCCCTGGGAGCTCAGGTGATTGTGTACACTCCCGATGGCGCACAAACCATGGAGTCGTGGACTGCACGTGGATTTCAGAGTTCAGTCGACCCCGACCTGATTTTCGGGTTGGGCAAACATTCCACCATTGACTCGGTTGTAGTCGTCTGGCCTGATCGCAAGGTTCAGGTAGTAGCTGAAGGTATTACGCCCAATCAAACACTTGTCATAGAATACAAAGGAGGGCGGCCCTTTGTGCCACAATCATTGCCAGTGCCTCTGTTCCGGGTGTCTACGCCACAGCTCTTCGCTCAAACACCCGTACACGAGGAAAATGATTACCTCGACTATGACCACGAGCGCCTGATACCGCATGCCTCGTCTACCGAGGGGCCGCGCATTGTGAAGGGTGATGTTAACGGTGATGGAGCAGAAGATTTCATACTGCTCGGTGCCTCCGGACAGCCCGACCAATTGTTTATCCAAAAAAATGGTCGATTCGTGCTTTCCAAGCAATCCGCTTTTGAAACGGACAAGAATTTCGAAAGTGTATGCGGCGCCTTTTTTGATGCAGATGGCGATAAGGATCTTGACCTCGTGATTGGAAGTGGCGGGAATGAATACCAGAAGGGCTTTCTGAATTTTGCCTCGCGGTTCTACCTCAATGATGGCCGCGGGAATTTTTCAAGAGAGATCAATTCTGGCCCTGTGTTCGGTGGCCAGATTGGATGCATTCGGCCGTACGACTTCGACAACGACGGAGACATTGATCTTTTTGTTGGCGGAGCAGGGGTGCCAGGAACGTATGGCCTCGTGCCGAGAAGCTTTATGCTTCGCAACGATGGCAAAAACCAATGGACGGACATTACAAACGACATGACCGGGCCAATTGGAATGGTAAAGGATGCGGTGTGGTCGGACATGAATGGCGATGGCCTCGCCGACCTTGTCGTCGTGGGTGAGTGGATGCCGGTTACAATCTTCTTCCAGCAAAACGGCAACTTTGGCGGAAAGAGCACGGTGCCGGGTAGCAGCGGATGGTGGAATACGATCGAAATGGCCGATATCGATCAGGATGGTGATGAAGACTTTATCCTCGGCAACTGGGGCAGGAATATGAAGCTTCCTGCGAGTCCTGAAAAGCCGCTGCGGTTATACGTCAACGACTTTGACGCCAACGGCAGGTACGAATGCATTTTGGAGTGGCAGTTTGGAGCTGACGAAAAGCCTTTCCCATTCGCATCGCGAAAAGACCTCACGGCACAACTTCCTATGCTGAAGAAGAACGCAATAAAATACCGGGAGTTTGCAGTGCGCCAGGTAAGCGATATCCTGCCTAAGGAAGTACTGCAACAGGCCGTCGTGCACCAAACAGAAAATCTCAGCAGCTCTGTACTCCTGCGCGACGGCAGCAACCTGAAGTTACAGGCACTGCCAACAGAAGCGCAATTCTCGCCCGTGTATGCCATCGAAATATTGGACGTCGACGAAGATGGTATTCTCGATCTGTTGCTGGGTGGTAACTATTACAAACTAAAGCCCGAGATTGGCAGACTGGATGGATTTGACGGGGGATATTTTAAGGGCAAGGGTGATGGTACGTTTGTGTTTGTATCCGCGCTCGAGTCGGGCCTCAAAGTGACAGGCGAAGTAAGAGACATTGTGTCCATTGCAGGTAACATAGTGTTCGCCCGGAACAACGCGGAAGTAGTCGCCTTCAGGAAAACCGGGGCAACCAAATCAAACCTTACGCTAAGCAAGAAGTGACATGAGTATCGACAATATCACACGGCTGTTTGTGCAGTATTGCATTGTATTGTTTGTGCTGCTCCTGGTGGGGTGCGATCGCACCCCAAAGTCGATGTTTGTGCTGCGCGACAAGTACGAGACAGGAATAGAATTCGAGAACACCATCTTTGAATCGGATACCTTTAATGTATTCGAGTACGACTACATCTATAACGGCGGAGGCGTAGCCATTGCCGATTTCAACAATGATGGTCTGCAGGATGTTTTCTTTACCGGAAACATGGTGCCCAATCGCCTCTATCTCAACCAGGGAAGCTTCAAATTCCGGGATGTCACGAATGACGCTAAGGTAAACGTGCCCGGCCGGTGGAACAGCGGCGTCACGGTTGTCGACATTAACAATGATGGTTGGATGGATTTGTACGTCTGCGCAACGATGCAGACAGATTCCACCAAGCGAACCAACATGCTCTTCGTGAATCAGGGGGCTACCGATGGTGTGCCGCGGTTCGAGGAGCAAGCAGCCCGTTACGGCATTGCCGACTACGGATACAGCGTTATGTCCGCCTTCTTTGATTATGATTTGGATGGCGATCTCGATCTGTATATACTCACGAACAAACACTCCAAGAATTACTCGTCGAACTATCGCGTAAAAGTGACCGATGGGTCATCGCCCGGCAACGACCGGCTCTACAGAAACAATGGTGATGGAACGTTTACCGATGTGACCATCGAGGCTGGCATCGTGTATGAAGGATTTGGTCTTGGATTGGCTATTGCCGACTTCAATTCGGATGGCTGGCCTGATATATATGTCGGCAACGACTTTGTGACCAACGATGTACTCTACATCAATAACAGAAACGGAACCTTTACCAATGAAAGTCCGAGACGCATCGCGCACCAAAGTCAGTTCTCGATGGGAAACGATGCAGCTGATTTCAACAATGACGGACGGATCGATCTTGTGACCCTCGATATGCTTCCCGAAACGAACGAGCGGAAGAAGACGATGATCAACAACAAGAGCTACCTCACCTACATCAACAACGAGAAGTTTGGCTACGAGTACCAGTACATTCGCAACATGCTGCACCTCAACGTGGGTGAGCAGTCGGGATTTAGTGAAATAGGCCACCTGGCGGGTGTATACCAAACGGAGTGGAGCTGGTCGGCACTGTTTGCCGACTTCGACAACGACGGTTACAAAGATTTGGCGGTTACGAACGGATTTCCGCGCGACATTACGGATAAGGACTTTGTCGCGTATCGGACCGATGTTGGCAATTTGCTGGCTGCCAAGGATCTGATCGATTCCATCCCCGTTGTGAAAATTCCGAACTACATGTTCAGGAATAAGGGGGATTTCACCTTTGAGGATGTTTCCCGCGTATGGGGCGTTACCCATAAGAGTTTCTCTAACGGTGCAGCGTTCGCAGACCTGGACAACGACGGCGATCTCGACTATGTCGTTAACAACATCAATGATCCTGCGCTGGTCTATGAGAACACCTTGAACGGGCGTGATAAAGAACAAGCGACCAACTATCTGCGGGTGCGACTTGAAGGTCCACCAACCAACCGACAGGCAATAGGTGCTGCGGTTACACTGTATTCTGGCGGACGCATGCAGCATTTTGAACAACAAGTGGCGCGCGGATACCTTTCGTCTGTTGAGAACATTATCCATGCAGGACTTGGGCAGGCTTCTACAGCCGATTCGATTCGGGTGCGATGGCCCGATGGCCGCGTAACACGCCTTCAGCAGATTCCGGCGAATCAGGTATTGACGGTGACCTATGATCCGTCCGCGCCACTGGATTCATTGGCCAAACAGCATATGGGGCCGCTGGTACGGGAGGCCTCGTCGAGAACCGGCTTGCGGTACTTGCACCAGGAGACAGACATGATCGACTACAACATTCAGCGAACGCTGCCTCATAAGTTTACTCAGCAGGGGCCATCACTTGCGGTGGGCGACGTCAACGGCGATAAGTTGGATGATGTTATCATCGGCAACTCGCTGAATCATCCCATTGCCGTGTACGTGCAACGTGGGGATGGCACGTTTGTTCGCGATGATAACAGCGGCGTTGCAGGTGGGGACCGTGAAGCAGGAGGGATGCTTTTATTTGACGCAGATGGCGACGGCGACAACGACTTGTATGTTGTTGCGGGTGGAATGGAAGGCGCAGCAGGAGCTGAGGTTTACCAGGACAGACTGTTTATCAACGATGGTCGCGGGCGTTTCCGCGAAGATGTCTCTGCATTGCCGGAGTTGCGTTCCAGTGGCTCATGCGTCCGTGCCGCTGATTGGGATGGTGATGGCGATCTCGACCTCTTTGTTGGAGGAAGGGTGGTGCCTGCGTCCTGGCCCTATGCTGCCGAAAGTTATCTGTTGCGGAATGACGGAGGAAAGTTCGTGGTGGCTACAGAACAGATTTGCCCGGGTCTGAGCACCGTCGGAATGATTACCGATGCACTGTTTACAGATTTCGATAACGACGGCAAGGTGGACCTCGTGGTCGTAGGAGAGTTTATGCCTGCAACGTTTTATCGCAATGAAGGCGGATCGTTTGCCAAACTTGGCGGCACAGGTGTGGAGGGAAATATCGGCTGGTGGAACAGTCTCGTGGCTGCGGATTTTGATCATGATGGCGATGTTGATTATGTAGCGGGCAATTTGGGCCTAAACAATCCGTACCATGCTTCCCGTGAGTATCCACTTAAGGTTTATGCGAAGGATTTCGATGGGAATGGCAGTGTGGATGCTATTATGGCGTGTTACATCAGAGAGTCACTCGCCAATCCTGATGAGCGCAGACTTTTCCCGGTACATTTCTGGGATGAGCTCAATTCACAGAGTCCACGCTTCCGTCAGCAGTTTTCGCGATACAAGCATTACGCGAAAGCCACGATGGACAAACTGCTGACACCGCAAGACCTCAATGGTGCGCTGATACTTGACGCGAACTATTTTGAAAGCAGCTACATCGAAAACCTGGGCGGTGGAAAGTTTGCGATGAAGCCGCTGCCGATGGTGGCACAGTTTGCGCCTGTGAATGGAATGGTGGTTGACGATGTTAACACCGATGGTCATCCAGACGTGTTGATCGTGGGCAACGACTATGGCAACGAAGTTTTTGCGGGCAGGCTGGATGCTTTGACCGGCCTGGTGTTGATAGGTGATGGCAAGGGTGGTTTTCATACTATGGAGTCTGAGGAGAGCGGATTTATCGTCCGCGGCGATGCAAAGGCGCTGGCGCGGCTGTTTGACTCATCGGGACAGGAAGTATTTATTGCCACCCGTAACCGGGACAGCCTTCGGGTGTTTGAAAAAGTGGAGGCGGGGAGGGGACATGTCATCACACCCGGGCCGCTGGATGTTAGGGCTATTCTTGAGCTTGCGGATGGCACCCGCACCGCTGTTGATTTACCCTACGGCAGTGGCTACCTATCCCAATCTTCCCGTAAGCTTAGAATCTCTCCCGACGCAATCCGCGTAAGCATGGTCCGTTTCGATGGGAGCACGTCCGTAGTGCATGAATCGGGAACAGGTCCGTTGACTGGAAGGTAACGTGTTTTGGGTGTTTACATGCATACGTGTTTACTTTGGTTTTGAAACCCCTTAATCCCTCCTTTCATTGAATCCCACAATTCTGGGATACCATTTGTTTCATCCAGATGGGACATGGCTTTCGCAGAATAGTTAACTTGTAGTAAACCCTCAGGTTGTGAGCGATTGATCAGTGGAGGGACAGGTACGGTCAGATGTTTCAACTTCTTTGACTAAGACTCCCGAAAATGACAAAGAAGCAAATCAAAAAAGGCGACGACCGATACACAATCGTTGGAAACGACGCTGAGTTATCGGAAGACGCCGATGCTTTGGCAATGGATACTGTGAGGATTCCGGAGAATCCGAAGCATATCTCGCTACAGTACAGCGATGCGTACATTATTATTGGGAAGGACGACAGGGAGAAAGCCGATCCTCGAACCGTGCCCTACAATGCGATATGTTACCTGGCTATTCGTAGTGAGAGTGGTGAGTATCACAAAGGCACGGGGTTCTTTATTTCGAAACGCTGTGTTATTGCGGCCGGACATTGCGTCTATCTCAAGGATAGCGGCTGGGCCAGGTCAATCACCGTCATACCCGGCGCAGATGGTTCGTCCCGGCCTTATGGTAGTGCAGTTGCCAGGCGTTTCCGGAGCGTAAAGGGTTGGGTCGACAAGAGGGATTACAATTTTGACCATGGTGCAATCCTTCTCGACGATGAGTCCCTCTTCAACAAAGTGCGAAATGCTTTTCCTTTTAACGATGGCGTGGGAGAGAAGTCTATTGAAGTTTCGGGTTATCCATTCGACAAAGACAGCACGCAGTGGAAATGTAAAGCAGAGATATTAAGAAGGTCTAAGTATAGATTGTTTTACGATGGAGACACATTGAGGGGAAATAGCGGTAGTCCGGTATTCACTAAGTCAGGGGTGGTTATCGGCGTCCACAATATTGGGGAGAATCCAAACTACGCAGTGAGGGTTACCGAAGATGTCAGGAAGGTTTGGGAGGCTTGGGCAGAAACAACCTAAAAGGATACACAATGAAAAAGATATGTTTGACATTAACCCTTTCACTTATGTCTCTCTTTGCCAGCTCACAAAACATCGTTTACGACTCAGACGGTAACAAGAAGAGATTTTCATGGGAAGACCTGGATATTGAGTACAGTGATTCGCAAATCAGTTTTCCTCAAAAAAAAGGTCCGGAGGTTGGTGGCTTGCTGGCGATCCTGCCAACCGTAGTGGATATTGGCTTTCAGTTGACTGGAAAAATGCTGGAGAACAGACTCAAGAAGTTCTCTGCCGAGTACACAAAGCAAAGAAGTTATCTTGGGGCAGGGGGTGGCAGGGTGCCGAACTTTTCCCTGATCAGAAAGATAAGATTGGATGGTGTTGAGTATGATGCCCTGAAGATAGATTTCAGTGCGGAGCAGGTGAAAGATCTAAATGGCTTCATCTATTACGTTGCGGGCTTTTCACGGTTGTATTCCTCCGCTAAGGCGAAAAAGGACGCGAATGTATTCGACTACACGATAGAGATAAAGGTGACGTTGCTGGTCGACGGCGAAAAGAAAGTCCTGGAGCTGGCACCAATGGTGCTTACCTCCATGCCTGGAAAGCCCGAGGCGTTTAAGCCTGCCAACAAGCATCGCACAGATATCATTCCGATGCCCGAGGGTGCAGTAATGACTGAGGTGGCCATTAAGGTAGTTGAAACTAACCCTATCAAAGTTCGCGCAGAGAAAATCCTGTCCCTTTGGAATGACAACAAGGACAGTGTGAAGACCATAATTAATAATTTCTTGCCGAAGGAGAAGGAAGGTGGTGGTTCTGAAGAGGGCGGAGAGTCGAATGGCGATGAGAATACGAGTGTAGGGAATGAGAAGTAAGGGTTGCTTCAATCAAATGAAACTGCCTTGAGCTATGAAAAGCCTTTGTCGGGGCGACTGGATTCGAACCAGCGACCCCCTGGTCCCAAACCAGGTACGCTACCGGACTGCGCTACGCCCCGAAATTCAATAAATGAGGTCCAAATATAATAGATGGGGCCGAAGTTTCAATTTCCATACCAATGGCGGTCTGCCAGCTTTGGATTCCCAGGTCGATACGCATAGAGAGAAACAACCTTCCCTGGTTTGTCTATAAGTAGGTACTTGGGAATCGGGGGAACGGCAAGTTTGGCCGCCAGGGGACTGTCCTCCCTCAGCAGATAGTGTCCGCCCGAGACGTTATCAACCAAAAGTCAATGTACAGCACCTTGCCTACGTGGTTCTCAAGCAGCGATGCGACTGTGGTGTTCCGGAACAAGGTATCGGTAAGAGTGGTTGTCAGGACGTCTCCCTGCTCGAAGAACTGTTCTTTCTCATCAAGTCGCCTGTATAATTCATCGATATAAATGCCGGTGGGTTTCCCTGCAAGCCTCTCAAGATACGACTTGATTAAACTTTGATCCACCTCCGCAGGGGAAAAGAAGAA
>Ga0207873_1001954_pt1 | contig 18139 bp, 16 predicted proteins | sample BGWIniCompost_FD_187373 | JGI IMG/M metagenome (GOLD analysis project Ga0207873, IMG submission 187373) | Cellulose adapted compost microbial communities from Newby Island Compost Facility, Milpitas, CA, USA - BGW Initial Compost (SPAdes)... ...
CCCGCCGTCGCTTACCCGAAAGCACGGCCGGCCGCGGGGACCCGTGGTCCCCGCGGCCACCCCTCCTCAGCCGTCCTGCCCCGTCACCTCACCCATCACCGTCTCCGGCCCCACCGTCTTCTGCTGCTCCTGCTCCTCCTGCGCCATCTGCTTCCAGCGCTCGATCTCCTCGGCGAACGTGCCGGCGAGGCGCGTGAGGTCGAGCGGCTCGGGCGACGTCGTCTGCGCGACCTTCGGCTCCACGCGCTCCAGGCTCACGCGCGCCTTCGCGTAGTCCGGATTCGCGTCCAGCGCCGCGCGGAACGCCACCACCGCCTCCGCAAGGTGCCCCGTCCGCTCCAGCGCCACGCCGAGGTTGTTCTGGAACACCGCGACATCCGGCCGCAGCTCCGTCGCGCGCGCCAGCGGCGGCAGCGCCTCCTCGTAGCGACCCTCACGGATCATCAGCAGACCCAGGTTGTTCATCGTCCATGCATCGCGATGATCCAGCACGAGCGCCCGCCGATAATCCGACACCGCCTCGTCCACCATGCCCAGGTCCGCATGCGCGTTCCCCAGCACCCGCCAGCCCTGACCCGACTCGGGCTCCAGCGTCACCACCTTCTCCGCGTACTCCAGCGCATCCGACGCCTTGCCCTGCTCCAGCAAGACCCGCGCGAGGTTCAACAGGCCTTTCGTGTGCGTCGAGTCGACCTCGAGCGTGCGCCGCAGCGCCGCCGCCGCGCCCTCATGATCCCCGGCGCGCCACAGCGAGATCCCGAGCATGTAGTGCCCCCAGGGATTCTCCGGCCGCCGCTGCGCGTACGCCTCGAACAGCAACGCCGCCCCGGCGTAATCGCCGCTCCGGAAAACCTTCTCGGCGTCGCTGTACGTCACGTTCTCCGGCAGCCGCCGCTCCACCACCGGCGGCTCCACTGGCTGCGGATCCGAGACCGGCACCACGGCGCCGGGCTCCACGCTCGGCGCGGGCGCCGCCGCCACCGTCCGCATGCCCTGCGACTCGCTCCCGCCCACCTGCGCGCGATCCTTCCGCTCCACATCGCACGCGGCGATCCCCAACGCCACCAGCACCCCGAAGATCACCAGCGCCCGCTTCGTCCTGACGTTCCCCTGCTGCTTGCCCGTCATTGTTCCTCCTCGTGTCGTGCGCCGTCCCCGGCGCGGTCCGTTGCGCGGTCGGCCGCGGAGGAAGGCAAGCGCGCCGCCAGGCGGCGGGTCCGCACGGCACGAGAGACGTAACGCTTTGTCGCGTAATGACTTGTGACACGGGAGCCAGACCTGTCGAGCACCCCATAGCCCCCGCCATCGTGGACGCCTGGACACGCCCGGAGCAGGCCGCTCGTGTACGGACGGACACACCACGATCCGCGGGCAGCGCCCGCGGGAGCTCCGTCCCCGCGCGAGCATCGTGGGCCGGCCGGTCGCGCCGCATGCCGCTGAGCCCTGACACCGGGCACGATCCTGGCACCGTCGCCGCCCCACGATGGGCAGCCCTCTGCACCCGCCATCCCGCCCGCGCGCCGAACCGCGCCTTGCCGAGCCGGCGCCGGACCGCCGCCTGCCGGACGACCGCGGCTGGTGGCTCGTCGAGGAGGGGTTCGACCTGGCGCGGGAGCACGAGGTCGAATCGCTGCTGGCGATCTCCAACGGCTACCTGGGCACGCGCGCGTCGCTGGCGGAAGGGAGCGAGTTCTCCGCGCCGGCCACGTTCGTGTCGGGGGTCTACGGGCAGCGGTCGGAGCCGCAGGCGGTGCCCGAGCTGGTGACCGCGCCCGATGCGCTGCGGCTGCGCATCGTGGTGGAAGGCGAGGCGCTGACGCTGGGCGACGGAGACGCGCTGGAGCATCGCCGGGCGCTGGACATGCGCCGCGCCATCCTCTGGCGGATGTGGCGCCACCGGACGCCCGCCGGCCGCATCACGAAGATCAGGGAGCGGCGGCTCGCATCGCTGGCGGACCGGCACGTGCTGCTCCAGGTCGTGGAGCTCACGCCGGAGAACTACGGCGGCCGCGTCGAGCTCGAGAGCCGCATCGACGCGGAGGTGCCGGTGCAGCCGCTGACGGTGCCCCCCCCTGCGCTGACCCCGGTGCCGCGCGCCTCCGGAGCATCTGCCCCTGCGCGGCTGGCGCTCCGCGCGGAGGGGACGGGCGCCGTCGTCGCGCTCGCAGTGGAGAGCGCCTTGCACGCTGCAGGAAAATCGCTGGCCCCGCGGGTCGAGGCATCCGGCTCCCGCATCGTGGAACGCTGGACGCTCACGGCCGAGATCGGAAAGCCGTACCGGCTCACGCGGGTGGTCGCAGTGCACTCGTCGCGGGATGCGAAGTCGCCGGCACGCGCCGCCGCTGCGCACGTGGATCGGCTGGGCCCGGAAGCCGCGGATCGCATCGAGCACGAGCACGCCGCGGCCTGGCGCGCGCGCTGGCGAGGCGCGGACGTCGTGATCGAGGGAGACGACGACGCGCAACGCGCGATGCGCTTCGCGTGCTATCACCTCATCGGCGCAGCAGACCCCGGCGACGAGCGCGTCTCGATCGGCGCGCGGCTGCTGACGGGCGGCATCTACCTCGGGCACGTGTTCTGGGACGTCGAGATCTACATGCTCCCCTTCTACATCTACACGCACCCGCCGTCGGCGCGCGCGCTGCTCATGTACCGCTACCACACGCTGCCCGCGGCGCGTGAGAAGGCGCGCGCGCTGGGCTGGCGCGGCGCGCTGTACGCGTGGGAGTCGGCAATGACGGGCGAGGAGACCACGCCGTCCTCGGTCGTGGCGCCGGACGGCGTGGTGGTGCCCATCCGCAACGGCGAGCAGGAGAACCACATCAGCGCGGCGGTCGCGTACGGCGTGTGGCAGTACTGGCGTGCGACGGGCGACGACGGCTTCCTCCTCGACGCGGGCGCGGAGATCCTGCTGGAGACGGCGCGCTTCTGGGCGAGCCGCGGCGAATGGGGCGAGGACGGGCGCTACCACATCCGTCACGTGATCGGGCCGGACGAGTACCACGAGGATGTGGACGACAGCGCGTACACGAACGTGATGGCGCAATGGAATCTGGAACGCGGGCTCGAGACGGCGCGGCTGCTGCGCGAGCGCTGGCCGGCGCGCTGGCGCGAGCTGGAGGCGCGCCTCGGCCTCGAGCCCGGAGAGCCGGAATCCTGGGGCGACGTCGCGGCCGCGATGTACACGGGGTTCGATCCGGACACCGGCCTCTTCGAGCAGTTCCGCGGCTACCACGACCTCGAAGAGGTGGACCTTTCGGCGTACGAACCGAGCGCCGGCCCGGCGGACATCCTGCTCGGGCGTGAGCGCACGAAGCGGAGCAAGGTGATCAAGCAGGCGGACGTCGTGCTGCTGCTGCACCTGCTCTGGGACCGGTTCACGCCAGACGTGAGGCGCGCGAACTTCCACTACTACGAGCCCCGCTGCGCGCACGGCAGCTCGCTCAGTCCCTCGATCCATGCGCTGGTCGCCGCGCGGCTGGGCGAGCTGGAGCTGGCGCAACGCTACTGGCGGCAGGCGGCCGAGATCGACCTGGCGAACAACATGGGCAACGCGGCGGGCGGCGTGCACGGCGCCGCGCTGGGCGGGTTGTGGCAGGCCGCGGTGTTCGGCTTCGCCGGGCTGCGCTTCGGCGAGCGCGGGCCGGAGCTGGACCCGCAGCTTCCAGCCGGCTGGCGCGCCCTGCGCTTCCCGGTTTGCTGGCGGGGGCGGCGCTACCGCATGAGCACGGACGAATCGAGGCGCCTGGAGGAGGCGGCGTGAAGCCCGAGTCCATCATCGTCCCGCTGGACGGCACGCAGGCCGCGCTGGCGGCGGTGCCCGTCGCGGGTGTGCTCGCCACCCTGCTCGATGCCGCGCTCCACGTGCTGCACGTGGGCGAGCGCGTGCTCCCGCCCGCCGACCGACTCCGCGAGCTCGGGCTCGCTCCCGAGATGCTCGAAGGGTCGGTGCTCGACCAGCGCACCGGCCCGCCGGCCGAGGGGATCCTGCGCTTCGCGGCGGAGCGGCCGGAGCCGCTGATCGTGATCTGCACGCACACCGACGTGGAAAAGCAGCGCGGCGCGCTGGGCAGCGTGGCCGAGGCGGTGCTCGTCGGCGCGTGCTGCCCCGTGATCCTCGTCCAGCCAGAGCGCGGGCTGCGGCGCTGGACGCTGCGCAGGATCCTGCTGCCGCACGACGGCACGCCCGCGACCACCGCCGCGATGGATCCTGCCGGCGACCTCGCCGAGCTGACCGGCGCGGAAGTCTTCGTGCTCTACGTCGCGGCGCCCGGCACGCCCCAGCCCACCGAGCCGGGAACGTTCACCATGCCCCGCTACATCGACCAGCCGCAGCACGAGTGGCCCGCGTGGGCGGCCGAGTTCATGGGCCGCATGTGCGCCTTGGGCCACCCGCCATCCGAGGTGCAGTTCACCCTGTTCATGGCCACGGGCGATCCCGGCGCCGAGATCGTGCGCGCCGCCCGCGAACACGACGCCGACCTCGTCGTCCTCGCCTGGCACGGCGTGTGGGAGCCCGAGCGCGCGACGACCATGCGGCGCGTCATCCGCGAGGTGGGGTGTCCGACGCTGGTGGTGCAGACGGTAGATCGCGGAACTCCCGCGGCGTGACGATGCGTACGCTGGTCTCCGCGCGCACGCCCAGGAGGTGTTCGTCCAGCGTGACCAGCGCCGCGCCGCTCGCGGCGGCGAGCGCGAGGAACTTGCGGTCGTCCGGGTCCGGCACGAACGCGAACGCCGCCGGGTCGGTCACGCCATCGTAGCGGTCCTCCGGCCGGTACAGATCCTCGATGCGCATGCCGGCGAGCGGCGGGATCCTTCGCACGATGCGCTCGGTCTCGCGCCGCGTCGCATCATCCCAGACCAGGCGCAGCGCGCCCGCGCGGATCGCATCGAGCAGCCGCGCGGACGCGCCGCCGGGCTGGAACCCCGCGGCGACGATGACGTTGGTGTCCAGGACGACGGCGGGCGTGGACGGCATTCGTGAGGATTCGCCGCACCGCGCGGGCCAGTCAAGGTCTCACGGCTCTCATCGGGTGAACCATGAGCACACCACGCAGCGCGCGCCCCCGTGACTGGTGCAGGCCAGCCTGCCCCGGGCTCGCATGCTGCAAGCACGAGCGCGCTCCACGGTGGTGGCGAGGGTGGTCGTTGCAGTAGCAGGTCCGCAGGCCGGAGGTCACGATGCGCGTTCGTGCAGTACTGTGCACGGCGGTGCTGGTCGCACTGGTCCTCGGCGCCGCGTGCGATGACGTCCGCGATGTCGAGCTGGAGGATGCAGTCGGCACGTTCGTGCTGAAGCGGGTGGCCGGCAAGAAAGTCGGGGATCGGGATCGGGACGACGTGGACGGAGACACCCTCATCATCGCGGATCTGCTGGGCGAAAGGGACCGCCGGCGCGATCGGGACGACAAGGACGACGACAAGGACAAGCCGCGCCCCCGGCTGCTCGAGAAGACGGCCGAGTTCGTGATCCTGGTCGTGCACGAGACGGTGCGGCTGCGGCCGGACGGCACAGGCACGATCACCAGCGTGGTGGATCTGTTCCTGATCGAGACGGGCGAGTTCATAGGGCGAGAGATCATCACGCGCGACGTCCGCTTCGTGCTGGATGACGGCACGATCGTGATCGCGGACCTGTGCGATCCGGAAGAAGTGGACTGCTTGCTCCGGCGGAGCCTGGTCATGTGGCCGGAGCCGACATGGTCGCCGAAGGTCCTGTACCAGGCGTTCTCGCCGGGCGGCCCGGCGCTGCTGTACGAGCGGGTGTCGAGGCTGGCGGAGGTGGACGTGGAGGTGGACCTGGACTGAGGGGCGACGCGGCCGGGGCCGCCCCGGGAACTGGCGGGCATGCGCCGGCGTGCCGCGCCGCGCCGGCGCCGGGCGCGATCCCGCCCCGGAGCCGCCGGGGGTGCGCCCGGCGGTGGCCGGTCATTTCGGAACCTCTTCTCCTTCCTGCGCGTATCGCGTATTTTGCGCTGCTGGAACATCACAACCATTCCGTCGGGATCCCCCGGCGCGCCGTGGGCCGGGGAATCGGAGAGGATCACGCATGCGTTGGACTCGTGCCGCCGTTCTCGCTGCCGCGCTGGGGACGGCCGCGTGTAGCGGCGCCGCCCGGCCGGCGCCGGAGGCCCCGCAGCCAGGGGGGGGCCTGTCGCACGCCGAGATCGAGGCGCTGTATCGCGCGCGCATGGACAGCGCGCGGATGCGTTTTTCGGAAGCCGATGTCCGGTTCATGACGGGCATGATCGCGCACCACGCCCAGGCGCTCGTGATGGCGGGGATGGCCGAGACGCACGGCGCCAGCCCGGCGATCCAGACGCTGGCCGCGCGGATCATCAACGCGCAGAAAGACGAGATCGACCGGATGCAGCAGTGGCTGCGGGACCGCGGCCAGCCTGTGCCCGAGGTGCACATCGAGGGGACGGCGATGACCGTCCGGTTTTCGGGTCACGGCGGCCACGCCGGCCACGACACGCACCTGCACATGCCCGGCATGCTGACGGAGGAGCAGATCCGCGAGCTCGACGCCGCGCGCGGCGCGGAGTTCGACCGGCTGTTCCTGACGTACATGATCCAGCACCATCGGGGCGCGGTCACGATGGTGCACGAGCTGTTCGCCACGGACGGGGCGCTCCAGGACGAGGATGTGTTCCGGCTTGCCTCGGACGTGCAGGTGGATCAGATCACTGAAATCGCGCGGATGGAGGAGATGCTCGCCGCGCTGGCCGCCGAGGGCGGCGCACCTTGACCACCCCCGCCGCGGCCGGGCCTGTCCCGGCCACGTTTTGACACCAGCAAAGGGAATCGCCATGGACTTCGTACCGTCTGCGTCCGCTTGCGGGACCGGCCGCCGGACCGGAGCGCACCCGAGCGCCGTCTGGCTCGTTTCCGGCTTCCTCGCCCTGGCCGCATGCGCGCCGTCCGCCACCACGTCGCCCCCGGAGACCGCGCCGCCGCCGCGCGCCAATACGCTGACACCCGACAGGGACCCGCGCATCGGGCTGGGCGCCGGTCTGATGGATGCGGAGGAGGCGGTGTGGAACCTGCGCGTCGTGTCGAAGACGCCGCCGCCGCCCGAGTTCGTCGGCGTGACCAACTCCGACCTCGCCTTCACCGGCAACTACGTCATCCAGGGCAACTACAACGGCTTCCAGGTCTGGGACATCTCGGACCCGTCGAAGCCCGTGCTGGCGAAGGGGTTCGTTTGTCCGGCATCGCAGAGCGACGTCTCGGTCTACAAGAACCTCCTGTTCGTCTCGGGCGAGGGGCTGGGCGGCCGGCTGGACTGCGGCACGCAGGGCGTGAGAGAGGCGGTCAGCCACGACCGGCTGCGCGGGATCCGCATCTTCGACATCACGGACATCCGGAATCCGAAGTACATCGGCAACGTGCAGACGTGCCGCGGCTCGCACACGCACACGGTGCTCGAGCATCCGGGTGACACGGAGAACGTCTACATCTACGTTTCGGGCTCTGCGCCCGTGCGGCCCGCCGAGGAGCTGCCCGGCTGCGTGAGCGCCATGCCCGAGGAGGACCCCAACACGGCGCTGTTCCGGATCGAGGTGATCCGGGTCCCGCTCGCGAACCCGGCGGCGGCGGCGATCGTGAGCTCGCCGCGGATCTTCGAGGGGCTGACCGCCCCGCCGCGGCACGGCCTGGCGCCGGAGGACCTCGCGCAGGTCGAGCAGGCCAGGGCGCGCGGCGCGTTCGTCGTCGAGGTCGACGGCATTCCGCAGGTCCTGCCCAACATGGTCGTGGCGCGGATGCTCCAGCAGATCGTCGAGGAGCGGGGCGGCACGGGCGCGCCGACGGCGGCGGACAGCGCGACGTTGCGGGAGCGGCTGCCGATGCTCGCCGCGCAGATGGCCGCCAACCGCCGTCGTAACGATCGCGGCCCCACGCAGTGCCACGACATCACGGTGTATCCGGCGATCGGCCTGGCGGGCGGCGCGTGCGAGGGTTACGGCCTGCTGCTCGACATCCGGGATCCGGTGAACCCGAAGCGTCTCGTCGCGGTCGCCGACTCGAACTTCTCCTACTGGCACTCGGCGACGTTCAGCAACGACGGCACCAAGGTCCTGTTCTCGGATGAGTGGGGCGGCGGCGGCGCGCCGAAGTGCCGGGCGACCGACCCGAAGGAGTGGGGCGCCAACGCCATCTTCACGATCGAGAACGGCGAGCTGAAGTTCCAGAGCTACTACAAGATGCCCGCGCCGCAGACGTCGCAGGAGAACTGCGTGGCGCACAACGGCTCGCTGATCCCGATCCCCGGCCGCGACGTCATGGTGCAGTCCTGGTACCAGGGCGGCATCTCGGTCTTCGACTGGACGGACCCGAAGAACCCCATCGAGATCGCGTTCCACGACCGCGGCCCGGTGGACGCGAACCGGATGGGCAACGGCGGGAGCTGGTCGGTCTACTGGTACAACGGGTACATCTACAGCTCGGAGATCGCGCGCGGGCTCGATGTATTCGAGCTGGTGCCCAGCGAGTTCATCTCGCAGAACGAGATCGATGCGGCGAAGACCGTCCGCATGGAGTACTTCAACGCACAGGGGCAGCCGAAGTTCGTGTGGCCGCCGAGCTTCGCGCTCGCGCGGGCGTACGTGGACCAGCTCGAGCGCTCCCGCGGGCTGTCCGCGGACCGCATCGCCGCGGTGCGGCGCGAGCTCGACAGCGCGGAGAAGGCCTCGGGCGCCGCGCGCCGTGACGCCCTGACCCGGCTCGCGGCGCAGCTCGACAGCGAGGCGGCCGGCTCGCGCGATGCGAAGAAGGTCCGCATGCTGGTGGACGCCGTGCGGGATCTGGCCGCGGAGTCCTGACGCGGGTCGCGCGTTCCCCAACGCGCCTGTGAGGCGCTGAGACCGGGCCGGCACGCTGGGCGTGTCGGCCCGGTGCTTTTTTCCTCCCGCTCGCTGCATCCGGCTGGCGCGCGGGCGCCTCGCGCCCCAGAATACCGCGACCCGTTCGTACGAGGAGTGTCGATGCGGTCGAGGACGACACCGTGGCGCTGCCGGGCGATGGCCGCCGCGCTCGCGGCTGCCTCAGCGCTCACCCCTGGCCTGACCGGCTGCGCTGCGCGGCGCGCGGCAACGGATCCGCCGGTGCTGCGCATCGTGCCGCATGCGGCTTGGGAAGCGCACCGGCCGCTCGGCTACGCGGCGGATGCGGACCGGCGCAACCTCCGCCCCGGCGATCGCCTCACGTTCCGCGAGCTCGTCCTCGAGGTCGTGACGACGGAGGTGGACTCGACGACGACGGCCGATCCAGCGCGCGTGGCGGCCTCGGGAGACGTCGTCGTGCTCCGACTCCAGCGCGGCGACGCGCGCGAGGAGCGCCGCGTGCGCGAGGGCGCCGCGTTTGCGTGGGAGGGCTACCGCGTTGCGGTGGTGGCGATCTACGGGCCGGGCGAGCTGGGCGCGGGGCTCGTCGCGCTCGAGGTCGCGACGCTGGCCTCGCTGCCGCCCACGGTCGCCACGGCGGACAGCGCCGGCGGCGCCGCGCTCCGGCTGCGCATCCCGCACGAGATCACGCACATCACTCTGCACCACACGGGCAGCCGCGAGCCGCTGCGGCCGGACGACGACCCGGCGGAGAAGCTGCGCGGCCTCCAGGTGTGGGGCGCACGCGACCGCAACTGGTGGGACGTGCCCTACCACATGCTCATCGACCTCGACGGCAGGGTCTACGAGGGCCGCGACTGGCGCTACATGGGCGAGACCAACACGGCGTACGACCCGCGCGGCCACTTCCTGATCAGCGTGATCGGCAACTACGGCAGGCAGGAGCCCACGCAGGCGCAGCTCGAAGCGATCGCGGACCTGATGGCGTGGGCCGCGGCGCGATTCAACGTGCCGCTCGACCGCATCGGCGGGCACTACCACTACGCGGAGACGAGCTGCCCGGGCGAGCACCTGCGCCGCTATCTCGAGGATGGCACGTTCCGCCGCATGGTCGAGCAGCGGCTGGAAGGACACTGGCGCGGCGAGGCCGCGAGGAGGTGATCTTGGCTCTGGGTTGGCCGATGTCTGTGAAGGGTGTGCGATTCCCGCGCGGCTCCGCGCTGGCCGTGCTGTGCGCGCCGGCGCTCGCGCTCGCCGCCGGCTGCGCGGGCGGCGCTCGCGCTCCGGATGCGCCCGGCGCTGCGGGCGGCCCGCCCGCCGTCGCGCGCGAGTTCCGCGGCGTCTGGGTGGCGACGGTCGGCAACATCGACTGGCCGTCTGCGCGCGGGCTGCCGGTGGACAGCCAGAAGGCGGAGCTGATCGCGATCCTCGACCGCGCGGCGGAGCTGAAGCTCAACGCCGTGATCTTCCAGGTCCGCACGGCGGCGGACGCGCTGTACCCCTCCGAGCTCGAGCCCTGGTCCGAGTACCTGACCGGCACGCAGGGCCAGGCGCCGGAGCCGCTCTGGGACCCGCTCGCGTTCGCGGTCGAGGAGGCGCACCGGCGCGGGCTCGAGCTGCACGCGTGGTTCAACCCGTACCGCGCGCGGCACCCTTCCTCGCGCTCGCCCGCCGCGGCCAACCACATCAGCGTGACGCGGCCGGACATCGTGCGGCGCTACGGCACACACCTGTGGATGGACCCGGGCGAGCCGGACGTGCAGGACCACACGGTCGCCGTGATGCTAGACGTGGTGCGGCGCTACGACGTCGACGGCATCCACATCGACGACTACTTCTACCCGTACCGCGAGCGGGACTCGACGGGCAAGGTGCTCGACTTCCCGGACGAGGCGAGCTGGAACCGCTACGTCTCTTCCGGCGGCAAGCTCTCGCGCGATGACTGGCGGAGGAGCAACGTCGACGAGCTCGTACGCCGGCTCTACCGCGAGATCCACGCGACCAAGCCGTGGGTCAAGTTCGGCGTGAGCCCGATCGGCATCTGGCGGCCGGGCCACCCGCCGGCGCCGGAGGCGTGCTGCTTCGATGCGTACCAGCAGATCTACGCGGACGCGCGCAAGTGGTTTGCCGAGGGCTGGGTCGACTACTTCGTGCCGCAGCTCTACCGGCCGATGGCGGACACGCTGATGAACTACGGCGTGATGCTCGGCTGGTGGGCCGAGCAGAACGCGAGCGACCGGCACCTGTACGTGGGCATGATCCCGAGCCGCGTGCGCGGCGGGCGGCAGCAGAACGGCTGGCCGCCCGAGGAGATCGTGGGTCAGATCTACGTCGCGCGGGGGCACGGCGGCGTGCACGGACACGTGCACTTCAGCGCCCGCGCCCTCATGCGCGACAGCCTCGCCCAGCGGCTCGCGCGGACGGTCTATCGCTACCCGGCGCTCGTGCCGCCCTCGCCGTGGCTGCCGCGCACCGCGCCGGGCGCGCCGCGGGTCACGCTCACGGCTGACGGCACGGCGCTGTCGCTGGCCGCGGGCCCCGGCGAGCCGCCGCGCGTGTGGGTCGTGCGCGCGCGCTACGGCAACCGCTGGACGGTCGAGGTGGTCCCGGCCACGCGTACGCAGGTCGCGTTGACGGGTGACGCGCCGCTGCGCGAGGTCGTCGTCTCGGCCGTGGACCGCGGGGGCAACGAGGGCCCGGCCGTGACGCTCCGGCCAGACGGGGCGGTTACCGCGGACGCGGCAGGAACGGCCGGGCGCTGAACAGAGCCGCGCCGGCCTCGGCGTGCGAGGCCGGCGCGGCAACCGGAAGGTGTGGCGCTCGCCCGGCCAGCCGGCTGCGCCATCTCCGGATCAACGCAGCATGGCCGGCCGCGCCGCACGCCCCATGACCGGCGCGCGGCCGGCCTCTCACCCGCCCAGGATCCGCGCGGCGGCCTCCGCGCGCGAGTGCACGCCCAGCTTCTGGAAGACGGCTTCCGTGTAATGGCGGGCGGTCGTCTCGCGGATGCCGAGCGCGGCCGCGATCTGCCGGTTCGTCCTGCCGCGCGCCAGCAGCCGCGCGACCCGCGCCTCCTGCCGCGTGAGCCCCCACCGTTCCCGCAACGCTGGCAACGACGGCGGCTCGGGTGTGAGGCGCTCGATCTGGACGAGCACTGCAGGCCCACCGCTCGCCAGGTGCTCTCCGAGCAACGTCGTCCACACCCGATACCTCGCGTGCGCGGTGCGCAGCTCGGTGTTCGCGCCGGCCAGCGACGGCACGCCACGGTGCGCCGCGCGGGCACGCAACAGGAAGCGGAGCTCGGCCGCGGCGCGATCCATCTCGGCCCGGATTCGCGCGCGTTCCGGGTCCTTCGCGAGCAGCTCCGAGAGCGCCGGGTTCGCGTACAGCCGGCGGCCGTCCACGCTCACGATCATCGCGCCTACGCTCGTGGCATCCAGAGCCGCCTCGAACGCAGCGGCGGCGCCCGCGAGGCGAAGGCGCGTCGTGACGCCGGCCTCCAGCGCCGGCAGCAGCATGCGCAGCAGGGCGAGCCCGCGCTCGCCGAACGCCTCCGTGCCGTACTCCGCGCGGAAGCAGGTGAGCAGAGCACCGGCGCACGCGCCGTCGCCCGGTCGCGCGACTGGGGCCGTGGCTTCCGGATCGGCGGCTTCCAGCGCCGCGAATCCCAGACCCTCCTGGATGCCGTAGCGGCCGTAGAACCGCAGGTACTGGTCCGAGCCAAACCAGCCCTCCGGCATCCGCAGACCCATCGCCGCGCCGAGCAGTCGCGTGTTCCACACACGGCTGCCGAGCTGTCTGATCATCGGCGCGAAGGCTTCCACCCCGCCCTCTTGCTCGAGGAACTCGCGGCCGAAGTCGTCCGGAAGGTTCCAGAGCGTGTACGGCTTGCTGCCGGGGACGGGGAGCAGGAACCCGGCGTAGTCCGCCTCGACCAGCGGGGCGAGGCGCTGGAGCACGTCGGCACGCCAGTGATCGATGTTCGCGAGGTCGAGCGGCGAGAGCAGCGCGCGGGCCACTGCCGCGAACTGGGCCTGCTGCGCCGAATTCAGGACAAGTACCATGGGATGGTGTTCGGAGTGCGACACGCCGCTGCGCGGGCGCAGGCCCGATCCGCGGCGTCCAGGGAGCCAGCAAATCCTCCGAACCAGGAAATTGGCGCCGTAATGCCGCTGGCACAAGGAGTTGGGCCGCATCGACAGGGCAGAATTGCCCTGCACGAGAACCGGCCGCCGTGCTAGTCTCCAAGCGCGGAGGCACAGCGACTTCGTCGTTGGGGACAGGAGCGGCGGCCCGCACGACCGGAGAGCGGGTGGCGGGGCCTGCCGTTACGCCTCAGCTCGCGGTTTCTCGCTGGATCCCGAGCCGGCGCATGATCTTGAGCAGGCTCGCGTGGTCGGCGAGGCCGAGCGCTTCCGCCGTGCGCGTGATGTGCCAGTCGTGCGCGTGCAGCGCCTCGAGCACGATCGCGCGCTCGGCCTCCGCCTTGCGTTCCTGGTAGGTGCGCGGCCTGTCCGCGGCGGCCACTGCCCCGCCCGGCTGCGCCGCCGCACCTACCAGGACGTCGGCGGGGACGTCATCCACCTCGATCACCTCACCATCCGACGCGATCAGCATTCGCTCGACCGCGTTCCGCAATTCCCGCACGTTGTTCTTTTCCCACCTGTAGCGGCACAACGCCGCGAGCGCGTCCGGCGAGACGCGCTTCTTTCGCATGCCGAAGCGCGCGCAGAGCTGCGTGAGGAAGTGCTCGACCAGCTCCGGCACGTCCGAGAGCCGCTCCGCGAGCGGCGGCACGCGGATGACGTGCACGTTGAGCCGGTAGAACAGGTCCTTGCGGAACGTGCCTTCCTCCACGGCACGCTCGAGGTCGCGGTGCGTCGCGGCGACGACGCGCGCCTCCACGGTCACGGTGCGGTCCCCGCCCACGCGCGTGACCTCGCGGTTCTCCAGCGCGCGCAGCAGCTTCGCCTGCGCAGCGAGCGGCAGCTCGCCGATCTCGTCCAGGAACAGCGTGCCGCGCCCCGCGCGCTCGAACGCGCCCTTCCTCTGCCGGTCCGCTCCCGTGAACGCGCCGCGCTCGTGGCCGAACAGCTCGCTCTCGACCAGGTTCTCCGGCAGCGCCGCGCAGTTCAGCGCGACGAACGGCTGCTTGGGCTCCGCGCCCAGCGCGTGCAGGTCCCGCGCGACCAGCTCCTTGCCCGAGCCGCTCTCGCCCAGGATCAGCACCGGGCTGGGGATCGGCGCCAGCCGGCGGATCTCCTCGCGCAGGCGCTGCATGGCCGGGCTCGACCCGACGAGCGACGTCTCCGCGTCCAGCCGCGCGCGGAGCGTCTTCACCTCATCGACGAGCCGCCCCCGCTCCAGCGCGTTCCGCACCTCCTGCACCACGCGCTGCACCGGCTCCGCCTTGTCGATGAACGCGAACGCGCCGAGCCGCACCGCGCGCACGCAGCGGTCGAAGTCGCCCGTGCCCGTGTAGACGATGACCGGCGTGTCCAGCCCCAGCTCCTGCATGCGGCGCAGGACTTCGAAGCCGTCCATGCCCGGCATCTCGAGGTCCAGGATCACGCAGTCCAGCTCCTCGTCGCGCAGCGCTTCCAGCGCCTCGGGGCCGGACGTGGCAATGCGCACGCGCCAGCCGCCCAGCCGCTGAAGGTCGTAGGCGTACTGCTCGGCCATGGCGAGGACGTCGTCGACGACGAGGATGCGTGTCACGCGTGTCTCCGGAGTGCTTTGGTGTCCAGCCGGCGGTGAGCCCCGGCGCAGAGCCTGCCGGGCTCATGGAGGTACTCGGCCCGTTTCTCTCACGTTCCCGCCGCGCGTCCGGGCCCCGCCCTACCCGCCGCGGCACGCGCGATCGAGCACGCACGGCATGGCACGGGCCTCGCAGATCGGTGCGTCCAGCGCGCCGCCGGGGCGGGAGACGGCCAGGGCGGCGACAGGAGGTCCCGCGACGACGGCGGGCGGCCACGCAGCCGACCGCGGAGCGGCTCCCCAGAAACGACGTTCCGGACGCGGGAGGCCCCATGTCCGAGCACGTGTACAAGTCCATCGAGCTGACCGGCTCCTCGACGGACAGCATCGAGGATGCGGTGCGCGGCGCCATCGAGAAGGCGAGCAAGACCCTGCACAACCTCCGCTGGTTCTCGGTGGAGGAGATCCGCGGCCACCTCGAGGGCGGCAAGGTCGCCCACTGGCAGGTGACGTTGAAGGTGGGGTTCACACTGGACCAGTGAGGGCGAAGCACGCTCGCAAAGCCTGCGAGCTGCGGCCGCCGCACCGCCGAAGGCGGACGGATCCGCGCCCCATCGGCTCCGACGCGGCCGCGCGCTTGCATCGGCCTTGATCCGGCCGCCGCGCCGCTCCAGTTTCCACCGACAGCACGGCACAACCCGCACGACCTCCACCGGCGCACGCGATGAACGGTGATGACGCCGTGGACGACGGTCGGGACGACGTCGCCCTCGAGACCACCGGGTCTACGGCCGATGCGAGCGTGGCCACCCGCGCGGCGCCCCATGCGCCGCGCTGCGTGAACTGCGGCGCAGCGCGTACCGGCCCGTACTGCGCGCAATGCGGCCAGCGCGAGCTGCGTGGCCGGCACACGCTGCGCAGCATGGCCGCCGCCTTCCTGGGCAGGGTGCTGGACCTGGACCACGGGCTCCTGCACACCGTGTACGGGCTCACCGTCCGGCCCGGCACAGTGGTGCGCGACTACCTCGCCGGCCGGACCGTGCCGTACACCAACCCGATCGCGTACCTGCTGCTCTGCTTCGCGGCCTTCACACTCTCGGCGCGCATGCTCGGCGCCACGGTCGGCGGCGAGTTCGAGCGGGCCCTGACCGCCCTCGTCGTGCCCTTCATCGCCGCCGTGTCTCGCCTGCTGTTCTGGCGCACCCGTCTCAACTACGCCGAGCACCTCGTGCTCGTGCTTTACCTCGTCGGCCACGTCGCGCTGATCCTTGGCGTCGTGCAGGCCGTCCTCACACCGGTGATCCGCGTTGCTCCCGGAGAGGTCCTGTCCACCATCGTCGCGTTCGGCGCGCTCGGCAGCGTCATTGCGTACTACGCCTGGGCGTTCAGCCGCGTCTTCCCGACTCGCCCCTGGGTCGCCGCCGCCGGCGGCCTTGTCGCGCTTGCCGGCGGCGTGGCGCTGTGGACCGCCGCGATGGTGGCGCTCCTCCAGGTACTGCGCAGCTAGGCTCGAGCACGTAGTCCCGCAGTGCCGGAGAACGCGAAGACGACCCTCCGCGCTCTCAGCACCTCCGCGTCCTCCGCGCCAGCCCGATGCTCCGCAGCTCGGCGTGAGCGAGAGCGGGGCCCGCGCGCCCCCGCTGCTCCGCGAGTTCCGCCCCTCGCCGGTGCGGATCTTGCATGCCCCCACGGCCTGCCGCGGAAGGGAAAGCGACATCCCCGTGACGCGAGCCGGAGCATGCGCCCAGGCGTGAAACCCGGCACCGGCAGGCTCGCGGTAGGCCTTGGTGTCTACCTCGTGCTGGCCGTCCCGATGTTCGCCTACCTCTGGTCGACGCTGAACGAGCTGCTCTCGGGCGAGATCCGCCCCGTGCGCCTGGGCATCGCCGCCATCGTGCTTCCCCTCTTCATCGGAGTCCTCTACCTCATGGTCCGCTCGATCCACCGCTGGGAGGCGCGGCGGCAGGCCGCGGTCTCAGGCGGTTCCGGCGAAGGAGGGTGACATGGCCGATGATACGCACGACCCGCTGTCCACCGGGTCCACGTCACCGGAAGAAACCGAATTGGCCCCCGAGGAAGAGCCGGTCGTGATCGGCACGCTGTTCCTCTCGATGCTGCTGCTCATCGGGATCATGGGCGCGTGGATCGTGATCTACCTGATCATGCTCAACCGGTAGGGCCGATGAAGATCGAGACCTACGAGAAGGCGTACCTCGCGCTGGGCGGCGCGACCCTGGCCGCAGCGTTGCTGGTGCTGCTGTACACGAGCGTCGGCATGGACATCCATCTGCCGTCGCGGGTCGCGGAGGTGGACCCGGCAACCGTCCGGACCACGCCGCCGTTCGACCAGCTCGGCGTGAGGCAGACCGGCCCCGGGAAGTACGAGGCGGTGATCCTGGGACAGGTGTGGGCGTTCCTGCCACAGGAGATCCGCGTGCCGGTGGGCGCGGAGGTCACGTTCACGGCCACCTCGCCGGACGTGATCCACGGCTTCATGATCGCCGGCACGCGTGTGAACATGATGCTGATCCCGGGGCAGATCTCTCGCATGACGTACACGTTCCGTCGCCCGGGCGAGTACGCGATCATCTGCCACGAGTACTGCGGCCTGGGGCACCAGGGCATGGTCGGCCGGGTGATCGTCGAATGAGCGCGTCGACGGTCTACGACCCGACGGGGTTCGCGCTGCCGGACGCGCAGAAGCGGTTCCTGCGCTGGACCATCTACATCGGCTACGGCGCGTTGATCGCGGGGATCTTCCACGGCCTCGCCAATGCGCTCTCGTTCGCGGGCATCGACATCCTGCCGTACTTCCCGCGGCTGCGCGGCTACTACCAGGGGCTGACGGCGCACGGCGTGGCGAACGTGCTGGTGTTCACGTTCGCGTTCTCGAACGGGTTCCTGCCGCTCATGACGGCGCGCGCGCTGAGCCGGCCGCTCGTCTCGTGGCTGGTCTACGCCATGTTCGGCTCGCTGCTGCTGGGCAACATCCTGGTGGTCTACGCCATCGTCACGAACCAGGCGTCGGTGCTGTTCACGGCCTACGCGCCGCTCCAGGCGCACTGGACCTTCTACACGGGCCTGGTGCTGGTCGTGGTGAGCACGTGGCTCGCGCTCGCGAACATGCTCACGGTGCTGGGGCGATGGAAGCGGGACCATCGCGGCGAGCGGATCCCGCTGCTCGCCTTCATCTCCGTGGTCAGCTACGTGATGTGGTTCCTGGCGTCGCTGCCGATCGCGGTGGAGTTCATCGGCTTCCTGATTCCGTGGACTCTGGGCGCGTTCGGCGGCCTGATGGACCCGTTGCTCACGAGGACGCTCTTCTGGTTCACCGGCCACGCGATCGTGTACGCGTGGCTGCTGCCGGCCTACGTCTCGTGGTACGCGCTCGTGCCGCGCCAGGCGGGTGGCGTGCTGGTGAGCGATCCGCTCACTCGCTTCGTCTTCATCCTGTTCCTGCTGCTCTCGATCCCCACGGGGTTCCACCACCAGTACACGGACCCCGGGATCTCGGAGCAGATGAAGGCGTTCCACGCCGTGCTCACCTTCGGCGTCTTCTTCCCGAGCCTGGCGACGGCGTTCTCCGTGGTGGC
>Ga0207873_1001955_pt1 | contig 18138 bp, 14 predicted proteins | sample BGWIniCompost_FD_187373 | JGI IMG/M metagenome (GOLD analysis project Ga0207873, IMG submission 187373) | Cellulose adapted compost microbial communities from Newby Island Compost Facility, Milpitas, CA, USA - BGW Initial Compost (SPAdes)... ...
GCGACGAAGGCCGGGCAGCCCAAGCGGCGCGCGGTGGACGTGGTAGGCCCTGGGCAGGGCCGAGTTCGGTAAACCCTCGCCACTTCGGGCCTTTGGAGAAACCCGGGCGCCCCCGCGCGCATTTCAACGATCGTTGAAATGGTCTCCGAAGGGCTCCCGCGCTCGAGGCGCCGCTGGCTCCGGCGAAGGGGTGTGAGTAGGCGGGCCGGGGGATCTGAGCTAGGGGCGCGGCGCTGCCGATTGTGTGGGCTGGAGTCCCGCCATCTTCGCCCACCCCACCCGTGATACAATGCGTCACGGGGGCCGGGCTGCGGGGTGGGTGCAGGTGCCGTGAAGGCGCAAGAAGTCGAGCGCTGGCTGTCGGGTGCGGTGAGCCGCCTGGCGGCGCTGGGCGTGGAGCGCGTGTTCCTCTTCGGGTCGTGGGCCAGGGGCCGTGCGACGCGCCGCTCCGACCTGGACCTCTTGGTGATATGGCAGACCGACCTATCCCCCATCGAGCGCATCGGCCGGGTGCTACAGGCGCTCAAGGACGCCCCCCTGCCGGTCGAGCCTGTCGTTTATACGCCGGAGGAGTTCATGGACCGGCGCGATCTGCCGTTCCTGAGGGGCGTCCTCAAGGAAGCGAGGGTCCTGTATGAGCGTGGAGAAGCAGCGACGCGAAGCAGAGAGGTGGCTCCGCCAGGCCGAGGATGACCTCGATGCCGCCCGACTGCTCTTGACGAGTGGCAAGTTCGCGCAGTCGGCTTTCTTCTCGCAGCAAGCAGGCGAGAAGGCCATGAAGGCTGTCTGGCTGGCGATGGACGCAGACCCCTGGGGCCATTCGCTGGGCCGCCTCGTCAAGGACCTGCCGGACCCGGAAGTTCGGGTGCGCTTCGCACCGCTGCTCGACGCCGCGCTGGCGCTCGACAAGCTCTATATCCCCACCCGATATCCCGACGCGCTCGCTGACCTCATCCCCGGCGAGGCCTACACGCAGCGCGAGGCGGAGGCTGCCCTCGCCCACTCGGAGGCCATCCTGCAAGCCGTCCGGGAGTGGATGGCGGAAAGGCCCGCAGAGAGACCGGACCGCTGACTCGTGCCCCAGACCGGGCGACCATACCACCCTGAGATGCCCCTTCCAGGCGGCCGGCGTCAGGGCTGCAGGCAGTGGTCGGCCCGTCCCAGCGCTGAGATGCGGTTTTTCAAAAGTTATTGAAATTCCGCTAGTGCTGAAAGGGGACACCACCTATGCGCCGGGCGGCCGCGCGTCAGGCCGCAGCCGCTCCTCAGCCGCTCCTCGTCGGGCCGGCCGGCAGTCGCTACGGCCGGGCAGGGCTCGAGGGGAGCTGACGGGTCGTGTCGCGCCGTCGGATGTCCCATCCAGGGAACGAGGCGGCAGATGGCGGTCGCGGCGCATTTCAACGATCGTTGAAATGCGCCCTCTTCGACCGGCGAGGGGGTTCGAGGAGTCAGCGGTCAGGGGGATCTGTGAGCGGGCGAAGGCCGGCCCCGGCAGCCCGAAGAGGCGGGGCTGGCCTCTGGAAGAGGCGGGGCCGGCCTATGGTGGTTCACAGCACCTCGGTCATCTGTGGCACGACACCTGTGGCACGGCAACCCGACCGCAGGTAGCGGCCGGCACGGGCTCTCTAGACGTAGTGCTGTCGTGCCTCCGAATTCCACGGCATCCCCAGCAGCTCGTCGATCAGGCGGGCCGCCTGGTCGAAGGACGTGGTCCTCGGGTCGTCCGTCAGCGTCAGTATCAGGCTCGTCTTGTCTCGCTCTTTGAACGCATGCAAGATCCTCTCCATCCTCAGCCACCTCGGGATGAGCACGTGGAGCATGAGGCGCTCGGGCAGCGGTTCGATGCGTTCCTTCTCGATGGTTCCCTTTCTCACCACGACCGGCACCTCGATGGCGACGTCGTCCGGTATGCCTGGTATGGTCCCGTCGTTTGCAACATTGATGACGAGCCGCCTCTCCGTACCGTTGACCACCGAATCGATGAACGGCACGATGAACTCGCCGCTCGGAACCGGCGGGAACTCCGTGGTCGGCGAGATGCTGGGGTCCGAGGCTATCCTCTGCATCCCGCTCAGTCTGCTGTGCAGCCGGTTGAGGTACAAAGTCCAACCGACCTCGGAATCGGGGCCTCCTGCCGGGAACCACTGCGCCTTGGTCTTGAGGTCGGTGTGCATCCACCAGGGGGAGGCCGTCCTCACCGTGTCGCCGATCGGGAACAGCCCATAGAGCCTGTAGATCTCCACCGCGGCCCGTGACATTTGCGTGTTCCACGGCCGCGCAGGTACTCGTCGCTGTTCCAGTACTCGCTGGCCTTCTTCTCGATCCACTCGTCCAGGCGTGGATAGGCATCCTCGCCCCGATACAGGAAGCGCGTCAGGAAGATGTAATGGTTGAAGCCGGCCACCTGAACATGCACGTCATCGGGTTCGAGCCCGAGGACCTTCACCATCTCCCGGTATTCGTTGAACCCATGACAAAAGCCGACGGTCTTGAGTTTCGTCTCTCTCAGAACGAGGGTGGTCCCCTCGAAGACGGGGTTGGACACCTGCAGGTACCACGCGTCCGGGCAGATCCGCTCCACGTCCCTGGCGAGCTCGAGGAAGAACGTGAGCTGGTGGTAGGCGGCTATCCCGCCGTAGTAGTCGCTGACCCTGTCGTCGATCCCTCTGTAGTAGCCGTACCGCTCGGCGATCTCCCGTTCGGATTCCATCCCACGGTAGCCGCCGACCTTGACCGTGTTGATGACGAAGTCGCTCCCGTCGAGCGCCCTCTTCCTGTCCGTGGTCTTCTCCAGCGTCAAGCGGGCGCCGGTCTCCTTGACGTACCTCGACGCCAGCTCGTAGACCATGTCGAGCCGTCTCTCGTCGATGTCCATGAAGGTGATGGTGCTTCCGCCCAGGCTCTCGGTCAGGCACAGGTCCTGGATCAGCCGCATGGAGAATACGACGCTTCCTGCACCGATGACGGTTACCTTTGCCATGCGGAGGCCCTCCCCTGTCCCCAGTCCACTTGTAGCGACGACCGCGACGAGCGCGGGGCTGGGACATGGCACGCGGGCGACCATTCGCCTCGTCGTGCCGCCGGAGACTTCTATGCGCTCGACCGTGAGCCTCCTGCCACCGAGCGGACAGGGCGAAGCGGATGGGGCGAGCAATGGGTCCGCGCTACGAGGGCAGCACCGGAGCGGCGAAAAGCGACCGCGTCCATTCCCGGGGAAATGGGACGGCGCCGGTCGCTCCTCCCCTGCTTACCCCTTCACCGCCCCCAACGACAGCCCCTGCACCAGGTAGCGCTGGATGACGCCGAACATGACCATGACCGGCATCAGCGCGATGACCGACGCCGCCATCATCTCGCCCCAGCTGATGTTGAACTTGCCCACGTACAGCGACAGCCCCACCGGGATGGTGCGCAGCCCGTCGCTGTGGATGAACATGACCGCGAACAACAGCTCGCTCCAGGCCGCCACGAAGACGAACGAGAACGACGCCGCCAGCCCCGGCCACAGCACGGGCACCAGCACCCGCCAAATGGCCTGCAGCCGGGTGCACCCATCCACCACGGCGGCCTCTTCGATCTCCCGCGGGATCTGTTCGTAGAAGCCTCGCATCAGGAAGGTCGTGAAGGGGATGTTGAGCGTCGCGTAGATCAGGATCAGCCCCAGCAACCGGTCCAGCAGGTGCAGCCGCACGAACATCCCGTAAAGCGGCCCCAGGAAGAGCACGCCCGGAAACATCTGCGTCGCCAGGAACAGCCACGTGCTCGCCAGCCGCCCTCGAAACCGGAAGCGGGCCAGGCTGTACCCGGAGAGCACCGCCACGATCACGACCACGACCGACGTCCCCGTCGCCACCACGAGGCTGTTGCGGAAGTACGCCAGGAAGTTGGAATTCGACAGCACCGACGCGTAGTGCTCCAGCGTCGGCGCCTGCGGCCAATAGCGCACCGGGAACGTGAACAGCTCCGGGTCCGGCTTGAGCGAGGTCACGAGCGCCCAGTAAAACGGGAAGATGGCGAAGAGCAGGAAGGCGATCAAGCCTACGGCCCTGGCCACCCGGCCCACCGGCGAACGCTTGCGTCGTCCGACGCCGCTACGACTCACGGGCGAACCCCACCTTCAGCGCCACAAAGGTGTACAGGGTGAGGATGACACAGAGCGCGACCGACAGCGTGGCGCCGTACCCGAAGTCGAGCCCCTCGTAAGTGGTCGTGAAGATGTACGTGGCGAGGGTCTGGGACGCGTTGGCCGGGCCGCCTCCGGTCATCAGGTAGATCAGGTCCGGGAAGTTGGCGATCCAGATGGTTCGCAGGAGCAGCGACACGACGATGGCCGGCCTCAGCATCGGCAGCGTCACGCTCCAAAACTGACGGACGTCGGACGCCCCGTCGATGGCCGCCGCCTCGTACAGCTCGGGCGGGATGGCCTGCAACCCTGCCAGGATCATGATGGCGAAGAAGGGGATGCCGAACCATACGTTGGCCGCCACCACGGCGAAGAGCGCCGTATCGGGACGGGAGAGGAGCCCCACCGGCCCCTCGAGCAGCTGAGCCCGGGCCAGCAGGTCCGTCACGACGCCAAACTCGGCATTGTACATCCACTTCCACACGAGGCCGATGAGGAACGCGGGCACCGCCCACGGCAGGAAGACGACGCTCTGGTAGAGCCCCTTGAGCCGAAACGGCCCCGCATTGAGCAGCATGGCCAGCGTGAAGCCCAGGACGAACTGGAGGACCAGCGACGTCAGGGTCCAGACCGCCGTGTTGCGCAAGGCCACCTTGAATACGGGATCCTGCAACAGACGCAGGTAGTTGTCGAGGCCCACGAACCGCCGGCCGAAGGGGTCGACCACGACGTAATACTGCAGGCTGTATCCGAAGGCGATCACCAGCGGCACCGCCATGATGAGCAGGATGAACGCGTACGCCGGCGATAGCATCAGGTACGGCTCGAGGCCTCGCAGGATCGGCCAGCGGGGCCGCCCTCTCGGAGCAGATACTCGTGTCGCCAACCCACGATCCATGACTCCAGCCCCTGTCTCGGCGTCGCTGGAGGGGAGGGGATGCGGGTCCCCTCCCCCTCCCACGCGCTCCGTGTGCGCGCTGCTTATGCGCCGTCGCTCCAGCGCTGCCGCCTCAGCGCCGCCCCGCCTCGTACTTGGTCTGCGCCTGCGTGAGGAAGTGAGCCCACGTCTTCGCCGCCTGCTCGGGCGTGGCGCGCCCCAGCAGTACCTTCTGGAGCTCCGCCGGCGCGAGCTGGTTGAAGAACGTGGCCCACTCGGGCAGGTGCCAGGGCGGGACGATCTTGGGATAGCGCACGTTGTCGTTGAGCTCGACCATCCAGGCCTTGTAGATGGGGTCACTGTACTTGGAGGTCGACGGGACGTTCTTCAGCGGCGGGATGGCGCCTGTGTTCTCGTCGAAGCGCAGGCTATTGTCGGGCGAGGCCAGGAACGAGACCAGCTCCCAGGCTGCCTCACGGTTGGGGGTGCGACTCGACATGGCCCACCCCGGGAAGCCGAGCTGGAAGAACGTCTTGCCGTGCGGGCCGATGGGCAGCGGCGCCACCGCGTAGGTGCCGGGCGCCATGTGGGTGACGACGGCCTCCAGGGTGTCAGGGTCCTGGTCCAGCATAGCGGCCTTCCCTGCGTAGAAGGCCCCTACGATGTCGTTGAAACCCCACGTGACGCTGTCGGGAGGCGCCCATCGGTTGTGGTAGAGGCTGGTGTAGGCTCGCAGCCCCTCCACGGCCCCCGGGCTGTCGAGCAACGAGCGGCCCTTCTCGTCGAAGTAGCGGCCGGTGCCCTCGTACGCCAGCATCCACAGCTGCACGTTGTCCCAACCACCGGGGCCACCGCGAAACGCGTAGCCGTACCGCCCCCGCTGCGGGTCGGTCAGCTTGCGCGCCACCTGCAGGAAGTCGTCGAACGTCGCGGGCGGCTCGAGCCCGGCCGCCGCGAACCAATCCGGCCGGTAGTAGAGCGCTCGCTCGTAGAAGCCCCAGGGGATGACGTAGAGCGTGCCGCCGATCCGTCCGGCGTCCCAGGCCGCGTCGGCGAACTCGGCCCGCCGATCCCACTTGGTCACGTACGGTTCCAGGTCGGCGAGGACGCCAAGCGCCGCGAACTGGCTCGCCCACTTCTCAGGCATCTCAAGGACATCGGGCACCTGGCCGCTCGTGACCATCGTCAGCAGCTTCTGGTAGGACTGCTCCCACGGCAGGGAGATGTGGTTGACCTTGATGTTGGGATGCTTGGCCTCGAACTCCTGCAGCATGCTGCGGATGAGCGCGTCCCGGTCGGGCCCCGGCATGACCGTCACGAGGGTCAACGTCGTGGGGCGGGGAGCGGCCAGGGCCCCTGCCCCCACGACCACCGCAAGGACGACTGCGGCTGCGATGGCCAAACAACTGTGTCGGACCGACATGGTCGGATCATCCCGCCTTTCTTGTGCGGCGTCGCGTCGGACACGGCCCAGTCGCCAACCTACTGCCACGGCGGCCGCTGTTGACGGCTGCGGGCGACCACCCCCTCGCCTCCTCGAGACTTCTCGCCTCCTACCACGCGCCACGACTCAGAGCTGACCGAGCGCGCCGTCCAGATCCTCGAGCAGGGCGCCCACGGGCTCCAGCCCCACGTGGAGTCGCACCAGCGACTCCGGCACCCCGAATTCGGTGACCGACTTGGGTTGCTCGGGGGAGGCCCGCAGGACCGACGCAGGACAGGCCAGGCTCTCGAAACCGCCCCAGCTCACGCCCATCCGGAAGAGCCGAAGCGCATTGCAGAACCTGGCGACGCCCCGCTCGTCGGTGTCGAGCTCGACGCTGAGCAGCCCGCTGCCGCCTGAGAGCTGGCGTAGCCCCAATTCGTACTGCGGATGGGAGCGACTCAAAGGGTAGTGGACCCGTCGCACCCTGGGATGGCCCTCCAGGAAGGCCGCCACCTGCAGCGCGCTCTGGTAGTGCTGTGCCATGCGCACAGGCAGTGTGCGAAGGCCGCGCAGCAGCAGCCAGGCCTCGAACGGTCCCAGGACGGCCCCGAAGACGGGGTACGTGATGCGCGTGATCTGGGCGATCAGGTCCCGGCGAGCAGCCACCACCCCCGCCACCACGTCGCTGTGGCCTCCGAGGTACTTGGAGGCGCTGTGCACGACGACGTCGATGCCCATCTCGATGGGGCGCTGGAAGACGGGCGTCGCCCAGGTGTTGTCGATGACGGTGACGATCTGCCGCTCCCGGGCGAGCCTCGCCAGCGCCCGCAGATCCTGCAGCTCGAAGGTCAGACTGGTGGGACTCTCGAGATACAGCACCCGGGTGCGGGGGCTCAACGCTCGCTCCACCTCGGACGGATCGGTGCCGTCGACGAAGCGCGTCGCGATCCCAAACCGGGGCAACAGGCGCGTGAAGAGCTTGAAGGCGTCCCCGTACACGTTGCGCACGCAGACGAGCTCGTCTCCGCTGCTCAGGAAGGCGAGCGTCGCGGCGCTGATGGCCCCCATCCCGGATGCGAAGGCCTTGGCGTCCTCGGCGCCTTCGAGCGCGGCGACCTTCTCTTCGAACAGGCGCGTCGTGGGGTTGATCCCCCGCGTGTAGATGGGCACCCCGCCTCGACGAAACGCCTCCTCGAAGTCCTCGTAGCTGCCGAAGGTGAACAGCGACGACTCCAAGAGCGGCGGGCTCACGCTGCGCCCGAAGCCGGCGGGATCGTAGTCGAACGATGTGACGATGGCTGCGGCTCTTGCGAGGTCGTCATGCATTGCGGATGTCCTCCTCGACGATGTCGAGCAACTGCTGGACCAGCCGGCTGGCCCCGTCCGCATCTCGCGCCCGGACACGCTCGAAGATCTGGCGGTGCAAGGGATGGGTGCGCGAGGCGAAGCCAGGGACTTCCAGGGGATTCTCCCAGAAGCGGTGGAGCGTACCGGACAACACCTGCATGATGTCGGTGAGCACGGGGTTGTGGGACGCTCGATAGAGGGCCATGTGGAAGCGCCAGTCCGGGTTACTCGGGTTGAAGCCCCGGGCGACGTACTCGTCGAACTCGTCGAGGATGCGTTCCATGGCCTGCAGTTCTTCGTCGGTCGCCCTCTGAGCCGCGAGCCGCACGGCCAGGTCCTCCATGGCCCGCCTGACCTCGAGCAGGGCCAGGAGCATCTCCTTGTCGGTCGAGATGGCCACGGCCACGTATGACGTCGCCGGGGTGACCGGCCGCTTGAGGAAGGTACCCCGCCCGGGATGCCCCTCCACGATGCCGAGGGCCGTCATCTCACGGATGGCCTCCCGCACCGCCGTACGGCTCACCCCGAGGAAACGGGCGAACTCCCGCTCCGTCGGCAGCCGGTCTCCGGGCTGCAACCCCTTACGGACGATGTAATCGTGGATACCGTCGTAAGCCCGAGAGATGGCGCTGGTCACTGGCACGGATTCTCACCGCCATCTTGGTCTGACCATCCTACCTAAACCCTACCTTCGCAGGAGACCGTTGTCAAGCCGCGGGCCGGCGTGCTCGCGAGCGGGGTCGCCCTCGGCCTCTCCCCGGCCGGCCGCCGGCCCGTGCGCCCCACGGTGGCGGTGTAGCCGCAAAGCCGGTCATGGCAACGCTCCGCCGGGCTGGTGACCAGCGGGTACAGCCAGAAGGTGGCGTCCGGCGCAAGCCCGCGCCAGTCGGTGGCAACCTGCCGTCGCGTGGGCCACGCGGGGCGCCAGACGGCGTTCGCGACGCATTTCGACGATCGTTGAAATGGGTCACGGCCACCCGCCTACCCCTGGATAGGCCGTGCCGCGCCCCCCTTGGCGAGCTGGCTTCGCAGCAGCAGCAGCGAGCAGAAGATGACTAGCCGCATCATCCCGACATCTGCACGTCTGACTGCCCGGGGCGGCCGCGAAGGCGCCGCCATGATGCCGCGAGGGCCCGGCCGTCGTCCAGCCGGCCGCCTCGTCGAGCGAGGCATGCCAACGGTGGCCATCGGCCCAGGGGATGGGGATAGGGGGGATGGGGATAGGGGTCGGTTGGCGCGGCTAGGGGATTTTCAATAGGTATTTAAGTTCGCCTAGTCACCGAGACGGATGCCCCATGCCCCCCGCCGGGCTCGATGCGCGTGGTGACGGCGGCGTGCCACGGCCGGCCGCTCGCCCCCCCGCTGCTCCCCGGACGATGCGCTCGCCCGCCGCTCACCGGAGGCTAGCCGTCCGCTGCTCGCCGGGTGCTCGCGCCACGCCGCTTTCCGGGCGCTCGCATACTGCATGCAACTCGTCTGCCCCACAAGGAGGAGATGGCCCGCGAAGACCGAATCACCCGGGTGGCAGGCACGACCAGACGATCCACGTAGGCTGCGCCAGCATCGAGCTCTTTCGTCGCGGGATGCGGCGGCATCCGGCTCGGGATGCGGGAGCATCCGGCTTTTTCGTCGCGGGAGGGGTCGACGCTGAGCATCCGTCGGGCATGGTCGTTGCTGTGGCGCAAGTGGGTGCGGGGCCACGACACCGAGGGTTACCTGATGGTGCTCCCGTACCTGCTACACTTCCTTGTCTTCACGGCCTTCCCCCTGGCCTTCGCCTTCGTGCTCGTCTTTCACAACTGGAACATCGTGACCCCCATGCAGTGGGTGGGGCTGCGCAACCTGCAGCGCCTCTTCACCCGGGATGCCACCTTTTGGCTGGCGCTCGGCAACACCCTGCGGTTCCTTTCGCTTCACATCCCGCTGCAGATCGCGGCCGCCCTGCTCCTCGGCGTGATCCTCAACGGACGCATCCGCTTTCGCGGCTTCTTCCGCTCGGTCTTCTTCATGCCGTTCGTCATCTCGGGTACCGTCGTGACCATCTTGTGGCTGCACCTCTACTCGACCGATGCGGGCATCATCAACCTCCTGCTGACCCGTGTCGGCCTGCCCCGGGTCGGCTGGCTCACCGATCCGGACATCGCCATCTACTCGATCGCGGTCATGGCCACGTGGAAAAACCTCGGCTTCTACGTCGTCCTCGTGCTGGCCGGCCTCCAATCCATACCGGGGTACCTCTACGAGGCGGCCGCACTGGACGGCGCCTCATCGCGGCAGATCTTCTGGAAGATCACCCTGCCGCTGCTCAACCCCATCCTGCTGCTCGTCGTCATCCTCTCGACCATGGGCGGGTTCTCCCTGTTCATCGAGCCGTTCGTCATGACAGGCGGGGGCCCGGCGGACAGCACCCTGTCGGTGTACCTGTACCTGTACAAGCAGGCGTTCAACTTCTTGCGGATGGGCTACGCGGCCACCATCGGCTTCGTGACGGCGGCCATGGTGTTGGTCGTCGTGCTGCTCCAGCGCCGAGTGCTGGAGCGCGAGCCCTACTACTGAGCCCGGTACGCACCGCTGAGCGATATCCGAGAGCCTTCGGGGGATGGAAGGCATGGCTAGCACGCGGGCACCGCACGATCTCGTGAGGCCACGGACGCATCATGACCTGATGACGCCACCCACGGCCACGTTGGGCCGAGCGTTCAAGACCGCCCTGTTCTACCTGCTCCTGGGCGGCACGGCGGCCACGTTCATCTACCCGTTCCTCTGGATGGCGGCCGCATCCCTCAAGCCCGAGGCGGAGATCGCCCAGCTCACGCTCTGGTCGCCCAACTTCTCGCTGAGGGCCTACCGCCACGTCATCTCCGAGATCCCCATCATCCGGGCTCTCTTCAACAGCATCTTCGTCTCCGGCACGATCACGGCCTCCGTGCTGGTCCTGAGCTCGATGACGGGTTACGCACTGGCACGCCTTCGTTTCTTCGGGCGCGACGCCATCTTCGGGCTCGTCCTCTTCACCATGCTGATACCCGGCCAGCTCACGCTCATCCCCCTGTACATCCTCATCGTGCGGCTGGGTTGGACCGACACCTACTGGGCCCTCATCGTCCCGGGGATGGTCAGCGGCATGGGCATCCTCGTCTTCCGCCAGTTCTTCCGGACCATCCCGCAGGACCTGGTCGACGCCGCACGCATCGACGGGTGCGGGCACTTCCGGATCCTCTTCTCCATGTTCTGGCCCCTCTCCAAGCCCGCGCTGATCACGGTGGGCATCGTCACGTTCATCGGCGCATGGAACGACGTCCTGTGGCCCCTGGTGGTCATCCGGAAGTGGGAGATGATGACGATGCCGCAGATGGTGACCCTGTTTCAGGTCGGTGGCCTGGCCGGCGCCCAGGTCGCCAGCCAGATGGCTGCCGCCATGATGCTCGCCTTGCCCGTGATGGTGGCCTACGCGCTGTTTCAACGTCACTTCATCGAAGGGCTGGCACTGTCCGGCCTGAAGGGCTGACGCCGACGCCCGGCATGTCGGCGCCAGACTCGTCGGCAAGTGAAGGGAGGCTTTAGGTATTATGGGATGCCCCAACAGGAAGCAGGCCATTGTGGCCCTGGCGATCATGCTAGTGCTGGCGGTGGCGAGCGTGGCAGGAGCCAAGCCGAGGGTCGAGCTGACCTTCTGGCCCTCCTCCAATCCGCAGGAGATCGAGTTTGCCACCCGCGTCGTCCAGAAGTGGAACGAGCTGCACCCGGACATCCAGGTCAAGATGGAGCCGCTGCCTGCCAGCCGCTCCACGGAAGAGGTGCTGCTCGCGGCCATCGCGGCCAGGACCACCCCCGACATCGTGGCCAACATCTACCCGGGGGCCATCTCGCAGTACATCGCCGGCGGGGGCCTGCTCGCACACGACAAGCTGCCGGGATTCTACGAGTTCATCTACGCCCGCACGCCCAAGGAGATCGTCGACCAGTTTACCTACCGGGACGGCCACGTCTACCAGATCCCGTGGAAGGGCAACCCCATCATGATGGCCTACAACGTCAACCTTCTGAAGGCCAATGGGGTCGATCCGCAGGATCTCTCCCGCTACTCGACGTTTCTGGAGGCCGCCCGACGCTTCGCGAAGGACCTCAACGGGGACGGCCACCCGGACCAGTGGCTGTACTCGCCTACGACCGACGTGACCTGGTGGCAGCGCCTCTTCGACTTCTACACCCTCTACATCGGGGCCTCGAGCGGCAAGACCCTCCTCGACCGCAACGGGCAGGTGGCCTTCGACGATCAGGCCGCCCGTGACGTCTTCAAGTTCCTGCGGACCCTGTTCGCCGAAAACCTCGTGCCCAAGGGCAGCCTGGTGGGCGACCCGTTCTTCCAGGGCAAGATCGCCACGGTGATCACGGGCCCGTGGTCCATCCCCTACTACCTCCAAAACGCCCCCAAGGGGTTCGAGTTCGACTTCGTGCCCATCCCGGTGCCCGACTACGTGACGGGTCCCGTCTACACCTACGGCGACCCCAAGAACATCGCCATCTTCACCACCAGCAAGCACCCGGAGGAAGCATGGGAGTTCGTCAAGTTCATCTTGAGCCCGGAGAACGATCGCCTCTGGTTGGAGATCACGTGGCAGCCGCCGTACCGCAAGGATCTGCTGACCGACCCGCTCTTCGCGCCGTACTTCAAGGAGCGGCCGCTCATGATGAAGTTCATCGAACAGGCCCCCTACACGCGGGCCGTCGACGATAGCCCCTACCTCATCGAGATCTTCGACGCCATCTCGCGCCAGTACGACCTGGCCGTGGTGCAGGGCCGCAAGAGCCCCGAGCAGGGCATCAAGGACGCGGTGCAGGCGGTCAAGGACATCCTGGCAGGCTGGTAAGGCAGGGGCCGAGGGACGGGGGTCGCCGACGTTGACAAAGGGCACGGCAAGGCCTGGCTGGCTCATCCTGCTCGTGCTGGTGGCCACGGTGGGGGCCGCGTGGGGCCCGACTCCGGTGCGGGGTGCGGAGAGGCCGGTGACGCTCACGTTCTGGCCGTCTTCCAATCCCGAGGAGATCGCCTTCGCGCGAGCGGTCATCGCCGACTGGCACGCCCTGCGGCCCGACGTCCGGATCGAGATGCAGCCGCTGCCGGCGAGCCGTTCGACCGAGGAGGTCTTGCTGGCCGCCATCGCGGGTCGGACCACCCCCGACATCGTGGCCAACATCTACCCGGGTGCCGTGGCGCAGTACGTCGAGAGCGGGGCCCTGATCCCCCTCGATCGCTTCCCGGACTTCGAGCAGGTCATGGCGGAGCGATTGCCGCCTGGTGTCCTGGAGAGCTTCCGCAGCCCGGACGGGCACGTCTACCAGGTGCCGTGGAAGACCAACCCCATCATGCTGGGCTACAACGTCGGGATGCTGCGGGAGGCCGGCGTGGCGCCGGAGCAGCTCGCCACCTACGAGGGGTTTTTGGAGGCGGGCAGCCGCCTGGTCGCGGACCTCAACGGCGACGGGCAGCCCGACAGGTGGACGATCCTCCTCAACATCGAGCCGACGTGGTGGCAGAGGCTCTTCGACTTCTACACCCTCTACGTGGCGGCCTCCGGGGGCCGCACGCTGCTCGATGACGGCCGCGTCGCGTTCGCCAACGACAGCGCCGTGCAGGTGATGGCGTTCCTGGCCGAGCTGTTCGCTCGGGGCCTGGCTCCCCGCAGCACCTTCCCGGGCGACCCGTTCTTGGGCGGGAGGGTGGCCACGGTCCTGACCGGCCCGTGGAGCATCCCGTACTGGGAGGCCAACAAGCCGGCAGGGATGAGCTACGGCTTCCGGAGCGTGCCCGTGCCGTCGCTGGAGCCGGGCCGGCCCGTCTGGACGTACGGCGACCCCAAGAACATCGGCATCTTCACCTCGACCCGGCACCCCGAGCTGGCGTGGGAGTTCGTGAAGTTCTACATCTCCAGGGAGAACGACCTGCGGCTGGTGCGCATCACGTCCCAGATCCCGTTCCGTCGCGACCTGCTCGAGGACCCCGAGTGGCCGGCCGTGGCGTCCCAGTGGCCGCAATTGCGGCCGTTCCTGGAGCAGATGCGCTACACGGTGGGCGTGGACTCCTCTCCCCACCTCGTGGCGATCCTGGACGCCATCTCCTCCGAGTACCAGTACGCGGCGGTGCTCGGGATGGCGAGCCCCGAAGAGGCCATCCGCAACGCCGCGGAGGCCGCGGAAGAGCTCCTATCGTGGTGAGGATGTGGGTGATGGAGCCGTGCGATCGACTCGAAGGAAGGGCGTGGGCTCCGTTGGGCTGGCGGTCGTCGTGGGGCTGGCCATGAGCCTGTGGATCGGGGCGCCGGCCACGACCGCCGCCATCCAGCAAGTCGAGGAGGGCGCCGACGCGGTCGAATGGTTGCGCCAGTCCGTCAATCTGGCGCACCTCGACTGGCTCAAGGGAGAGGTGACCCTGCCGGACGGCGGGACCCTGCCCATCTGGTGGGTCTACGCCGAGCCCGACCGGCCGGGTGACCGGCAGGGGCCGTACCACTACGTCGAGGCCGTGACCGAGGGGATCTCCTGCGTCGACGACGTGGCGCGGGCCATCGTGGCCTATCTGACCCACTACGAGATGTTCGGCGACACCCACTCCCTCGAGCAGGCCCGCGACGGTTTCCGGTTCCTCGAGTACATGCGGACGCCCGAGGGGCTCTTCTACAACTTCATCATGTCCAACGGCCAGATCAACCGGAAGGGCGGTACGAGCGCCCAGGGCATCAACTGGTGGACGGCTCGGGCCATGCACGCCCTGGGGATGGGGTATCGGGTCTTCTCCAAGATCGACCCGCCGTACGCGGCGCACCTGCAGCGACTGCTGCGCCCGACCATCGATGCGGTCTACCGGTACGTGACCGAAAACCCCCTGTCCAGCTACGGCACCTACAAGACCCTGCACGGTCGTCAGATCCCGGCGTGGCTCGTGGGGGACGGCACCGACGCCTCGGCCGTGGCGCTGCTCGGGCTCAGCGAGTACTACGAGGCGTCGCCGGACGATGCGACGCAGGTCGCGCAACTGATGCGCATCCTCGCGGACGGCATCGCGGCGTATCGCATGGGCGGCGGGCTGGAATGGCCGTGGGGCGCCCATCTTCCCTGGGGCGGCTCCATCTCGTACTGGCACGCGTGGGGCAGCCACCAGATGATGGCCCTCGCCCGGGCCGGCAGGTTGCTGGGAGAGCCCCGCTGGATCGAGTCGGCGCGGGCCGAAGCGCTGGGGCTGGTCACCCACATGCTGGCGTCGGAGGGGCTGTTCGCCAACCTGGGCCCGGCGCCGCACCGCTACGTCCAGCTGGCGTACGGGGCGGAGACCATCACCAGCGGCCTGCTGGAGCTCCATGCCGCTACCGGCGATGAGCTGTTCGCCAGGCTCGCGGGGCTGGCGGGCGCGTGGTTCTTCGGGGCCAACCCGGCAGGCTTTGCCATGTACGACGCGGCCACGGGGCGAGGATGGGACGGCATCGACCCGCCTCGGGAAGGCGAGCTGGAGCCCCGCGTCAGCTTCAACGCCGGCGCCGAGTCGACCATCGAGGCGCTGACGGCCGTCATGCGGCTGGCCAGCAACCCCATCGCGGCCCGGTACGTGCGCTACCGGGAGCGGGCAGCCCACCGCTTCTTGCTGCTCGAAGCCGAGTCCTTCGAGAAGGCGGACAGCGGTCGTCCTCGCAAGGTCTGGGCCCAGTGGACCGGCGAGGCGATGCCCAGCGGCCAGTTTTACGTCACCCTGCGTCGCGGCGACGCCTTCTCGCTCGCCTTCAGGACACACACGAGCGACACGTACATCCCGTACCTGGTGTTCGAGCGGCAACGGGCGGCGGCCGGGCAGGTGGGCGTGGAGCTGTCCGTAGACGGAGGCCCGCCCGTGAGGGTCGACATGGGCGGCTCTCCTGACTCCAAGTACATGACGATGGAGGTCATCACGGGCCTTGCGCCCTTGCATCTGGACGCGGATCGGCATCGCGTCTCGGTGCGCTTCTCGGGCGAGGCCCAACAGGTGGCGGCCACCGTCGACGCCCTGGTGCTGCAGCCCGTGGTCGAGTGGCGCGAACTGACGGGAGACGGAGGTGGTGTGCTGCTCCTGCGCTCGTTCGACAGCGCGCCTCGGGAGGTGCCGGTGACCCTGCATGTGCCCCAAGAGCGTCAGGGAGAGGCCATCACCGTCCACGTCGAGGCCCGCGACGAGACGGGAGCGCTGACGCAGGAGCGGAGGTCGCAACAGGTCTTGCAGAGCGGGGCCGAGACGCTCGGCCTGACGGTCCGAGTGGAGCCCTTTGGGTTGACCATCGTGGAGTGGCGCTGAGAGAGGGCCACGTCACGACGCCCGACGGCCCGGTCGGGAGGCCGGACGGCTTCATCACGATGCCAATGAGATGACGACACGAGGAGGGGAAGGTGCGAATGTCGCGGCATTGGCGGAGTAGCGTGCGTTGGGTCGTCGTAGTCTGCGTGGCGGCGTTGCTGCTCGGCACCGTGGCGGCGAGCGCGGCCGAACGTCAGGTGACGGTCAAGGTGCCGACGGTGACGGGAAAGCCGGTGCCCGTGTCGCTCGTCATGAACGACGTGCGCGAGGCCATCGGCACCGACTTCCCGACCCGGTGGGAGACGCTGCGGGTCCTGGACAGCGCCGGGCGTGAACTGCCGTACCAGATCGACGACATCGACCTGTCGGGGACGATCTCGCGCTACGATCAGCTCGCCTTCCTGGCCACGGGCGACGTGCGCATCGTGGTGAGCGACCAGCCGGGGCAGGCGCCATCGTATCCGGCGGCGTTCCGCTTCTCGCCCGGCCCGGATGACTCGGTGCTCGTGGAGTCGGTGGACGGGCAGCTGGCGGCCACCGTCACCCGTTACGGCACCGTGGACATCACCCGGTTTGCCGGACGAGACGGGCGGTACGTGAAGGATATCGGCATGCTCCGGTACGCGGGCTTCCCGTACAGCACGTACTGGGTCGACCAGAATCTGGATCGCCACGAGGAGAAGACGACCTTCGAGGAGCCCTTGCGGGTGGTACGCCGAGAGGTGCTGCCCACGGCGGTCGTGCGGGCCACGATGGTGGCCACCCTCGCCTCGGACCTCTTCCCCGGCCTGACGCAGCAGGTCGTGGTCTCCCTGTACAAGAACGGCGAGGTTCGCCTGGAGAACATGGTGACCAGCCGCGGGTACGCGGACCTGACCAAGCTGGAGTTTATGGTCAACGCCGTCATGGGCGATGCGCCGGACGCGCGACACGTGTTGCCCGTCTTCCGGTGGCTGGATTGGGCCGATGAGATGGGCATCACGGTCGAGGAGTACTGGCGGCAGCGGGATGCCCTCGTCGAGGTCGACGGCCGGCCCTACATCGCCTTCCGTGACATCCGTGGCCCGCAGCCGCTCTGGTGGGGCGCCTCGTACATCTTCGCCAGCCCCGAGCGCTGGCGCACCAACTACTCGGAGAGCCTGGGCATCGGCGTCGCGGAGATGCTGGTGGCGCCTCCCGAGGTGCCCGAGGACTTCGTGGAGCGCCTCAAGAGCGAGCAGTGGCAGCTCGAGGGCGAGTGGAGGACCGGGTACTTCCGCTGGATGCCGGCCGAGATGGTGTCGATCAGGGACAACCACGGGATCCCCTATCCTGAGGATCTCAACCTCGACATGGCCGACGGCGACTGGCCGCTCCACATGATCCCCGGCGACCAGTACGGCCACCAGTTCTATTACGTCCCCTACACCGCTCCCACGCTGGCCGAGGCGGTGAAGTACCTCGAGGCTCGCTACGGGGAGCTCACGGGCGTGCGTCTCCCCTGACGCCTGACGGAGAGCCGGAGCAGGGGCCCGCTTGGCGGAATGAAGAGGGGCGCCCCGAAGGGCGCCCCTCTTTCGTCAGGCTGGGCGAGATAGGACCCTACGGCCCCTCACGCCGCTGGGCCCCCCCGCTCCAAGGCGTGCATGGCGATCTGTACGAGCGCCAGCCCCAGCACCCACCGCGCCAGCTGGCGCTCCTGCCGCTGCACCTGCCACCAGGCCACGCCGCCCACGAGCATCCACCCCACCGGCCCCATCAGCCACCCGAGCGTCGTCGTCAGGGCGGTGTAGACCCCAAACGGCAGGGTGATGCCCAAGAGCGTCGTAAAGATGGCGTGCGTCACCGTCGTCGCCGCCAGGAAGACCCCAAACCCCGCGGCCTGTAGGCCTTGCATCACCGCGATCCCCAGTGCCCCGGTGCGAAACAGGCGCCACAGCACCTCGCCCGACACCTGGTCCAGCCGAAGCGCCTGGGCGACCTGACGTCGCTGCTCCTCCGACATCTCCGACAGGCTCCGGGTCAGCTCGGCCAGTACTGCCCGCTCGTCCTCAGGTCTCAGGTGGCGG
>Ga0207873_1001959_pt1 | contig 18097 bp, 15 predicted proteins | sample BGWIniCompost_FD_187373 | JGI IMG/M metagenome (GOLD analysis project Ga0207873, IMG submission 187373) | Cellulose adapted compost microbial communities from Newby Island Compost Facility, Milpitas, CA, USA - BGW Initial Compost (SPAdes)... ...
GGTAGGCGCCCCACAGCGCGCCCGCCTCGGCGTCGAACGCGAGGCGCAGCTCGCCGGCTTCGAGCGCCGCGCCGTAGTGCCGGCCCAGGAAGGGCGCCAGCACCTTGCCCCGCAAGCCCGCCTTGGCGGGCCGCCAGTCGACGTCGAAATAGGCCGCGAACGGCGAGGCCGGGCCGTGCTCGAGGAGGTCGAGCCACCAGCGGTTGTCGGCCTGCGCGACGCCCATGTGGTTGGGGACGAAGTCGAGGATCTGCGCCATCCCGTGCGCGCGCAGCGCGTCCACCAGCGCGGCGAGGTCGCGCTCGTCGCCGATCTCGGGGTTGAGCGCCGCGTGGTCGATGATGTCGTAGCCGTGCGTGCTGCCGGCGCGCGCGCGCAGGAAGGGCGAGCAGTAGAAGTGCGAGATTCCGAGCCGGGCGAGGTAGGGCACGAGCGCCGCCGCCTCGCGGAAGCCGAAGCCGCGCCCCAGCTGGAGCCGGTAGGTCGCGCACGGGACGGTCGCGCTCATGCAGGCGCGAGCCACCAGCAGGCCGACCAGGCCGGGAGCGTGCCGGCGGCGGCCTGCGCGGCCGCACCGGCCGGCGTCTCGAGGAGCAGGCGGCCGGCCTGCGCCCAGGGCGGGCAGCGACACGATTCGGTGGCGAGGTTCGCACGCAGCGCGAGGCGGCTGCCGTCCCCGAGCGTCCATGCCACCTCGATCCCGCTCGCGCCGAGGCGCCGCCACGTGCCGCTGCCGCCCGGCGCGCCGCGCAGGCGCGGCACGATCTCGCGGTGGCGCAGCGCGAGCAGCTCCCGGTGCCATGCGAGCGTGTCGGAGTGGGGCGGGACCTCGGCGCGCGTGCGGTCGACCTGGGCGGCGCGGAAGGTCGCCGGATCGCAGGGGTCCGGGAGCCGGTCGAGCACGGCGGGATCGCGAAAGGCGGGAAAGGCCGCGAACTCGCGCCGGCGCCCCGCGCGCACGGCGTCGGCCAGCTCGGGCTCGAAGTCGCCGAAGAACGGGAACGGCTCGGGCGCGTCCCACTCCTCGCCGAAGAAGAGCAGCGGGACGTGCGGCGCGAGCAGGAGCACGGCGCGCGCGGCGCGCAGCGCCTCGCGGTCGGTCAGCGCGGCGAGCCGCTCGCCGAAGGCGCGGTTGCCGACCTGGTCGTGGTTCTGCAGGAAGCCCACGAAGGCGGTGGGCGGCAGCGCCGCGCTCGGCTCGCCGCGCGGCGCCCCCTCGCGGTGCGGCGACGGCTCGCCCTGCCAGGCGAAGCCCTCCGCGAGCGCGCGGCCCAGGTGGCGGCGGGGGTCGCCGGCGTAGTCTTCGTAGTAGCCGTCGCGCTCGCCGGTGAGCAGCACGTGCAGCGCGTGGTGCAGGTCGTCGTTCCACTGCGCCGTGTAGTGGACGGGGCGCCCCTGCGTGCGGGCCAGGCGGCGCGCCTGGTTGGCGTCGTTCTCGAGCACGAGGTGCACCGCGCGCCGGCCGTCGACCCGGCTCCGCACCGCGGCCGCGAGCTCCTCGAGCAGGTCGGGGCGCGAGGCGTCGTGGATCGCGTGCACCGCGTCGAGGCGCAGGCCGTCGGCGTGGAACTCCTCGAGCCAGTAGAGCGCGTTCTCGATGAAGAAGGCCCGCACCGGTCCGCTGCGCGGACCCTCGAAATCGAGCGCAGCGCCCCAGGGCGTGCGGTGGCGCTCGGTGAAGAACGGCGAAGCGTAGCGCGCGAGGTGGTTGCCCTCCGGCCCGAAGTGGTTGTAGACCACGTCGACGAACACCATGAGCCCGCGCGCGTGCGCCTCGTCGACCAGGCGCTTGAGCGCTTCGGGCGGGCCCAGGGCCCGGTTCGGCGCGAACGGGTACACGCCGTCGTAACCCCAGCCGCGCGTGCCGGGCGCCTGCGCCGGCGGCATCAGCTCGATCGCGGTGACCCCGAGCCGGGCGAGGGGGTCGAGCAGCGGGATCACGTCGAGCGCGCCGCCGCCGCCGGTCGCGGCGCCCACGTGGAGCTCGTAGAGGACGGTCTCCTCCCAGGGCCGTCCGCGCCAGTCCGCGTCCCGCCATGCGTAAACGCCCGGGTCGACCACCGCGCTCGCGCCGTGCACGCCGTCGGGCTGCCAGCGCGAGGCCGGGTCCGGGACGGGCGGCCCGCCATCGACGTCGAAGCGGTAGCGGGCGCCGGGCCCGGCGTCGGGCACGATGCGTTCGAACCAGCCGTCCGGGAGCGGCTCCATCGCGAGCGTGCGCGGCTCACCCGGACTTTCGAGGAGCAGCGACACCGCATCGACGTCGGGCGCCCACAGCCGGAAGCGCACGCCGCCTCCGGGCCGGATCTCCGCGCCGAACGGCATCGCGTGCGCGCGCCTCATTCGCTCCCCGCGAGCGGGCGGCTCGCGGCAGGCGGCGGCGGCGCATCGGGATCCGCGCGCGGGGCTGCGCGCCCGGCGGCCCGGCGCACGAACGCGCACAGCGAGCGCGGCCCGACCGGATGCGCCTCGCCGGCGCGGCGCACGAGCGGCGCCGGCTGCGCCTCCGGATCGCTGGTGTCGAGCACGAGCTCCCAGACGCCGTGGGCCGGATCGCCGGGCAGCCGGTGCTCCACCGGCGCGTCGTGGGCGTTCGCGATCACGACGACGTCGTCGTCCACCTCGGGCTCGCCGTGGGCGGTCCGGTGGCGCTCGTGGGGCGCGCCGCGCAGCCAGAGCGCGAGCGTGCGGGCGAAGCCGCTCTCCCAGTCCTCGCGCTTCATCTCGGCGCCGTCGGGACGCAGCCACTGGATCTCCGCCCGCTCCGGCTGGCCGGAGAAGAAGCGGCGGCGGCGGAACACCAGGTGGTGACGGCGCAGCGCGATCAGCCGGCGCACGAAGGCGAGCAGCGCGCGGCCGTCCTCGTCCACGCCCTCCCAGTCGGTCCACGAGAGCGGGCCGTCCTGGCAGTAGGCGTTGTTGTTGCCGCCCTGGCTGCGGCCCAGCTCGTCGCCCGCGAGCAGCATCGGCACGCCCTGCGAGAGCAGCAGCGTGGCGAGCAGGTTCTTGCTCTGGCGCAGGCGCAGCGCGCGCACCTGCGGGTCGTCGCTCGGGCCTTCGACGCCGCAGTTCCAGGAGTGGTTGGCGTCGCTGCCGTCGCGGTCGTCCTCGCCGTTCGCCTCGTTGTGCTTGTGGTCGTAGCTGACCAGGTCGCGCAGCGTGAAGCCGTCGTGGGCGGTCACGAAGTGGACGCTGGCCCAGGGCCGCCGGCCGCCGTGGTCGAACAGGTCCGCGGAGCCGGTGACGCGCGAGGCCAGCTCGCCGATCATCCCGAACTCGCCGACCCAGAACCTGCGCACCGTGTCGCGGTAGCGGTCGTTCCACTCCGACCAGCCGGGCGGGAAGCGGCCGAGCTGGTAGCCGAAGTCGCCGACGTCCCACGGCTCGGCGATCCGCTTGACGCGCGAGAGGGTGGGGTCCTGGCCGATCGCGTCGAGGAAGCCCGCGTGCTCGTCGTAGCCGCCGTCGGCGCCGCGGGCCAGCGTGGTGGCCAGGTCGAAGCGGAAGCCGTCGACGTGCATCTCCTCGACCCAGTAGCGCAGCGAGTCCATCACCATCTGCAGCACGCGCGGGTGATGCAGATTGAGCGCGTTGCCGCAGCCGGTGAAGTCCTGGTAGTAGCGGGGCTGGTCGGGCACCAGCCGGTAGTAGGCGGCGTTGTCGATGCCGCGGAAGCTCAGCGTGGGGCCGAGGTGGTTGCCCTCGGCGGTGTGGTTGTAGACGACGTCGAGGAACACCTCGATGTCGGCGTCGTGCAGGTGCTGCACGAGCGTCTTGAGCTCGGCGAGCGCGCCCGGCTCGGAGAGGTAGCGGGGATCGGGGGCGAAGAATCCGAGCGTGTTGTAGCCCCAGTAGTTGCGCAGGCCGCGCTCGAGGAGCTGGCGGTCGTCGACGAAGGCGTGGATCGGGAGCAGCTCGACGGCGGTCACGCCGAGCTCGCGCAGGTGGCGGATCACGGCCGGCGCGGCGAGGCCGGCGAAGGTGCCGCGCTGCGCCTCGGGCACCTCGGGGTGCCGCATCGTGTGTCCGCGGACGTGCAGCTCGTAGATCACCGTCTCCGACCACGGGCGGCGCGGCGGCTCGTCGACCGCCCAGGTGAAGGCGGTGTCGACCACCACGCACTTCGGCATCCCGGGCGCGCTGTTGCGGCGGTCGAAGGACAGGTCCGCGTTGCGGTGGCCGACGCGGTAGCCGAAGTGGGCGTCGCTCCACAGGAGCCCGCCGCGCAGCGCCTTGGCGTACGGGTCGAGCAGCAGCTTGTTGGGATTGAAGCGGTGGCCACGCTCCGGTGCGTAGGGTCCGTGGACGCGGTAGCCGTAGAGCTGCCCCGGGCGCAGGTCCGGGAAGTAGCCGTGCCAGACCCGGTCGGTGTACTCGGGCAGGGGCACGCGCGCGAGCTCGCGCCGCCCCCGCGCGTCGAACAGGCACAGCTCGACCCGCTCGGCGTGGTCGGAGAAGAGCGCGAAGTTCACGCCCCGTCCGTCCCAGGTGGCGCCGCACGGGTGCGGGCGCCCCGGCCACACGCGCAGGCCGTCACGCGGCACGGTCGGCCTCGCGGATCGCACGGCCACGGGTCGCGCGACGCGCGCTCGCGCGAGGGCGGCGGCGATCGGCTCGCGTGCGGGGGATCGGGCGTCGTCGCTCGCGCATGGGCCAGCTTACCCGCTCGGCGCGCGGCGACCAGCGGCGCTGGCGCGACGGCGCGGCTGATCTAGCGTGGCACGGGCGGGCCGGAGGCGGCATGGAGTTCGGCTGGAGCGACGAGGAGCGCGCCTTCCGCGCGGCGCTGCGTGCGTTCCTCGACGAGACGCTGCCGCCCCGACTGGGAGGCGCGCTCCGCGGCGGCGGCAGGCACGGCGAGCGCGGACGCGACCAGCAGAGACACCAGGAAGGGAAACGACCTCATCACGTCCTCCGGTGAGGCTCGGCTCCGCGACACCCTGTACTCCACCGCGGTGGTCGATCTGGCGGCAGGACCCGCGACCGTGGCGATCCCCGATGCGGGCGAGCGCGTCCTGGCCGTGCACGTGATCAGCGAGGACCACTACACGCCGGCCGTCGTCTACGCGCCGGGGCGGCACACGTTCTCGCAGGCCGACGTCGGAACCCGCTACGCGGTGCTCCTGGTGCGCACCTTCGTCGACCCGCGCAGCGCGAGCGACCTCGCGGCCGTGCACGCGCTGCAGGACGCGCTGCGGATCGAGCAGGCGGCGCCCGGCCGCTTCGAGGTGCCCGACTGGGATCCCGTCTCCGCGGCGAAGATCCGCGAGCCGCTGAACGCCCTCGCCGCCGCCAACGGGATCGAATCCCCGAAGATGTTCGGCCGCAAGGACGAGGTGGACCCCGTCCACCACCTGATCGGCACCGCCGCGGGCTGGGGCGGCAACCCCGTCTCCGTCGCCGTCCATCAGGGCGTGGCGCTGGCTGTTCTCCGGAGGGCCCGGTGACGAACGTGCCTGGACTCAACAGCTAGGCCCGCGGCTCGAGGGCGCAGCCCTCGCGCACCCAGCCCGGCAGGCAGCCCTCGTCCTGGCACTGCTCCTCGAGCGCCTGGACGCGGCGCTCGCCGGTGCGCACGGCGCGCTCCGCCTCGTCGAGCTCGAGCGTCTCGCACACCCGGTTCAGGCTGGTCCTGCGGCGGCAGCGCTCGAGCTCCTCGCGCGCGGCGTCGAGCCGATCGCCCAGCGGCGCGAGCTCGGCGCGCAGCTCCTCGCCGCGCGCGCACCAGGCGCGGGCGGCGTCGACCTGCGCGAGCGTGCAGCCCGACGGGAGCCCGAAGTGGTTGCACAGCCGCTCGCGCTGGTTGCGGCAGCGCATGCGCGCGATGCGGTCCCCGAGCGCGTCGCAGTCCTCGCCATCGCCCGCGCGCGCGTGGTCGGAGGCGGGCGCTGCGGGCGGAGGGGCGGAGGGAGAAGCGGCCGACTCGGGCGCGACGTCGGCCGCGGGCTGTGCGGCGGGCGGCGGCTCCGGCGGCGGCGCGGGCGGGTCGAGCGGCGTGCGCGAGAGCACCTCCACGCCCGGCGGCAGGCGCTTCTCGTCGTCCACGAACCCGATCGAGCCGTCCGGGTTGCGGTAGCGGATCACCTCGCCGGCGCCGGCGGGCGCGGCGGCGAGCAGCAGCAGGAGCGCGAGCAGCGGCACGTGCACGTCCGGCCGTATCGTCGCGCCGCTGCGACGTCTTGAGCCCGGCCGGCGTCCGGTCCTGGGAGCGGGAGCGCGTCCCATGGGCGGGCGACGCACGCCGGGCCTGCTCCCGGAGCGGCCGGCGGGAGCCCACACCGGCGGACACGACGGCGCGTACGGCCGTCGCCGAGCGGCGGAGGGCGGCGCCGGGCGGGTCGTGCTCGTTACGCTGGCGGGGCTGGCGAGGCGCCAGCCGGCGTGCACGGCAGGAAGGGGGCGCGCACGCCCGGGACGAACCCACGCGGAACCGGAGGCTGGAGATGACGACGAAGGGGATGCGCGCTCTCGGATTCGGCATTTCGACGGCGCTGCTGGCGCTGGCGCCGGCGGCGCAGGGCGCGTCCACCGCCTACACCGAGCGCGCCGCATTCGATGCGGCGATCGCCGGCCATGGGGACGTGCGCGTCCTCGACTTCGAATCGGTGCCGGCCGGCACCACGATCGCGAGCGGCGAGTCGCTGGAGGGCGTCACCTTCACCTTCGAGATCGAGGGGGGCTTCGACCTGATCGTGCTCGACAGCGAGATCGACGAGATCGATACGACCTCCGGGAGCCGCTCGCTCGGCGTGGAGGAGGAGGGGGTTCCGCTGCCGTTGCTCGCCGGTGACGGCTTCACGCTCGGCTTCGATCGCGTGGTGCACGCGGTCGGGATCTACGTGATCGCGGGCGCGATCGGAGGCGACATCCAGCCGGGCGACATCATGCTGCGCGTGCCGGGGCGCGCGGCCGTCACGAACGGCGCCGAGCCCGATCTCGTCCTGGGCGACGGAGGCGAGGCCTACTTCCTCGGTCTCGTGGAGGACGACCCGGCGGCCGGCTTCACCAGCGCCGAGGTGATCACCATCCTGCCGCCCGAGGGCACGGAACGCGACTTCGATTGGAACGCCGACGACATCGTGACGGCGGTCGTGCCCGAGCCGGCGGCCGGCGGCGCCGGGCTGGTCGCGCTCGTCGTGCTCTCCGGCCTCGCGCGGCGCGCGGCTCGGGGCGCACGCTGCTGAGCGCACGACCGCGAGGATCACGCAAGCGCACGCTCGGACCACGGGTGGGCGCGGGCTCCGGACCTGGAAGGGCCCGTGCTCGGGCAGTCCTCGGCGGCGCCCGCTGCGCGCGCTTCGCGCGCTCCGCGGGCGCCCCCACGCGCCCCCACCTGCGGAACTGCGCGCGGGCCCTTCCAGGTCCTGCGCCCGCGCGCGGAGTCCTCCACCCGCGCGCGGAGGCCGCGGCACCCAGCAGATCAGAGTTCGGCGGGCGAGGCGCCCTCGATCAGCTCGATGCGGGTGCCGTCGGGGTCGGTGACGAAGACGGCGCCGCGGCCGGTCGCGGGGTCGCGCACGCGGGTGCCGCGCAGCACGCGTCCGCCCGCCGCCTCGACGGCGGCCAGCGTCGCGTCGAGGTCGGTGACGCGCAGCGAGAGGTGCGTGAAGCCGAGCGCGTTCATCGGGCGCGGCTCGCCGAGGCCGCGGTGGCCCGGCGAGACGTAGTGCAGCAGCTCGAGCCGCAGGCCGTCGCGCTCGAGAAAGACCACCCGCAGGTCGAGATCGCGCAGCGACAGCAGGGTCTCGGCCTGCTCGCCCGAGACGTCGAGCTGCTTCCCCTCGCGGAAGCCCAGCGCGTCGCGCCAGAAGGCGAGGGCGCGCGAGAGGTCGGAGACGCACAGGCCCACGTGCGAGACGCCGGCGATCGTCATCGTCGCCACGCTACGGTGCGGCCCGGAGAGGGGTCAAGCGGGAAAATTCGGCCGACCTGAGGCTCCGTCAGATACACTGGCGCCATGTCCGCCACCGTCCGCCCGGCCAGCGGCGCGGATCCCGGCCGCCCCGCGCTCGACCCGGTGACCGCGGAGGTGATCCGCGGCGCGCTCGAGACGGTGGCCTACGAGATGGCGACCCACGTCTCGCTGGCCGCCACCACCCCGATCCTGAACCAGTCGAACGAGCGCAACGCCACGATCCTGGACGGCCGCGGGCGGCTCGCGGCGCTCTCGGTCGGGATCCCGCAGTTCATGCTCTCGTCCACCCTGCCGGTGCGCTTCGCGCTCGACTTCTTCGGCCCGGACGGCCTGTGCGACGGCGACGTGCTGGTCGCCAACGACCCCTACCACGGCGGCGGCCACCTGCCCGACTACAACGTCTTCGCGCCGCTCGTCGTGGACGGCGAGATCCTGCTGATCGCCTCGATCCAGTGCCACCACGCCGACACCGGCGGCGGCATGCCCGGCGGCTACAACGCCGAGGCGCTCGACGTGTGGGCGGAGGGCGTGCGCTTCCCCGCGGTGAAGGTGGTGGAGCGCGGCGTCGAGCGCCGCGACGTCCTCTACATGATGCAGGTCAACAACCGCACGCCCACCTTTCCGGGCGACCTGCGCGCCCAGATCGGCGCCGCGCAGATCGGCGTGCGGCGGCTGCGCGAGATCGCCGAGCGGCACGGCGCGGCAGCCGTGCGCGCAGCGGTGGACCACGCCATCGCGCACGCGGCGCGCCGCTTCCGAGAGGAGGTGGCGGCCTGGCCCGACGGCGTCTACGAGGCCGACGCCTTCGTGGATCACGACCCCGCCGGCACCCCCGACATCCGCGTGCACGTGAAGATCACCGTGGCCGGCGACCGGCTCACCGTCGACTTCACCGGCTCCGACGAGCGGCCCGAGCTCAAGGCCTGGTCGTCGTTCGGCAACACGCGCGGCTACGTGGTGGCGCAGCTCGCCACCATGATGGACCCCTCGATCCCGAAGAACGAGGGCTTCTTCGACGCGATCGAGCTGATCGTGCCCAAGGGCTGCGTGCTGAACCCGCCCGACGGCCGCACGGTGGCGGCCGGCACCCACCATCCGGGCGTCGAGGTCGGCGAGGCGATCGCCAAGGCGCTGGCTCGGATCCTGCCCGAGCGCGCCTGCCCGCAGATCTACAAGCTCGGCATGCCGACCGTGATCTACGGCGTGCACCCCGACACCGGGCAGGTGTTCGTCGACCACTCGGTGGACTCGCTCGCCGCCTACTGCAACGCGGTGAAGGGCCAGGACGGCTGGGGCTCGATGCCGGCCAGCTTCGGGAACCTGATCCGCGCCACCGCCGAGATCAACGAGTCGATCTTCCCGGTCCGCCACGAGTGCTGCGACTACGAGATCGACAGCGGCGGCCCCGGCCAGTGGCGCGGCTGCCCGGGCTCGCGGGTGGTGAAGCGCGTGCTCGCGCCGGCCACGGTCACGACCTTCATGGTGGGCCGCAAGTACCCGATGGCCGGCGTGGCGGGCGGCGCGGACGGAGCACCGAACCGCCTGCGCGTGCGCATCGGCACGCCGCACGAGCAGGAGATCGCGTGCATGGCCAACGCCGTGCCGCACGAGGCGGGCGAGGCCTTCGAGTACCGCTACGGCGGGGGCGGCGGCTGGGGCGACCCCCTCGACCGCGACCCGGAGGCGGTGCGCGACGACGTGCTCGACGAGCTGGTCTCGCTCGAATCGGCGCGGCGCGACTACGGCGTCGTGCTCACCGGCCGCATCGAGGACGCGACGCTCGCGGTGGACGCGGCCGCCACCGAGCGTTTGCGCGGCGAGCTGCGCGCGCTGCGCCTTTCGCGCGCCGAGCGCGCGGCGCGCACCGCGTAGGGCGCGCATGGGCCACCGGATCGGGATCGACGTCGGCGGCACCTTCACGGACTTCCTCTTCGTGCGCGACGGCGCCGCGGCCGGCGACCCGGCGGAGGGCGCGGTCCGCCTCGCGAAGGTGCCCACCACGCTGCCCGACCAGTCCGAGGGCGTGCTCGCCGGCCTCGCCGCGCTCGCCGCCGACGAGGGCACCGACCTGCGCGGGCTGCTCTCGGCCACCGAGCTCGTCGTCCACGGCACCACCACCGCCGACAACACGATGATCGAGATGAGCGGCGCGCGGACCGGGCTGCTCACCACCGAGGGCCACCGCGACGAGATCGACATCCGGCGCGGCTTCAAGGAGCAGATCTGGGATCCGGCCGACCCGCCGCCGCCGCCGATCGCGCCGCGTCGGCGCCGCTTCGGGATCCCCGAGCGGCTCGACGCGCGCGGCGCGGTGGTGCGCCCCCTCGACGAGGAGGAGACGCGCGCGGCGATCCGGCGGCTGCGCGCGCAGGGCGTCGAGTCGGTGGCGGTGTGCCTGCTGTTCTCGTTCCTCGACCCCACCCACGAGCGGCGCGTGCGCGCGCTGCTCGCCGAGGAGCTGCCCGGCGCGCGCGTATCGCTCTCGCACGAGGTGCTGCCGGCCGCGCCCGAGTTCGAGCGCACCTCCACCACGCTGGTGGACGCCTACGTCGGGCCGCGCGTCGAGCGCTACCTGCGGCGGCTCGCCGCCGCGCTGCGCGAGGCCGGCTATCCGGGCGAGCTGCTGATCCTGCAGTCGAACGGCGGGATCACGACCGTCGAGGTCGTGGCGCGGCGCGCGGTCGCGGTGCTCGGCTCGGGCCCGACCGGCGGCGTGATGGGCGCCTGCGCGGTGGCCGCCGCCGCGAAGCGCTCCGACTTCATCGCGGTGGACATGGGCGGCACGAGCTACGAGGCGTGCCTCGTGCGCGGCGGCCGCCCGCGCATCGAGAGTTCGTGGAACTGGCGCCACCGCTACCTGATCGGCCTGCCCATGGTGCAGATGCACTCGATCGGCGCGGGCGGCGGCTCGATCGCGCGCGTGCGGGCCGGTGCGCTCGAGGTGGGGCCCGAGAGCGCCGGCGCCGACCCCGGCCCCATCTGCTACGGGCGCGGCGGAACGCGCGTCACGGTGACCGACGCCAACTGGCTGCTCGGCTACCTGAACCCCGAGGCGCTGTGCGGCGGCGCCTTCCCGCTGCGCGGCGAGGGCGTGCGCGAGGCGCTGCTCGAGCAGATCGGCCGCCCGCTCGGGCTCGACGCCGTCGAGGCGGCCGCCGGCGTGCACCGCATCGTGAACGCCAACATGGCCAACGCGATCCGGCGCGTGTCGTCGCAGGCGGGCGTCGATCCGCGCGCCTTCGCCCTGCTCGTCTACGGCGGCAACGGCCCCGTGCACGCCGGCCCGCAGGCCGAGGAGCTGGGGATCCGAGACGTGCTCGTGCCGAGCACCTCGCCGGCCTTCTCGGCGCTCGGCCTGCTGATCGCCGACTACGTGGTCGAGACGCAGCGCGCCTACGTGGCGCCGGCCGGACGCGCCGACGCCGCCGCGCTCGACCGCCTGTTCGCCGAGATGGAGGCGCAGGCCGAGCGCGAGCTGGCGCAGGCGCGCGTCTCGCGCAGCGACATCGAGCTGCGTCGGATGCTCACGCTCTGCTACCCGGGACAGACCTTCGACATGCCGGTGCCGGCGGCGGTGGGCGCGGACGGCCGGCTCGGCGCGAACGGCGTGGCGCGCACGGTCGAGCGCTTCCACGCCCGGCACGAAGCGCTGCACGGCTACGCGCTGCGCGACGAAGAGCCGATCCTGCGCAGCGCGCGGCTCGAGGCGGTGGGCCGCACGCCCAAGCCCGCGTTCGCGCCGCCGCCGCCCGCTCGCGGGCCGGCGCGCGCGGCGATCCGGGCGCGCCGGCCGGCCTGGTTCGGCGGCCGCTTCGTCGACACGCCGGTGTACGACGGCGAGCGCCTTTCGCCCGGCCACGCGCTCGACGGCCCGGCGATCATCGAGGAGCGCTTCACGACCATCGTGCTCCAGCCCGGCCACCACGCCGAGCGGGACGCGCAGGGGCACTGGCGCATCTCGATCCCGGCAGCCTGACCGGTGCCACCGCGCCGCCATGGCGCCGATCGACCGCCACACCTTCCTGATGGGCCCGGGCGCCGGGGCGGGCTTCGCCGACCTCGTCGGCGCGCCGGAGGAAGTGACGGTCGCCGCGACGCTCGTGCGTGACGCCCGGATCGAGCACCCGTGCGCGGGCGGGCTGCCGTCGTAGCAGCCTTCGGCCCGCGGGGTCCCGCACCTCTCAAGAGCGCGCGTGGCGCACCCGATGAGCCGCGCCATGGACGGGACGGTGCTGCTCGCCCTGGTCGGTCAGGTGGCTTTCATCGGCGCCAGCCTGGCGCTCGGGGTGAAGCTGATCGCGCTGTGGCGCCGCACGCGCCAGCTCCCCGAGCTGTGCGTCGGCCTCTCCTTCCTGCTCTCCGGGGGGCTCGGCTACCTGGCCTGGTTCCTGCTCGGTGTCGCCATGCTGCACGAGGCGAGCCCGCAGCTCCGGCACGCCCTCGCGGCCTCCGGTCTCGCGTGCAGCGGCCTCGGTGCGATCGCCAACGGGATCGGCAATGCCCGCATCTTCCGCCCGGGCCGGGTCTGGCCGCTGGTCTTCGTCGGGATGCTCGGTGCCGGCATGGCGGTGGGCTTCGGGATCTACGTCCGCGCCGCATCGGGCCACGCGAGCTTCTGGATCGGCCCCCTCCTCAGCCTGCCGATCTTCGTGTGGGGCGCGACCGAGGCGCTCACGCTTTGGAGCGTGCTCCGCAGGCGGGCCCGCCTCGGCCTCGCCGATCCGCTGGTGGTGAACCGCACCGGCCAGTGGGGCGTCGCCAGCCTGGCGGTCGCCCTCATGGTCGCGATCACGGTCGCGAGCCGTCTCCTCCATGGGGTGTACCCGCCGGCCTGGGTCTCGGCGGCGGGCTCCGGGCTGTGCCTGGTGGCTGCGCTCGCGATCTGGCTCGGCTTCTTTCCGCCGCGCGCGTTCCGCGAGCGCCTCGCGCGGGCGTACGCCGCCTAGCCATGGCCGACTCGCCCGTCTTCGCGCTGGCCTGCGAGGAGCTCGAGCGCCGGACGGCGCTGGAGCGGCTCGCCGCGCGCGGCACCGTCCGCATCGCGCTCAAGAAGGCGGGGCTCGACGTCGCCGACGTCGACGCGACCCAGATGATGGCGGTGCTCCGCCGCGTGCTGCCCGCCGAGCTGAAGTCGCGGGGCATCGAGGAGGCCGAGCGGATCTGCGAGGCGATCGCGGCCACCATCGCCGAGCGGCGCTTCGAGGTGGCCCCCGATCGCGCGAGCCAGGCCGCCGAGACGATCGGCCGCTTCGGCGACTAGCTTGCGCGCCCGCTCTGCTCGGGTCGGCGCGCGCACGACTCCGCGCGAGGGGCGCGAGCGAGCCCGATATTGTCCGCCAGCACCACCGCGCTCGCCGCCCATACGAGCGCCAGCCCCCATCCAGGCCCCGGGCGCGACGCCCGCCGCGGCCACGGCCCGCGCCGCCGGCTCGAACCCGCGCCCGCGAGGGTCGTGTCCGCCATCGGACCCCCGATCGTCCATTGCGGGACGATGAAAGGCGCGGCGGCGCATCCGATAGAGTCCCGCCCGCCACCGATCCAGCGGCGCGGCCCACGTACCGATGGATCCGTGAGGCCGACAGGGGGCAGGCCGATGGGGCAGGGGCGGCCGCGAGAGCGCGCGAGAGCGACCGTGGGCCGGGCCGGAGCGGCGGCGCTCCTGCTCGCCGCGCTCGCTTCCGCCTCGCTTCCGGCTGGCGCCGCGGGCAGCGCGCCGGCTGCCGGCGAGCTGCCGCTTCCGCGCGCCGAGCTGCTCGAGCGTGCGCTCGCCGCCTACCGGCGCGTGGCGGCCAGCGGCCGCGTCACGAATCCGCTGCTCACCGTGATCGACTACTCGCTGCCGTCCTCGCTGCGCCGGCTATGGGTGCTGGATCCCGCCACCGGACGCGTGCTCGCGCACGAGTACGTCGCCCACGGCCGCGGCTCGGCGCATCCCGACGACCCCGCGCGCGCGGTGGCGTTCGGCAACGAGCCCGAGAGCCACCGCACGAGCCTCGGCGCCTTCCTCACCGGCGCGACGTACACCGGACGACACGGGCTCGCGCTCGAGCTCGACGGGCTCGATCCCGGCGTGAACGACCGCGCCCGCGAGCGCCGCATCGTGATCCACGGCGCCGACTACGTGGGCGAGGCCTTTCGCGCGCGCAGCGGCGGCTGGGTGGGCCGCAGCTTCGGCTGCCCCGCGCTCGCGCCCGACGTCGCGCGCGACGTCATCGAGCGCATCCGCGGCGGCAGCGTGCTGTTCGCCGACGCGCCCGGCGTGGCGGAGCCCGAGCTGCTCCAGGCGGGCGCGCCCGCCGACCCGGTGCGCTCCTCCGGCAGCGAAGGGTAGGGGTAGCCGGCCGCGAGCACGCGCTCGAGCGCGGCGTCGTGGCCGTACACGTCGTCGTAGAAGGAGATCGAGCCGTCGCGGCGCGCCACGGCGGTCGTGTAGAAGATCACGACCGGCACCGGCGGATCGATGCGCACCGCCGTCTCGCGGCGGCCCTCCATCGCCGCGCGCTGGCGCTCGGGCGGCCAGTCGGGCCGGCCGCGCAGCAGCCAGGCGGCCAGCTCGGCCGGCTTCTCGACGCGGATGCAGCCGTGGCTGAAGTCGCGCCGCGCGCGCGCGAACAGGCCACGCGACGGCGTGTCGTGCAGGTACACGCTGTGGTCGTTGGGAAACAGGAACTTGACGCGCCCGAGCGCGTTGTGCGGCCCCGGGCGCTGACGCAGGCGCGCGCGGCCCGCCACGAGGTCCTCGAGGTCGCCGCCCACGATCTCCATGCCCTGCGCCGCCAGGTATCCGGGGTTGCGCCGCACCTTGGGAAGGACCTCCCGCACGACGATGCTGCGCGGGACGTTCCAGTAGGGCGCGAACACGATGGTCCGAAGCGCGCCCGTGAAGACGGGCGTGCGCGAGCCCGCCTTGCCCACCACCACGCGCATCTGGAGCGCGGGCGGCGCGCGCCCGCTCAGGTCGTCGGCGGCGAGCAGCTCGAAGGCGGGGATGTTCACGAAGACGGCCGGCCCGCCGCCGAGCGCGGGCACCCAGCGCAGCCGCTCGAGCGCGAGCTGGATCTGGCGCACGCGGCGCTCGGCCGGCACCGCGAGCGCGCGGGCGGTGGCGGGTCCGATCACGCCGTCCGGCTCGAGGCCGTGTCGCTCCTGGAAGCGCCGCACGCCCGCCACGAGGTCGCCCTCGTAGAGCGAGACCCGGGCGCGCGCGCCGCCGTCGTGCGCGCCCGGCGCGACGGGGCCCGGCGCAGGCGCCACGACGAGCGCAGGCGCTTCGCTCGCCTCGGGCGGCTCGGCCGCGCCCGGCGGCAGGTCGCCCAGCGCCACCAGCCAGCGCCGCAGGCCCGCGAGGCCGACCGCCGGCGTACCGGGGCGGATCGTGCCGGTCACCGTCACCGGGCCCAGCGCGGCGTCGGCCGCGAGCGTCCGGTAGCGCGCGAGCTGCTCCACGAGCAGCGCGTGCTGCACGAAGGGCGGCGACACGGCGGGGATCAGCTCGGCCACGCGGTTCGCGCGCACCGCCTCGGCCACCAGCGGCGCGAGGTCGAGCGGCTTCGGATCGAGGTCGAAGCCAAAGCTCAGGTTCGGGTTCACGCGCCCGCCGTGGACGTCGGCGACGTGGCGCAGCAGGCCCACCGAGAGCGCGACGTCGAAGCGCGCCCGCGCGTCCGGCGTGCCGCCCTCGCGCTCGGCGAGGCTGCGGCGGGTCGCCTCCAGCTGGAAGGCGTCGTAATCGGTGGCGGCGAGCCCGAGCGCGTCGGCGCCGAGCAGCACGCGGACGGCCTCGGCCGCCTGCTCGGTGGGGCGGCCGTCCTCGAGCCAGAGCGGCGCGTACCCGCGCGGCGCGTAGAGCGCGACGAGGGCCTCGCGATGGTCCGGGAAGCGCGGCCAGCGCAGGCCCGGCAGCTCGGCGGCGGCGATCAGCGCCTCGATGCGGGCGGCGACCGGCTCGGGCGCGGCCTGCGCGCCGCGTGCGGCGACGAGCAGCGCGGCCAGCGCGAGCGCCGCGAGGCGCACGAGGCGCCGGCGCGGCGGCGCCGCCTGCGTGGGCGTGATCCGCGCTTCCCTCATCGCTTCGAGTCTGGCCCGCGCGGCGCCCGCCGCCAGCCGTGCCGCCGCGATCGAGGCCGGCGCACGCGCGCCGCGTGCGCTAACCCCGCGCTCCGCGCCGACGCGCCCCGCCCGCAGGAGACCGATCATGGCCGAGACGCGCGCGCCCCGACCTCGTGCGGTGTTGCTCGGCGTGCAGCTCCCGGACGTGGACGACGCCGCGTTCGCGGCGTCGCTCGACGAGCTGGCGCGGCTCGCCACGACGCTCGGGCTCGAGGTGGTCGGCCGCGTGACGCAGAAGCGGACCCGGCTCGCGAGCGGCGCGGTGGTGGGCGCCGGGAAGCTGCGCGAGCTGGCGCGCTGGACCGGCGGCACGGGCATCGTGCCGGTCGGGCCGCCCGGCGCCCGCCGCCGCGCGCGCGCGGACGAGGAGCCGGAGGCGCCGAACGACGCACCCGGGGCGGACGTGTCCGAAGCGGACGCGGCGGAGCCGGACGAGGCCGAAGGCGCGGACGCCGGCGATCCGGATGCGGCCGCGCCCGGCCCGCGCGCGAGCGTGGTGCTGGTGGACCACGACCTCACGCCCTCGCAGGCGCGCAACCTCGAGCGCGCGACCGGCGCCGAGGTGCTGGACCGCACGGCCGTGATCCTCGCCATCTTCCAGCGCCACGCGCGCAGCCGCGAGGCGCGCCTGCAGGTCGAGATCGCGCGCCTGTCGTACCTGGTGCCGCGCCTGCGCGAGACGGGCGGCGGGCGCGACCGCCAGGGCGGCGGGATCGGCGGGCGCGGCGCGGGCGAGAGCCACCTCGAGCTCGACCGCCGCAAGGTGCGCGACCGCATCGCCGAGCTGCGCGCGGAGCTGGCGGCGATCGAGCGCGACGCCGGCACGCGCCGCAAGCGCCGGCACGAGCACGCGACGGTGGCGTTGGTCGGCTACACGAACGCGGGCAAGTCCTCCTGGATGCGCGTGCTCACGGGCAGCGGCGTGCTCGTCGAGGACAAGCTGTTCGCGACGCTCGACACGACGGTGCGCGCGCTCCACCCCGAGACCGTGCCTCGGATCCTCGTCTCGGACACGGTCGGCTTCATCAAGAAGCTCCCGCACGACCTGGTCGCGAGCTTCCGCTCGACGCTCGACGAGGCGCGCGAGGGCGACCTCCTCGTGCACGTGGTGGACGCCTCGGATCCCGCCTTCGAGGCGCAGATGGCGGTCACGAGCCAGGTGCTGGCCGAGATCGGCGCCGGCGAGAATCCGCGCCTGCTCGTGCTGAACAAGGCCGACCGGCTCGACCCCGACACGCGGGCGCGCCTCGCGCAGGCGTGGCCGGACGCGCTGATCGTCAGCGCACGCGACCCGGCCGATGTGGCGCGGCTGCGCGAGCGCATCGTGGCCTTCTTCGAGCGCGACATGGTCGAGGGCGAGCTGTTCGTGCCCTGGGCCCGCCAGCGCGTGGTGGGCGAGGCGCACGCCACGGCTCGCGTCCTGGCGGAGCGCCACGACGAGTCGGGCACCCATCTGCGCCTGCGCGCGCGGCCCGACGTACTGGCGCGGCTGCGCGCAGAGGCGGCGCTCGATCGCGAAGAAGCTCGCGGTTCCCGGATGTAGAAACGCACCTGCGGCCCGGCGCGCACGGCCCGCGGCTCGCGCACCCCCGGCCGGTTGGCATCGGGCGTGCATCCCTCTCTCTCGACGGACACGCGATCGAGATATCCGCCCGGCCGCGACGCGCGGCGCGGGCACAGGGAGGATCCCCCATGCGTCTGCTCGTGATCGGAGCCGGCTGCGCCCTCGCGGCCGGGCTCGCGACGGCCACCCGGGCCGACGACGAACGCTACGACGAACCCGACGTGCGCTACGAGGAGTCGGATCCCTACGGGTCCGACACGGAAATGCGACGCGACGTCGGCAGCCCCGCCACCACCACGGTCACCGTCCCGCGCCAGGTGGGGTCGCTCGAAGAAGGCCATCCGGAGAGCGACTGGCGCGACGAGCGCAAGGACGTGCGCAACCTCATGCCGCACGAGAACCCGCTGAAGGGCCTGCGCTGGGCCGAGGACATTGGCGACACGGAGGACGATCGCGACCGCGATCGCTGAGCCATCGCGGCGCGTGCAGGTCGCGGCGGGCCGCTCCGG
>Ga0207873_1001960_pt1 | contig 18095 bp, 14 predicted proteins | sample BGWIniCompost_FD_187373 | JGI IMG/M metagenome (GOLD analysis project Ga0207873, IMG submission 187373) | Cellulose adapted compost microbial communities from Newby Island Compost Facility, Milpitas, CA, USA - BGW Initial Compost (SPAdes)... ...
CGGTTGGTACGGGCTGGGTCCTGTTTCCGTGGCGCCCGCGCGGCAGCGTGAAGGCACCGGATCAGGTCTCGTCATGGCTGCACTCGACTCATTGAAAGGCATGGGCGCCAACGGTTGCGTCCTGCTCGGCGACCCCGCCTATTACGCACGCTTTGGGTTTCATCCGCATGCCTCGATGATCTTGCCTGGCGTACCGGCTGAGTACTTCCAGGTCCTTTCGTTCTCCGGCCGGATTCCCGAAGGCGAGGTCAGCTACCATCCCGCATTCGAGGTCAATCAGTGAGGTCAACATGTACGCCGTGATCTTTCGCGCCGAACCCGACCTTCTCGATGACGATTACTACGACACGGTGAAGCTTCTGCGCGAGCTTGCCTTCAACGAATACCGCTGCCGCGAGTTCGTCGCGGTGACCGAAGGCGGTACCGAAATCGCCGTGTCCTACTGGGACAGCGAAGAGGACATCCGCGCCTGGCGCGAGGCCTCCGAGCATCGTGTCGCGCAGCGGCAGGGGCTGATGAAGTGGTACAAGTCCTTCCGCGTCGACGTGGTGGAAGTGAAGCGCAGCTATACGCGGGAGAGGCGGGCCCTGGAAGCGCGTGAGACGTGAGACGACGGCCTGTTACGTCTCACCTGACCAAAAGAAAAGGGCGCCGCGAGGCGCCCTTTTCCGTTCACGGCAGGCTCCTCAATCCTTGAAGAACAGCTTGCCGGGCTTGCGGTTGCCGGAAATCCTTTCCTCCATGGTCTCGGCTTCGAACAGGCGGCCGTTGACCATGACCTTGTCGACGTACTCGCTGTTGCGGATGTTCTCCAGCGGGTCGCGTTCCAGGATGACGAGGTCGGCGAGCTTGCCCGGTTCGATGGAACCGAGGTCGCGATCCATGCCGAGGTAGCGGGCGCCGTCGATGGTGCCGGCACGCAGGGCCTCCATCTCCGTCATGCCGCCCTGGACGAACATCCACAGCTCCCAGTGCGCCGCCAGGCCTTCACGCTGGCCGTGCGCGCCGAGCTGCACGCTCACGCCGGCATCCTGCAGCTGCGCCGCGCCGGCAGCGATCCTGAAGTGGTTGTAGTCCGACTCGGGGGCGATCTCGCGGCGGCGCGAACGCGGTTCGAGCACTTCGCGCGGCACCCAGCGGGCGAGGCGCTCGTTCTTCCACACCTCGGTGTGTGCGTACCAGTAGTTCTCGCCCCAGATGCCGCCGTAGGCCACGACCAGCGTCGGCGTGTAGCCCACGTCCTTCTGCTGCGACCACAGCTGGATGACGTCGTCGTAAATGTTCTCCACCGACAGCGAGTGCTCGATGCCGGTGTGACCGTCCACGACCATGGTCATGTTGTGCTGGAACAGCGCACCGCCCTCGGGCACCACCATCAGTCCTGTCTGCCGGGCGGCTTCCAGGATCTGCTGGCGCTGCTCGCGGCGCGGCTGGTTGTAGCTCTTCACGCTGATCGCGCCGACTGCCTGCATGCGCTCCAGGTGCATGCGCGCATCATCCAGGCCGTTGACCTGCGCGGTGAACGGCGTGGTCGCCCCGTACAGGATCGTGCCGGTGGAGTAGATGCGCGGCGCGATGATCTTGCCGGCGCGGGCGAGCTCCGAGGCGGCGAAGATCGTGCTGGTGTCGTTCGACGGGTCGTGGATGGTGGTCACGCCGAAGGCCAGCGAGGCGAGGTTCACCCAGTTGGTCTGGGGAACGAAGCCGGCCGTGCCCTGGGTGCCGTGCCAGTGCGTGTCGATGAGGCCGGGGATGATGGTGCGGCCGCTGACGTCCACGGTCTCGAAGCCGCGCGGGATGTCGATTTCGCTGCGCGCTCCCACCGCCTTGATGCGGTTGCTTTCGACCAGCACCACGCCGTCCTCGATGACTTCCTCGCCGCGCATGGTGATGAGCTTCGCGCCGACGAGCGCGATGCGGCTCGCGGGCTTGTCGGCCTCGACGGTGAAGCCGAGATCGATGCCCTCAGCCGGCGCGGGCGGCAGTTCGTCGGGCGCGCCATCCAAGAAGGCGAAGGTGTTGACCAGATCGCGCTGGTACAGCACCGGGCCTTCCGCCCAGTAGAGGCGATCGCTGTCGCCCGACCAGTGCAGCCAGTTGCCGGTGTTGTCGCTGGCCCTGGCGACCGGCAGCGATTTCATGTCCGGCCCGATGGTGATCGGCTTGCCGCTGGCGGCCAGGGGCGTGATCCAGGCGTTGAAGCGCTCCTGGAAGGCCAGCCACTTGCCGTCCGGCGAGACCTTCACGTCGGTGGCGAAGTCGCTGATGGCATGCACGATCTCGTCCTTACCGTCCAGCGTCATGCTGACCAGCTCGCGCTTGCGATCCTTGCCGGGACGCATGATGTAGACGCGGTCGTTGTCGGCGCCGAAGTGCGGCTCATAGCCGTCCTTCGAGACCAGGCGTTCCTCGCCGCCCTTGACGCTCACCGCGAACACGCCCGTGACCTCGCTCCACAGCGGCGAGCGGATGAAACCGCCCTTGATGCGACGGAACACCACGGTGCTGCCGTCCGGCGAGAAGGCCGGTTCGACGAAATGACCCGGTGTGGCGTTCAGCACCTTGCCGTTGCCGCCGCGCGAGGAGACCACGCGCAGGCTGCCGAGCTCCTGGTCATGCCAGGTCACGTAGACGATGTTGCGGCCGTCGCGCGACCAGGCCGGATAGGCCTCGAAGTGTTCCTCCTGGCGGGTCAGGCGGCGCGGCTTGCCGTCCGGCAGCTCACGGACCCACAGCTTGCCCAGCGCCTCGAACACCACGCGCTTCTCGTCCGGCGAGACCGTCACCCAGCGCAGCATGCGGGTGTGGAAGCGGTCCGGCGCGACCTCGACCGGGAAGCGCACCGCTTCGCGGGTCTCCATGGTCTTCTTCACGTGGAAGGGGATCTCGCTGATCTTCTTCGAGGCGATGTCGATACGGTTCAGCTTGCCGCCGGTCCAGAACACGATCTGGCGGCTGTCCGGCGTCCAGGCGATGTTGGTGAACACGCCGTGGATGGCCCAGATTTCCTGCATGTCGCGTTCCATGCCGTCGTACAGCGGGATGAGCTCGCCGGATTCGACATTCTTCAGGAACAGCGTGGTCTTGTAGTCCACGCGGCGCAGGAAGGCGACCCACTTGCCGTCAGGCGAGGGCGTGGGCTTGATCGCGCCGCCCGCGCCGCTGATGTAGTCGGTGACCTCGCCGGTCTCGCGATCCAGGCGGCGGATCACGTAGATCTGGCCGGTGGAATCCTTGTTGTATTCGAAGATCGGACCGGGCGTGGTGTCCTGGTCGAAGTAGAGATAGCGGCCATCGGGCGAGAAGGCGGGATCGTTGAGATCCTTCTGGTCGTTGGCCTTCTCGATCATCTGCAGGCCGTTGCCGCCGCCGACGTGGTACAGCCAGATCTCGCCGGCGCCCAGCGAGCGTGTGCCGGTGAAGTGCTTGCGCGCGGCGATGTATTCGCCGTCCGGCGTCCACACAGGATTGTTGAGCAGGCGGAAGGATTCGTTGGTGATCTGCTTCGGCTCGCTGCCGTCGGCGTTCATCACCCAGATGTTGTCACCGCCGCCGCGGTCGGAAGTGAAGGCGATGCGCTTGCCATCCGGCGAGAAGCGCGGCTGCATGTCCCAGGCCATGCCGCTGGTGAGCTGCGTGGCCTCGCCGCCGCCGAAGGGCATGACGAAGATGTCGCCCAGCAGGTCGAAGACGATGCGCTTGCCGTCCGGGCTGACGTCGACGTTCATCCAGGTGCCTTCGCGAACGTCGATGGTGACTTCGCGCTTTGGCCCCGGCGGGTTGTTCACGTCCCAGCCCTTGTCCTCATCCTGGGCCGTGGCCGGGGTCGCCGCCAGCGCACCCAGGATGAGCGCGCCTTTAAGAATGCGCGCCATATTATTGAAATATTTCATCTTTTACTCCCGAAAAGGATGTTTCAGCGAGGCGCAGCCAGCCAGCGCCGGGAGGAGCGGTGCTAGACTGGCAACGCAAGCCGAATCTCAGACCCTTCCCGAACCGATTGGTTCGAAACACCCACGGATGTTACATGACGGCGCGCAAGCAACTTTCCCTCGACCTCACCGCGCCGCCCGTCGGCAATGACGAGGCACCGCCGCTGAACTTCCGGCGCAGCGCGCGCGCCCGGCACCTGCAGATCAAGGTCGGCCCGCACAAGGGCATCGAGGTTATCGTGCCCCGCAACCGCGGGCCCGACGAAGTTGCGCGCTTCCTGGAAGCGAACCGCGAGTGGATCAGGAACACCTGGCAGAAGCTGAAGCGCGACTATCCCGAGGCGGGGCAGCTGGTGCTGCCGCAGCTCATCCGCCTGCCGTCACTCGGGCGGGAATGGCAGGTGGCTTTCGCCGACGTGAAGCGGCTGGTGGAGCGGGGCGATCGCTTGCTGCTGCCGCAGGCCGGGACGCCGCGGCAGGCGGCGCTGCGGCTGCAGGCCTGGGTGAAGCAAAAGGCGGCCGCGGCGCTGCCGCCCCGGGTCGAAGCCTGGGCGGCGCGCACCGGGCTGGAACCCGGCAGGATCAGCATCCGCGGCCAGGCGACGCGCTGGGGGAGCTGTTCGTCGCGCGGCACGCTGTCGCTCAATTTCCGGTTGATGTTCCTGGAAGCGCCGGAAATCGACTGCCTGGTGCTGCACGAGCTCTGCCACCTGCAGCACATGAACCACGGGCGCAGCTTCTGGGCGCTGATGGAGCGGCACATGCCCGGCGCACGCGCCCGCGACCGGCGCCTGGGCGAGGGCTGGAAACTGGTGCCGGCCTGGGCGCTGGTGAAGTAAGCTCGCGCGGCAATCAATCCAGGAACAGGTCGGGGGCGAGCGGCTTGCCCGGCTCGACGGCATAGTGCTCGAGGTCGGTGATGCCTTCCTCGCGCAGCACTTCATCATCGATGTAGAAATTTCCCGTGTTGGTCTTCGCATCGCGCTTGAGGATGGCGACGGCGGCGTCGGCGAGGATTTCCGGCTTGCGGCAATTCTCCGGCTTGACCAGGCCGCCGAGCATGGCGAGTGCCGCGGTGGCGATCACCGTGCGCGGCCACAACGCGTTGACCGCGATGCCCTGTTCGGCGAACTCCGCCGCCATGCCGAGCACGCACATGCTCATGCCGTATTTAGACATGGTGTAGGCGGTGTGCTGACGGAACCACTTCGGGTCCAGGTTGAGCGGCGGCGACAGCGTCAGGATGTGCGGATTGCTGCTTTCGAGCAGATAGGGGATGGCCGCCTGCGAGGCGGCGAAGGTGCCGCGCACGTTGACGTCGAACATGAGGTCGAAGCGCTTCATCGGCGTTTCCAGCGTGCCGGTGAGGTTGATGGCGCTGGCGTTGTTGATGAGCACGTCGATGCCGCCGAATTCCTGCGAGGCCTTCTTCATCGCCGCGGCGATCTCGCTTTCCTCGCGGATGTCCACCTGCAACGGCAGCGCGCGGCCACCGGCGGCCTCGATTTCCTCGGCCGCGGTGTAGATGGTGCCGGGCAGCTTTGGATGCGGCTTCACCGTCTTGGCGGCGATCACGATGTTCGCGCCTTCGCTTGCCGCGCGTTTGGCGATGGCGAGCCCGATGCCGCGGCTGCCGCCGGTGATGAAGATCGTCTTGCCGTTGAGACGGGTGTCCGCGACCATTGCAACGCTCCTCGAATTTCACGGGTCGACCGAGTATAAAGAAAATTGCCGCAACCGCAGCCGAACCTCATGTTCCAGACGCTGATCGAACCGCAACAACTCTTCGAGCACCTTGATGACCCCGACTGGCGCGTGATCGACTGCCGCTTCGACCTTGCCGATCCGGAGGCGGGGCAGCGGGCCTTCCTGGAGGGGCACATTCCGGGCGCGGTCTACGCCCATCTCGAACGCGATCTTTCCGGCCCGGTGGGAGAGAAGGCCGGCCGGCATCCCTTGCCCGACGCCGGCGCGCTGATCGCGAAGCTCTCTGGCTGGGGCGTCGGCCCTGCCACCCAGGTCATCGCCTGTGACGATGCGAACGGCGCCATGGCGGCGCGGCTGTGGTGGCTGCTGGGCTGGCTGGGTCACGAGAATGTCGCGGTGCTGAACGGCGGCCTGGCGGCATGGCGCGAAGCGGGGCTCCCGCTCGTTAGCGAAGCCTCCGCGCCCGCGGCGGCGCGCTTCGAGCGCCGCAGTCCGGTCCGGCAGATGGTTTCCGCGGATGAGGTACTGGATGCCGTCGAGGGCCGCGCCGACTGGCGGCTGGTGGATGCGAGAGCGCCGGAGCGCTATCTCGGCAAGGTCGAACCCATCGATGCCGCGGCCGGACACATTCCCGCCGCGCTCAACCGGCCGTTCATGGAGAACCTGGACGCGGCATCGCGTTTCCTTCCCGCCGGCGAGCTGCGCGCGCGTTTCCAGGGCATCGCCGCGGGACGCGCCGATCGCGTCGTGCACTACTGCGGTTCCGGCGTGACCGCGTGCCACAACCTGCTTGCCATGGAAATCGCGGGACTGCCGGGTTCACGGCTGTATCCCGGTTCGTGGAGCGAGTGGATCACCGACCCGGATCGCCCCAGGAGCCAGGGATGAGTTCCGCGAATTCGCCGCGGCGCCGCTACGAGCGGCGCGAGGCCGGCGCGCCGTTGTGGCAGCGCGGGCTCCTGCATGCACTGTTCCTTTTCCTGCGCCTCATTCCGCGCCGCCTGCGCGATGCGCTGGCGCGCAAGCTTGGTCCGAAGCTGCTCGACCGCCGCTGGCGCAGGCGGCAGATCGCAGACGTCAACCTGCGCTGGTGCTTTCCCGAGCTGGACGAACGACAGCGGCGCGCGATGCGCGATGCCTTTGGCGAACGCCTGCTGCGCGTCGCGCTGGACCTTGGCGACCTGTGGTGGGGAACCCGCGAGTCGCTGCTCAGGCGGGTCGATTTCGAAGGCGCGGAACACCTCGATGCGGTGCGCGCCCGCGGCCGGCCGGTGATCCTGCTCGGGCCGCATGTGGTGGCGCTCGACATCGGCGGCCTGGCGATCAGCTGCCGCTGGCCGGTGCTGGGTCTCACCAGCGAGGCGAAGAGCGGGGTGGCGGGCTGGGCCTTCAGGCGCCTGCGCATGCGCTACTGCGATCGCGTCATCGACCGCACCTTCTCGGTGCGGCGCCTGATCAACGAAGTGCGCGACGGCCGCGTGCTGTTCTACCTGCCCGACGAGGATCACGGTCACCTGAAGAAGGCGGTGTTCGTGCCGTTCTTCGGCAAGCCGACCAGCACCATTCTCGGCGCGGGCAGGCTGCTGGCGCTCGCGGGTGCGGAAGTACTGCCGTTCACCACGCTGTTCGATCCCGCGAGCGGCCGTTACAGGGTGAGAATCCTGCCGCCCGTGGAGGACATCGGCGCCGACCCGGTGGAGAACTGCCGGGTGCTGCGCAGGGAGCTTGAGAAGCTCATCCGCCTGCAGCCGGAGGATTACCTCTGGACGCTGCGCATCTTCAACAACCAGCCGGACGGCAAGGCGAACCCGGAATATCCGCCGCCGACCATCCCGCTTTTGCCGCATGAACAAGGTATGGAATAGCCCGACTTTCTGAACGGACAAACGGAGCAAGGGAACATGCGAATTACGGAAAGGAAGCCACCACTGGCGGCACGCGCCGCACTGTCGTTGCTGTTGTTCATCCTGTCGCTTCTGCCATGGCGCCTGCGCCGGCGGCTGGCACCGCCGCTGGGCCGCCTGATGCTGGCGCTGCGTCCCAGGCGCCGGCACATCATCGAAACCAATCTCCGCTACTGCTTTCCCGGACTCGGCGAGGAGGAACGCCGCCGCCTCCTGCATGCCTATGCCGAGCGTCTTGCCTGCACGCTGCTGGATTTCGGCTGGCTGTGGCGGAGCCGGCGCACGCAGCTGGCAGCACGGGTCCGCATTGAAGGCAGCGAGCATGTCGATGCGGCGCTTCGCCGCGGGCGACCGGTCATGCTGCTGGTCCCGCACACCGTTGCGCTCGAGCATGCCGGGCTTGCGCTGGCGGCGCGCTATCCGATGATCGCGCTGGCGCGCGAGGGCAGGGGAACGCTGGGCGGCTGGGCGCTGCGCAGGCTGCGCGGCCGCTTCTGCGACTGCGTGCTGGAACGCGGCGATCCGCTGCTCAAGGTCGTGAGAGCGCTCAAGTCAGGCCGCGTGCTGTACTACCTGCCCGATGAAGACCACGGCAGGCGCCGGCGTGCGGTGTTCGTGCCTTATTTCGGGCGCAAGGTGTGCACCGTGCTGGGCAGCGGCCGTCTCGTCGCATTGACGCGTGCCCAGGTATTGCCCTGCCTTGCCACCCTCGACCCCGCCACTGGCAGCTATCGCGTCAGCATCGAGGCGCCGTTGCGCGACCTTCCCTACGACGACCCCGTTGCGATCTGCGCGCGCCTGCGCGCGGAACTGGAACGCCTGATCCGCCGCTCGCCTGGCGATTACCTGTGGAACCAGCGCATGTTCCAGACGCTGGAGGGCGGGTCGCGCAACCCGGACTATTCGTTGAGGCGCGCTAGGGAAGCGCGAATGAGAGGAATGGCAACGTAGGAACGCGGTCGCGTGAATCGCGTGAAGAAAAAAGGGCCGCGATCATCGCGGCCCTTCCTCTTTCCGGTTTCCTTTTCAGTCTTCCATGCCCAGCGCCTTCACCAGGAAGGCCCATTGGTCGGAAGCGTTCTCGATCACCATCCAGGTCGGCTTGCCGGCGCCATGGCCGGCGCGGGTCTCGACGCGGATGAGAATCGGGTTGTCGCAGTCCTTGCGTGCTGACTGGGCTGCCTGCATCGCCGCGGTGTACTTGTAGCTGTGCCAGGGCACGACGCGGTCGTCATGATCCGCGGTGGTGACCAGCGTCGGCGGATAGCAGACGTCGTCACGCACGTTGTGGTACGGCGAATACGCGTACAGCGCCTTGAACTCTTCCGGGTTCTCCGAGAGCCCGAAATCGCTGGACCAGGCCCGCGCGTTCGCCGACGGCAGGTGATAGCGCAGCATGTCCATCACGCCGACCGCTGGCAGGGCGGCGCCGAACAGGTCCGGGCGCTGGTTGAGCACCGCACCGACCAGCAGGCCGCCATTCGAGCCGCCCTGGATGGCGAGCTTCGCCGGCCGGGTGTAGTCGTTGGCGATGAGGTACTCGGCCGCGGCAATGAAGTCATCGAACACGTTCTGCTTCTTCAGCTTCGTGCCGGCTTCATGCCAGCTCTCGCCATACTCGCCGCCGCCGCGCAGGTTGGCGATGGCGAGCACGCCGCCCATCTCCAGCCAGACGAGGCGGCTGACGGAGTAGGCGGGCGTGAGCGAGACGTTGAAGCCGCCGTAGCCGTAAAGCAGCGTCGGGTTCGAGCCGTCCAGCTTGAGACCCTTCCTGTGCACGATGAACATCGGCACGCGGGTGCCGTCGCGCGAGCTGAAGAACACCTGCCTGGTCTCGAACGCGCTGCTGTCCGCCTTGGATTCCGCCTTGCGCAGCAGCGTGCTCTTGCCGCTGCTCACGTCGTAGCGGTAGATCTCATAGGGCGTGGTGAAGCTGGTGAAGGTGTAGAACGTCTCCGGGTCGTCCTGCCGGCCGCCGAAGCCGTACACGCTGCCGATGCCGGGCAGCTGGACCGTGGCGATTTCCCTGCCGTCGAGGCCGTACACCATTGCTTCCGATTTCGCGTCACGGATGTAGGTCGCGACCAGCCTGCCGCCCACGTAGGAGGCGGCCTCCAGTGCTTCGGCGCGCTCGGGGACGATCTCGCGCCAGGCGTCGGATTCGGGGCTATCGATGTCGATGGCGATCACGCGGCCATTCGGCGCGCTGTTGGTGGTCTTGAAGTAGAAGGTGTTGCCGTCGTTGCCGAGGAATTCGTACAGCGCGTCCCAGTCCGGGAGCAGCTCGACCGCCGGCCCACTGCCTTCCTCCAGCGCCATGTAGTGCACCGCGTTGGTGAAGTAGCCTTCCCACACGGTAATGACCAGGAAGCGGCCGTCCTCGGTCACCGTCGCATACGGGTTCCAGGTCGGATGCTCGGGGAGCGCGTAGACCAGCTCGTCGTCTTCCTGCGGCGTGCCGATGGCGTGGAAGTAGACTTCCACGGCCTTGCTGTCATCGGCGCGGCCGGAATCGCCGAAGGGATAGCGGCTGTAATAGAAGCCGCTGCCGTCCGGCAGCCAGGAAACGCCGGTGAACTTGGTGTGCATGATCATGTCCGGCAGGTCTTCGCCGGTTTCCACCGAGCGCACGCGCCAGTGCCGCCAGTCCGAGCCGCCGTCCGAGACCGAGTAGGCGATGTAGCGGCCATCACGGCTCGGGATGACGGAGGAGACCGAGACCGTGCCGTCCTCGCTGAGCGTGTTCGGATCGAGCAGCACGCGGCCTTCCGCGTCCGGTGCGTCGCTCACGTACAGCACGGAGTGATTCTGCAGGCCGTCGTTGCGGTAGTAGAAGTAGTTGTCGCCTTCCTTGAACGGTGCCGAGTAGCGCTCGTAGTTCCACAGCACCGTCATGCGTTCGATGATTCGCTCCCGCGCGGGGATGGCGGCGAGATATGGCTGCGAGAGCGCGTTCTGCGCCTCGATCCAGCGCCGGACCTCGGGCGAATCCATCTCTTCCATCCAGCGGTAGGGATCGGCCACCGGCGTGCCGTGATAGTCATCGATCACTTCGTGTCGCGGCGTTTCTGGGTAGTTCATGGCTTCTGCTTGTGGTTTGCTCACGCCCTGCGTATCGCAGGCGGCGAGCAGGAAACAAAGGAAACTTAACGGCAGATGTGGACGCATGGCATCCTTCCTCTTCTTTTTTCGAGCCGCCGATTCTGGCAGAGGAAGCGCGCGTGAGCCAGCAAGCAGCCTGGAGCATCTACATGCTCGATTGCGGAGATCGCCTGTACACCGGCATCGCCCTGGATCCCGTCAAGCGCCTGGCCTCGCACCGTTCCGGCGCACGCGGCGCGCGCTTCACTCGCGCCTTCCCGCCGCGCGCCATCGTCTACCAGGCTGCAATCGGCGCCCGCAGCCTTGCGCTGCGCGCCGAGGCGCGCCTGAAGAAACTGCCGCGCTCCCGCAAGCTCGCCATCGTCGCGCAGCAGCCCGCGGCCGCCGAACTGCTCGCCATGCTCGGCCTCTGATCGCTTCCACTCATTGGACCCGGGGCAGGCAGGCCCCAAGCCCGTACAAACGGGCACTGCCAGGAGGAAGCGACATGGGCAAGGTACTTTTCGTTCTGACCAGCAACGACAGGCTTGGCGATTCGGGCGAGGCCACGGGGTATCACCTCTTCGAGGCGGCGGCGCCGTGGCTGGCGTTGCGCGAGGCGGGTTTCGAGGTGGACTTCGCAAGTCCCAGGGGCGGCAAGGCGCCGATCGATCCCGGCAGCATGAAGGAAGACAACGCCATCAACCGGCGCTTCCTCGAGGAGGCGAAGTCAGGCATCGAGCACACGATGAAGATCGATGAGGTCGATGCCTCGAACTACGACGCGGTCTACTTTCCCGGCGGACACGGCACGATGTGGGACCTGCCCGGCAACAGGGACGTGCAGCGGGTGATCAACGAGGTGTATGCCAGGCGCGGTGTCATCGCCGCGATCTGCCACGGCCCCGCGGCGTTCGTCGATCTCAGGCTGCCGAACGGCGAGGCGTTCGTGAAGGATCGGCGCCTGTCCGTGTTCACCGATGCCGAGGAGATGATCGTCGGCAAGGACAAGGTCGTGCCCTTCCTGCTGGCGAGCAAGCTGCGCGAGCAGGGCGCTAGGCATGAGCTGGCCGATGCCTTCGGCGAATCGGTCAGCGTGGATGGCAGGCTGGTGACCGGACAGAATCCCGCATCAGCCGAAAGGCTGGGCCAGCGTCTCGTGGAAGCGTTGCGTCAAAGGCAGAACAAGGCGGCGTGATCAGCCGCCTTGCCGTTTCTCGTGCATGCGCACTGCGATCATCCAGCATGCGGCGGCGGACAGCGTCCCGGTAATGAGCGGCAGGTGCTGCCAGAAGGCGGGCGCTTCCTCGGCAAGCCACAGCGTGATGTAAAGCGCGAGCTCGCCACAGAAGATGAGCGCGAGCATCAGCGCAAGGGAAACCACCAGCCACTGCGGGCTCTGTCGCCAGATGTGCGCGAGCGGGTGCGAATTGCGCCGCATGAATCGCGCCAGCAGCGCGATGACGCTTCCCAGGCTCACGGGGATGGAAAGCACCAGCAGCACCAGCAGCACCGGCAGGTAACCTTCGCCGCCCATGAAGATGACCATCATGCCGATGCACGCGAGCAGCAGGATGGTGGCGTTGACCGCCAGGCCGACGAGCAGCATTGGGTGTCTCCTTGCGAACCGTTCTGAGCGAATTATCGCATGCCCATTCCATTAGTGCAGGGTGCGTAATGCACCGCGCCCATTTGGAAGGCGCGCCTGCAACGTCACTTCAAGGGAAGGATTCCCGGGGAGCGACGACGCGTGAGCGTGCCGAACTTCTTCATCATCGGTGCGGCCAAGGCAGGAACCACGGCACTGTACTGGCATCTCGCCGAGCATCCGCAAGTGTTCATGGCGGAAATCAAGGAAACGAATTTCTTCGCGTATGAGCCGGATGAACGCGGGCGGCCCGTGTACGGCGACCCGCGGCTGCACCATTTTCCGGTGCGCTCGCTGCGTGAATATGAGGCGCTGTTTGCCCGCGCGCATGCGGGCGCCGTGGGCGAGGCCTCGCCGATCTATCTCGAAGCGCCGTCCGCCGCCGCGCGCATCCAGTCGATGTGTCCGCACGCACGCATCATCTGCGCGCTGCGTCATCCCGTGGAACGGGCGTATTCCGATTACCTCATGTTCCTGCGCAACCAGGGGATGAGTTTCGAGCCGCAGCGAGATTTCTCGCCGGAGGCCGAATGGCTGCAACCCGGCTCGCACTGGATGCGCACCAGTTGCTACCACGAGCCGCTGCAAAGATACTTCGCGGTCTTCCCGCGGCGGCAGATACACGTGTTGCTGTTCGACGACCTGTGCCGCGATCCACTGGCTACCGTGCAGGGCATCTATCGCTTTCTCGGCGTTGCGGACGACTTCGTGCCGAACCTGGAAACCCCGCACAACGTCGGCGGCCTGCCGGCGCACATGTGGCTGGAGCGGCTGTTTCATCTCGGCGCGAACGTGCGCCGTCGTCTCGAACCCTTGCTGCCGCGCCGTTTCACTGATGGATTGAGAAGACTGCGTGCGGCCAACATGCAACGCGCGCCGCAACTTCCTGCCGAGCTGCAGGCACGGCTTACCGAACACTTCGCCGATGACATCGAGCGCACCAGCCGGCTGATCGGCCGTCCGCTGGATGCCTGGCTTGCACGCATCTACCTGCGCCGCCGCGCGGGTGACGCGGAAAGCGCCGCGGCGAGGGTGTAATCACGGTTTCATCCTGCGCAAATGCAAAAAGCCCCGCGAAGTCGCGGGGCTTTTCGTTTCACCGCGGCCTGCGTCAGGCAGCGAGCTGGCGAAGCACGTAGTGCAGGATGCCGCCGTGCTGCATGTACTCGACTTCCTTCGGCGTGTCGAGACGCACGCGGGCGGTGAACTCCAGCTTCGAGCCGTCCTCGCGGGTCGCGACGACCTTCACGGTCCTGGCGCGGCCGTTGTCCAGGCCGGCAATGTCGAACACCTCGCGGCCGGTGAGGCCCAGCGAGGCGGCGTCTTCGCCGTCCATGAACTGCAGCGGCACCACGCCCATGCCGATGAGGTTCGAGCGATGGATGCGCTCGAAGCTCTTGGCGATGACCGCGCGCACGCCGAGCAGGCGCGTGCCCTTGGCCGCCCAGTCGCGCGACGAGCCGGTGCCATACTCTTCACCGGCGATCACCACCAGCGGCGTGCCGTCCTGCTGGTACTTCATGGCGGCGTCATAGATGGACATCTGCTCGTTGGACGGGATGTGCAGCGTCACGCCGCCCTCGGTGCCCGGCAGCAGCAGGTTCTTGAGGCGGATGTTGGCGAAGGTGCCGCGCATCATCACCTCGTGGTTGCCGCGGCGCGAACCATAGGAGTTGAAGTCCTTCGGCTCGACGCCGTGTTCCATGAGGTAACGGCCCGCGGGCGAATCCTTCTTGATGGAACCGGCCGGCGAGATGTGGTCGGTGGTGACCGAGTCGCCGAGCAGCGCCAGCACGCGCGCGCCCTTGATGTCTTCCACGCCTTCCGGCTGCATGGTCATGCCGTCGAAGTAGGGCGGGTTCTTGACGTAGGTGGACTCCGGCCAGTCGTAGATGTCGCCCGACGGCGTGTCGATGGAGTTCCACATTTCGTCGCCTTCGAAGACGTCGCTGTAGGAACGGTTGAACATCTGCGAGGTGATGTTCTTCTGGATGAGGTCCTGGATCTCCTGCGGCGACGGCCAGATGTCCTTCAGGTACACCGGCTTGCCGTCCTTGTCATGGCCGAGCGCATCCTTCTGCAGGTCGATGTCCATGGTGCCGGCCAGCGCATAGGCGACGACGAGCGGCGGCGAGGCCAGGAAGTTCATCTTCACGTCGGGATGGATGCGTCCCTCGAAGTTGCGGTTGCCGGACAGCACCGAGGCGCAGACCAGGTCGTTGTCCTGGATGCCCCTGGAGATTTCCGGCAGCAGCGGGCCGGAGTTGCCGATGCAGGTGGTGCAGCCGTAGCCGACGACGTTGAAGCCGAGCTTCGCAAGGTCGTCCAGCAGGCCGCTGGCCTTGTAGTAATCGGTCACGACGCGCGAGCCCGGCGCCAGCGAGGTCTTCACCCAGGGCTTGACGTCCAGGCCGCGGGCCACGGCGTTGCGCGCCAGCAGGCCGGCGCCCAGCATCACCGCCGGGTTGGAGGTGTTGGTGCAGGAGGTGATCGCGGCGATCACCACCGCGCCGTGGTCGAGCTCGAACTCGCGGCCGTCTTCCAGGCGCACGTGCACCGGGCGGCTTTCGCGGCCGGCCGCGCCCATGGCCGCGGAGATGCGGCGCGGACGGTCGGCGGGATCGTTCTGGCCGTTGATGGCCGGCGCGTCGCTCGCCGGGAAGGATTCGGCGCTTGCCTCATCGGCGGGACCGGCCACGCCCAGCGGCTGGTCCTGCGAGGGCACGCCCGGCTTGCGGTTGGCGTCGCTTGCCGCCTTGATGTTGAGGTAGTCAGGCAGCGCGGCGCGGAAGACGTTCTTTGCCTTGGCCAGCGGGATGCGGTCCTGCGGACGCTTCGGACCGGCCAGCGAGGGCTCGACGGTGGACATGTCGAGTTCCAGCACGTCGGTGTAATCCGCGGCAGGGGCGCCTTCCTCGCGCCACATGCCCTGCGCCCTGGCATAGGCTTCCACCAGCGCGCACTGTTCCTCGCTGCGGCCGGAGAGGCGCAGATAACGGATGGTTTCGCCGTCGATGGGGAAGATCGCCACGGTCGAGCCGAATTCCGGCGACATGTTGCCGATGGTGGCGCGGTCCGCGAGCGGCAGGGACGCAAGGCCATCGCCGAAGAACTCGACGAACTTGCCGACCACGCCCTTCTTGCGAAGCATCTCGGTGACGGTGAGCACGAGGTCGGTGGCGGTGGCGCCTTCCGGCAGCTTGCCGGTGAGCTTGAAGCCGATGACGTGCGGAATGAGCATGGACACCGGCTGGCCGAGCATCGCGGCTTCGGCCTCGATGCCGCCCACGCCCCAGCCGAGCACGCCCAGGCCGTTGACCATGGTGGTGTGCGAGTCGGTGCCGACGACGGTATCGGGATAGGCGTTGCCGTTGTTGTCGAACACCACGCGGGCCAGGTGCTCGATGTTCACCTGGTGCACGATGCCGGTGTTCGGCGGCACGACCTTGAAGTTGTCGAAGGCCTTCTGGCCCCAGCGCAGGAACTGGTAGCGCTCGCGGTTGCGCTCGAACTCGACCTCGTTGTTCCGGCGCAGCGCGTCCATGGAACCGTAGAAGTCGACCTGCACCGAGTGGTCGATGACCAGTTCGGCCGGGGACAGCGGGTTGATCTTCTTCGCGTCACCGCCAAGGCGGGTGACGGCATCGCGCATGGCGGCAAGGTCGACCACGGCGGGCACGCCGGTGAAGTCCTGCATGATGACGCGCGCCGGGGTGAAGGAAATCTCGGTGTCGGGCTCCTTCTTCGAATCCCACTTCGCCAGCGCTTCGACATCCTTTGCCGTCACGTTCACGCCGTCCTCGTGGCGCAGCAGGTTCTCCAGCAGGATCTTGTGCGCGTACGGCAGGCGCGAGACGCCGTACTTGTCTTCCAGCGCCTTCACGCTGAAATAGGTGTACTCCTTGTCACCGACCTTGAGGGTCGAGCGCGATTTGAAGCTGTCCGACATGCTGCCTCCGGCTGAATTGAGGGAATCTGGAGGAGGCCGGGGCGGGAACGACACGGAAGGTGCAGGCCCAGGCCGCCGTGAAGCGCCACATTATAAAGGAGTGTGGCGGCGGCCTCTATGGTCCCAAGGAAGCATGGACGAACGCTCAGGCGAGCAGGCGCTCCGCGGCCTCGCGCAGCTTGCGGCGCGAGAACACCAGCTGCCACTTGCGCCCGCCGGTCTGCTGCCAGAGCACCGCCGCACGCAGGCCGGCCAGCAGCAGGGCGCGGATGCTGTCCACGTTGCGCGGGTTCTGCAGCCGGGCAGGCTCGCCGCTGATCATGATGCGCGGCTCCAGCGTGCCGATGGTGCGCACGTAGACGTCCGCCAGCGTGGCGACCACGTTCGCGTCCCAGTCCTCGAAATGCCGCTTCTGCTGCTCGGCGCGCTCCAGGCCGCGGCGCACGGCGTCCATGAGGTCGGGCTGGCGCATCGAACGCTGCGCGTGGCCGGCGAGCGCAACCAGGTAGCGGGTGAGGCGCAGATCCTCGGGCTTGCCGCGGTTGTCCAGCACCCGGCAGAGAATTTCCAGGCCGCGACGCACGCCGCCGCGGCCGCCGAACACGGCGGGCACGTTCGGTGCGTCGAAGGTGAACAGCGAGCCCAGCGAGGCATCGACCGCCGCCTCGTCGGCGTCGCCGAGGTAGGCAACGCGGTCGGTGAGCCACACGGCCTGCACCAGGCCGGCGAGCGCGAGCACTCTGTCTTCGAGGGAATAAGTCATGTGCGGATTGTCGCCCGAAACCTTGCAGGGTTAAAGCGCGGCCGGGGTGGCGCTTTCGATGATGCCGCCGCCGAGACAGACCTCGCCGTCGTATATCACCACGTACTGGCCGGGCGTGACCGCGCGCTGCGGCGTCTCGAAGCGCACATCGACCTTGCCGTCATCGCGATGGCTGACCCGGCAGGCCTGGTCGGCCTGGCGATAGCGCACCTTTGCGGCGAGCGGCCGGTCCTCAGACGGCGGTTCGTTGATCCACGCGGTTTCCACGGCAGTGAGCGCGGAGGAGAACAGCAGCGGATGATCATGGCCCTGGGCGACGATGAGTTCGTTCGCGTCCATGCGCTTGCCGACGACATACCATGGCGCTTCGCTGCCGCCCCTGACGCCGCCGATCTCAAGCCCCTTGCGCTGGCCCAGCGTGTAATAGGTGAGGCCGATGTGCTCGCCGACGATCTCGCCTTCGGGCGTGACCATGCGGCCCGGCCTGGTCGGCAGGTATTTCTGCAGGAACTCGCGGAAGGGGCGTTCGCCGATGAAGCAGATGCCGGTGGAATCCTTCTTCGCGTAGTTCGCGAACCCGGCGCGCTCGGCAATCGCGCGCACCTGCGACTTCTGCATCTCGCCGAGCGGGAACAGCGTGGTGGCGAGCGCCTTCGCCGGCACCGCGTGCAGGAAGTAGCTCTGGTCCTTGCTGGCGTCCAGGCCCTTCAGCAGCCCGGTGCGCTCACCGTGACGGACGCGCGCGTAATGGCCTGTGGCGATGAAGTCCGCGCCAAGGCGGGTGGCGTAATCGAGAAAGGCCTTGAACTTGATCTCGGAATTGCACAGCACGTCCGGGTTCGGCGTGCGGCCGGCCTCGTACTCGCGCAGGAAATAGCTGAACACCCGGTCGCGGTACTCGCGTGCGAAGTTCACCTTGGTGATGGGAATGCCCAGCGTCTCGGCGACCTGGCGCGCGTCCTGGAAATCCTCGGCGGCGCTGCAGTAGTTCTCGTCCTCGTCGTCTTCCCAGTTGTCCATGAACAACGCATGCACGTCATGGCCCTGTTCGACGAGCAGCAGCGCGGCAACGGCGGAATCCACGCCGCCGGACAGGCCGACGATCACGCGC
>Ga0207873_1001965_pt1 | contig 18062 bp, 18 predicted proteins | sample BGWIniCompost_FD_187373 | JGI IMG/M metagenome (GOLD analysis project Ga0207873, IMG submission 187373) | Cellulose adapted compost microbial communities from Newby Island Compost Facility, Milpitas, CA, USA - BGW Initial Compost (SPAdes)... ...
CAGCGAGTAGCTCGCTCAGCGTTCGTCTCCCTTCCCCGTCGTCCGCGTCGGACTCAGCCTCGGCGAGCGGTTCGTCCCCATCCCACTCGGGCGCGGCGGCATCCCTGTCCACCCCATACCGCGCGCCCGGAACCCAGAAGGCGCCGTCACTCCCCGAAAAGCCTACCACGGGCGCGTCGTCCTGGTCGTCCTCCAGCGGCCCGTTCCACCCTACCTGATCCGCCCCAGCGGCGAATTCGTCAGGTGCGGCGTAGCCGGGTTCGATGTCCGGCGCGTCTACTGGGGTTACCCCAGTGTGCACCCCCTGCGGGCTCAGGTCAAGCGCCTCGTGAGACTGTTTCGCCCTGGATTGAAATCGGCGCGCCGTCTCCTCCGGCAGGAGGTGGCTGAACACCTCGGCTGCGCGCCGCAGGAAGCTGATCTGCGAGTGCTGCCCCCCTCCGGCGCCCGCCGCAGTGACCGCGATCGCCGCGCCGTAGGCATCACTCACGCCGAAGGTTTCGATCAACCCCACGAGGTGCTCCGCGACGGCCGCGGCATCCCCCTCGACGAAGACGTCCTGGGGCGCCAGGTCGATGGCCCGCGCCAGGCCGGTCGACACCAGGGTGATCATGTCGCCACGCTCAATGCGTGTGTGGTACAGCTCCGGCTCGATCTCCGGGAACTGGCCGAGGGGCTGTGCCGTCTCATCCAGCCGATGGCGCCCCCGCCACGTCTCGAGGGAGGGAAAGGCGTAGAGCACGCCTTCCTGGCCGATCAGGACTTGACTCGGCGGCACCTGGGCCAGGTAGAGGTCATCGTCCCGCGCCACCAACAGCGTCAGACCGAAGCGCAGCCTGTGCGTCAGCGGCCGGTCGACATTCGCGGCACACAGCCACCCGTTGGCGGCCTCGACCGCCGCCAGGAGCGCAGCCGTCGGAGACTGCCCGCCCCGCCGCGCCATCTCCTCATGGATCAGGTCCAGCACCTCGCGGGCGGCTGACTCCACTCCCGGGACATCGTCGACCGGCTCCAGGATCGCGAACACATGCCGGGAGCCGCGGCAGCCGAGGTCGTCCGCGGGGTCCAGCGAGAGGAAGGGCGAGTCATCCAGGAGCCGTCCCGCGTCGATCGCCACCACGGCCATGGGTGCTTCCCGTGTTTCCAGACGAGGCATGTTCGGCCTTCCCAACACCTGGTCGGATTTCCGCCGCAGTTCCACTGCGGCCGCGCACGGCACGCACAATCCCCCAGCGGCGGCCCCTCTCGGTTCCGCCGAGCCATCAATCTCTGCTACCGTGTGGGGATCAGCCTCTGTGACCGGCTGACAAGGGCCAGTCTAGCACACGGGTGTACGTACGTCTAGAGTACGTAGGTACAATTTGTACGGACGGTTAGCTAGCCAGAGGCGTTATTCGCGGAACAGGTCCGGCAGCGGTTCCGAGTCGTCGCTGACCGCGATCTCCCCGAGCAGCAGGTCGTCCGCAGCGTCGGGCTGCCCGCCGTTGCCCGGCGCGTTGAGCCAGCGCAGCAACTCTCGCGCCGCGTCGGACGTGGCGAAGTCGCCGGCCATCATCGCCTGCTCGATCGCCTTGTCCAGGTGGCGCCGCGCCTGGTCGTCCTCTTGCCGGTCGTAGAGCAACGCACCGAGGTTGTAGTGGAGAATCGCCGCGCTGGCGCGATCCCCCAGTTCCTCGGTGACCTTGAGCGCCTGGACGTAGGTCTCGATCGCGGCGTCGGCCTTGCCGGCAGCGTCCTGCACGGTGGCCAGTCCACGCAGCGCCCGCGCCAGGAAGCGCTGTGACCCTGCCTCCTCGGCCGCGATCACGGCGCCGCGGTAGTGTTCCTCGGCCTCGGCCAGGTGGTTGCTCGACTGGTACAGCCGTGCCAGTTGCCCGTGGAGCCGGGCACGCATCTCGGGGCTGCCGTCGACCGTCGCGACCTCGAGCGCCTGCCGCAGGTGCTTGATCGCGGCCGGGGTCTGCCCCGCCTGCACGCTGAGCTGCGCCAGGATCTGGAGGTAGTGGAGCTGCTCGCCGGGATCGCCATACGCGCGCGCGATCGTCAGCGCCCGTTGCAGGTTCTCCTCGGCGTCCCGCAGCATGCCGCGGCTCAGGTTGATCGAGCCGACCAGCGCGTAGCCCTCGGCTTCCAGACGGCTGCTGCCGGCCTCGCGGGCCAGATCGAGCGCCCGGGCGGCGACAGCGAGCGCATCCGCCGTCTCGCCGAACTGCAGGAGCACTTCTCCGATGCCGAGGAGCCAGCGGCACTCTGCCTGGCGGTCGCCACTGCGCCGCGCGTCGTCGAGCGCCTGCATCAGGCACTCCAGCGCCTCGTTGCGCCGCTCCAGCGCACCGTAGGCCAGGCCGAGCAGGCCCAACACCCGCTGCCGCAGCAGCGGGTCGTCCAGGGTTTCGCTCACCTGCGCCGCCGACTCGAGCAGGCCACGGGCGCCCTCGGCGTCGCGGAGCTTGATCAGCGCCTCGGCAGCCTCGAGCAGCGCCCGGACTGCGGCCGAGCGGTTGCCCAGCCGCTGCTCCAGTTCGGCCAGCTCGCGGAAGTGATCCGCCGCCTCCGCCAGGTAGCCGCCGTGCTGCTCGACCCGCGACAGCCCCGTGAGGCAGCGACTCTCCATCGTCAGGTCGCCGATCTCCCGCGCGCGCTCCAGCGCGCCGAGGAGTTGCGATCGGGCACCGTCGAACTGCCCGGCCTCGGCCATCAGCGCCGCTGCCTGGACCGCGATCTCAACCTGCAGGCGGGTGTCGATCGTGCGCTCCGCTGCGTCCTGCGCCTGCTGTAGCAGCAGCATGGCCTGGTCGCGGTCTCCCTGCTCACGCAGGATCACCACCTGGCGCAGCAGGGCATCGACGACGCCCGCGAAGTGGCCGACCCGGCGGGCGCTGCGCCCGGCCCGGTGGTAGAACTCGCGGGCCGCGGCCTCATCCCCCTCGCCGCGCGCCAGATCGCCCAGCAGCAGAGCCGTTTCGACATCTTCGAGGGTGTCGACATCCTCGCGCCCGGCGTCCAACTGGCGGGCGAGGAGTTCCCGGGCACGCTCGGTCTCACCCCGCTCAAAGGCGAGGCGCGCCAGGCGAGCCAGGGCACGACGCTGGCCGGGGACATTGGCGATGCGCTCGGCGGCGTGGAGCGCTTCGCGTAGGTGCAGTTCCTGCTCACGCGTCTCGCCCATCTCCGCCAGGAGTTCGGCCGCGCGCAGGTTGCAGTCGACGAGCACCCGGTCGAAGCCCTTGTAACGCGCCGCCAGGATGGCGAGCCGCGCCAGAACCAGTGCCCGCTCCGGGTCATCCACCGCGGCGCGGGCCGCCTCCCGGTCCAGCTCCCAGAGGTCGCCGTCCGCCAGGCGGTTCAGGATGGAATGCTTCTCGACCTCCTGATAGGCCCGCTCGACCGGAATGCGCCCTTCCCACACATCGGCCGCGAGCCGGTAGACCGGGTTCCGCTCTATCCCTTGCCGCCGGCGCAGCCACCGGCCGACCTGCTCGAACCCAAGGCCCCGCCTCGAGTTCGTCCCCCGCTCGGCGTCGACCCAGTCCCCGTCCATCGCCATCTAGCTCCCCGCCATCGCTAGTGCCCAACGCAACGTGTCAAGCGTAATGTTCCCGCCGCTCACGATCAAGCCGACCTTCCGGCCGGCCAGCTCCTCGCGCATCTGCTCCGCGGCCGCGAATGCCGCCGCGCCGGCCCCCTCGGCGAGCAGATGCGCCGTCTTGATGAGGTGGACGATCGCCGTGCGCAGGGCCTCCTCCGAGACCAGACGCATATCGTCCACAAGATCCCACATGATTCGGAGCGGCAACTCGAAAGCAACGCGCGTTGCCAAACCTTCAGCGAAAGTCATGCCGCCGTCGAGTTCCAGCAAGCGGCGTTCCCGCCAGGCGCGGTAGACGACCGGCATCTCCTCCGACTGCACACCGATGACCCGAATTGCCGGGTTGACCGCCTTCATCACGATCGCGGTGCCGCAGACGCCGCTGCCCGCGCCGACCGGCACGATCACGGTGTCGAGGTCCGGCACCGCCTCGATCATCTCCAGCGCGTAGGTGCCGACCCCGGCGATCAAGTCGGGTTCGTTGGCCGAGTGGATATAGCGCATTCCGTCGCGCTCCGCCCGCTCCTCGGCCGCCAGTCGCGCCTCGTCGAAGTCCCGCCCGGTCAGCACCACCTCGGCCCCCAGCCGCCGCATCGACGCGACCTTGTCGGGGTTGGCTCCGTCGGGCGCGTAGACCACGGCGCGCACGCCGAAGAGACGCGCGGCGTACGCGATCGACTGCCCGTGGTTCCCGGTGGACGCCGTCACGACGCCACGCTCGCGCTCCTCAGGCGCGAGCCTGCTCATCAGGTAGAGCCCACCGCGGATCTTGAAGGCATTGATTGGCTGGAGGTTTTCACACTTGAGATAGGCGTCGAAGCCGAGGTGTTCGTTGACGGCCGGCGAGTGGAGGAGCGGGGTTGGGGCCAGGTAGCGCCTCACAACGGTGCGCGCATGAAGAACATCCTGCAGCGTTGGCACACGATACGCCGAACCGATCCCGGTCCCCATTGTCTCTCCATTCCCCCTCGGTGGGCCGCCACGGTCCCCCTCGTTGCTCCGGCTCCACCGGCATTATAGTATCTCGGCGACGCCGTGCATGGCGACCTCAGAGCGCCGGCACGAACGGACACATTGTAAGCGAATGCCGAAGGTGAGGGGCGGAATGAGCTTTCGCGAGCGTTTGCGGGCGGCCAGCGAGCGGAGCGGATCGCTCCTCTGCGTCGGCCTGGACCCAGACCCGACGCGCCTCCCCACCCACCTCGGCCCTGCCGATGACGCGCGCACGGTCCTCGCGTTCAACCGCGCGATCATCGAGGCAACCGCCGACCTCGTCTGCGCCTACAAGCCAAACCTGGGCTTCTACCTCGCCTACGGCCCCGCCGGAGTGGAGGCGCTGATCGAAACGCGCCGCCTGATCCCGGCGGAGATCCCGGTGATCCTGGACGCGAAGGTCGGCGACCTCGGCAACACCTCGGTCGCCTATGCCCGCGCCTACTTCGATGCCTGGAATTTCGACGCAGTGACGGTGCACCCGTACATGGGCGAGGACAGCCTCGAGCCGTTCCTCTCCCGCTCCGACCGCGCGGTCTTCGTACTCGTCAAGACCTCAAACCCCGGCAGCGGGGATCTGCAAGACCTCCCGGTCACCGACGAGGGCACGACAGAGCCCCTCTACCTCCGGGTCGCGGAGCGCGCCCGGCGCTGGCAGGGCCGCTACGGCACCTGCGGGCTCGTCGTCGGCGCCACCTACCCCCGGCAACTGGCCGAGGTCCGCGAGCGGTGCCCGGACCTACCGATCCTCGTGCCGGGTGTCGGCGCCCAGGGCGGCGACCTGACCACAACGGTCCAGGCCGGACTCGATTCGGCAGGCGGCGGGCTCCTGATCAACGCCGCTCGCGGCGTGATCTACGCCGGCACCGGGCCCGACTTCGCCCAGGCCGCCCGCCGCGCCGCGATAGAACTCCGCGACGCCATCAATCTGGCACGCCAGAGCTAGTCGGCGCACACGCGAGGAACGTCGCCCTGGCATGAGCCGACGACACGACATGGGTGACGGGTACGGCCGGCTACCCGGCGGTGGAGTGTCGGTTGGGGCGGATGACGATCAGCCAGTACGGCAGCAGGGCGAAGATGTTCAGCAGCGCCAGCAAGAGCAGCCAGACCATTCGGGCCTCGTCGGTGATCTGGGTCTTGGGGCGCTGCGTGACATCGACGAAGGCCACAATCAGGGCGATCCAGGTCAGCATCACTGCCGGGAACGCGGGCAGCAGGATCAGCCAAATCGAGATATCGCGCGTCAGCGCCAGCGTGATCGCGCCGCCGATGTAGAGCAGCGCCACGATCGACGCTGTCGGCAGCAGCCAGGTCAGCCCTTTGACGCTTTGGATATTCACGGAATCCTCCGGCCCCCGTGGGCCGACCAGGGCGAGTCAGCACGAGCGCCCGGTGCCGCGGACGGCAACGGGCGCTTCCCTGCATGCACACCAAACTAACGGACGGAGTGATCCGGTCCTGCGCTCCAGTGCGGGCAGCAACTACTGCTGCTGCGCCATCTTGGCGAGCTTGCGCCGGCGCTTGTGCTCGGCCTTGCGGGCCTTGGCGCGCCGCTGCTCGCTCTTGCTCACGAACCGTCGCTTGCTCCGATAGTCGCGCAGCAGGCCCGACTTCTGAACTTCCTTGGTGAAGCGCCGAAGCAGTGAGTCAAAACTCTCGGAATCCCTCAGTTCTACGCGCACGAGCCGGATCACCTCCTCTCCTTGTTAGATGTTGACACACCGTCAGCGACCCACTCGAGGATCGGCGGCGCCGGCGAGCGGTTGCGTCGCGCCGCTCGCGCGCACGCTGAAACGGCCGGCCGTCCGGTGATGTCTTTATCAGTATAGCACACCACCGGCCCGACCGGCCGTCTTGTCGCCACGAAACGCCTTACCCGCGCTGGTCCATCGGCACGAAGGGCCGAGGATCGGGTCCGACGTACGCCGCCTGCGGGCGGATGATCCGGTTGGCCGCCGCTTGCTCCAGCAGGTTCGCCGTCCAGCCGCCGATCCGGCTGATCCCGAACACCGCCGGCATGAGATCGGTTTCCCCGAGCAGCGAGTAGAGCAACGGAGCCGAATAGAACTCCACGTTCGGGAACAGCTTCCGCTCCAGGAAGTAGGGGTGATTGCTCGTGATCTGCTCGAGGCGCACCGCCAGCTCGTGCCAGGTCGTGTCGCCCTTCTCCGCGGCCACCTTCTCGGAGTAGCCCATGAGATGGTCGACGCGCGGGTCGCGGGTCTTGTAGATGCGGTGGCCCATGCCCATCAGCCGCCGCTTGATCCGCAGCGACTCCTCCACGTAGGACTCGGCATTGTCGGCCGAGCCGATGGCCAGCAGCATCTCCATCGCCCGGCGATTGGCGCCGCCGTGGGCATCGCCCTTGAGGGTACCCAGCGCGCTGGAGACGGCCGAGTAGATGTCCGACAGCGCCGACAGCGTGACGCGCGCCGAGAAGGTCGAGGCGTTCATGCTGTGCTCGGCCAGCAGCACCAGGTACGCGTCCATGGCGCGCTCCTGCAGCTCGCTGGCTCGCTCGCCGCGCAGCATGTAGAGGAAGTTGGCGGCATGCCCGAGCGACGGGTCCGGATCGACCGGCTCCTGGCCGTGCCGCAGCCGATCGAACGCGGCCAGCATGGTCGCCATCGCCCCGGTGAGCTTGATGGAGCGCTCCAGCAGCGCGTCGCGGGAGAGATTGAAGGCGTCGGCGTCCTCCATCCCCATGACGGTGACGGCCACCCGCAGCGCATCGATCGGCTCCCCGCCGCGCGGGAGCACGCGCAGCGCCTCCATCACGGAGGGGGACAGCACGCGCGCGGCGACGAGCTTCGCGTTCAGCTCATCCAGCTCGGCGCGGGTCGGCAGTTCACCATACCAGAGCAGGTGGAGCACCTCCTCGAAGGACGCGCTCTGCACCAGGTCGTGAATGCTATAGCCCCGGTAGTACAGGCGCCCGTTGGTCCCGTCTACCAGGCTCAGCTCGGACTCGGCGACGACGATGCCCTCGAGCCCTCTGCCCGCGGTGGTCGCCGCGCCTGTCCCTGCATCAGCCATCGATCGAACCTCCTTCAAGGGCGCGCAGCCCCGTGGCGGGGTGCGGCCTGGTGGGAAAAGCGTCCACCCGTATGGTAGCACCGCGGCCGGAACTTGTGTACACATCATGACGAAGGTTGATTCACGTTGAGGCCAGCTTTACGCGGTCCAAACGAGCGCCTATACTGGCCGCAGGAGGCCTGCCATGATCAACATCGACGGTATCGAGTACTTGACTGCGACGGAAGCCGCCGAGTTGCTCGGAGTCAAGGTCACCACACTCTACGCCTATGCCAGCCGCGGCCGCATCCGCAGTTACCGGCGCGGCATCAAGCGCGAGCGCTTCTACCGACGCGCCGAAGTGGAGGCGCTCCTGCGCGTCCGCCCGTCGGCGGCGGGGACTGACGACACCGAACACAATCTCCCCCGAGCCGAAACGTGGATTCCCTATTCGTGAGCTGTGCGGTAGACTCGACGCATGGAGCCGGGCGGAAGGAGCGGCCGCTCGCCCATGCCGTTTTCAGCCGGGAAGGGGACTACCGGCATGCTGGAGCGCGATCCCGCGGGATCAGAGGGAGGTCATGTGGCGCGCATCCTCATCGTCGACGACGATCCCGCGATCCGGACACTGCTCGACGAGCTGCTGCGGGAGGAAGGCTACTCAACGGTCTTGGCCTGTGATGGGCAGTCTGCGATCGAGCAGGCGCGCGCCACGCAACCGCACCTGATCTTGATGGACCTGATGCTTCCGGTGCTTGACGGTGCCACAGCCATCCGGGTTCTGAAGAGCGATCCTCGCACGAACCAGATCCGGATCATCGCCATGTCGGCCGGCCACAACCTGCGCCTGCAAGCGGATGACCTCCCGGCCGACGGCGTGCTCTCGAAGCCATTCGATCTCGACGCGCTGCTGGCCCATGTCGCCGTGTATACGCGCCATGTCGCCAACCATGAGCAGTCAGAAGTCGCCGGAGCCTGACCGCACAAACTACCCACCGCTGTACGTGTGGCTCGACTCCGATCCGCGTGTGGAGCCACCCGACGCTGAGATCGAAGACGTGCCGGGAGTGCCGGACCTGGAGCTTCTCGTGGCCGCGATCCTCGACGGCCGCTTCGGTTCGCTCCTGCCCGCGCGCATGGCCATCTCACCCCACCGCACGCCGACCAGCCCCAACGCGCTCCGGCGCATCGACGTCGGCCGCCTGCTGCGTGACCGCGGCATCCCGCACCGCCAGCGATTCGAGATCCGCCGCCGCCCCGCCGACGCGCAGTCGTGAGCGGGGCGGCGGCGGTGCCGCGCCGCCTAGGCGTAGACGCGGATGAGGATGTCGGTCGGGTGGAAGGCGTTGGTGGCGTTCTGGTCCTGCGGGCACGCCGACACCGCCACGATCAGGTCCATCTGCGCCCGAAGCAGCACGTAGTCGTTCGCCTCGGACAGCGGCTCGCGGATCTCCAGCTCGCCCCGCGCCTTGAGCCCCACGTGCATGAACCAGTTGATCGGATCGGGGATGTGGTCGTAGTGGATGCCGTACGGCCCTAGCACCGAGGCGAAGTTGTCCCGGCAGTTCGGGTGGTCCTCGATCCCATAGTCGTTCAGATAGCGCAGGCGATCGCAGGCCGGCATGAGCATGTCGTGACGCCCCACGGAGTCGTCCAGCAACACCATCATCGGGTTGCGGCGATTGCTGTACAGGCTCATGCCCTTGATCAGCATCATCGAGTTGTTGATGCCCCGGGTGTGGGCGGTTGACAGGTACTCGTCGATGTCGTGCCGGTTGAAGCAGACGAAGTCGCAGACCTGCTGCCCCTGCATATCGGTGATCTGCAGGAACTGCCCCTCCTTCATCGGGAAGGCGATTGGCGACTGTGGCCGCACCTGGGCGGCCCGGATCGGCATCCGCCCGGCCAGGATTTCGCTGCGCTTGAGCACCACCGGGTTCTCCTCCTCCGCGTTCCGCGCACTAGCGGGCGCGCTCGCGCCGGTTGACCGCCAGCACGCTCAGGAACTCGAAGATGACATTGGCGGCAATCAGCGCGGTGATCCCACTTGGGTCGTGAGCCGGCAGCACCTCGACGAGGTCCATGCCCACGAAGTCGATCCCCACCAGTCCACGCACCAGCTCCTGCGCCTCGCGACTGGTGAAGCCACCGATCTCCGGTGTCCCGGTGCCGGGAGCGAAGCTGGGATCGACGAAGTCGATGTCGAAGGTCAGGAAGACCGGGCCGGACCCGACCCGCCGCCGGATCGCTTCCAGCACGGCGGGCAGCCCCTCGCGGCGCACGTCGTCGGTGGTCCAGAGTTCGAAGCCGAGGTCGCGCGACTGCTGCAGGTCCCCCGGCCCGTAGAGCGAACCGCGCATGCCGACCTGGATGGCCCGGGACGTGTCGATCAGCCCCTCCTCCACCGCCCGGCGGAAGGGGGTGCCGTGGTTGTACTTCCGCCCGAAGTACTCGTCCCAGGTGTCACCGTGCGAGTCGAACTGGATAAAGCCCACTGGCCCGTAGCGCCGCGCGATCGCCCGCAGTTCGGCCAGCGTCACCGAGTGGTCACCGCCGATCCCAATCGGGAACACATTGGCCGCCAGGATCGGCTCCATCGCCGCGACGACCCGGTCGTAGGTGTCTTCGATGTAGCCCGGGACCGTCGGCAGATCGCCGTAGTCCACCACCGAGAGATAGTCGTACACGTTGACGTCGAGCGACGGGTTGTAGGTGCGCAGCATGGCCGACATCTCGCGCACCGCAGCCGGCCCGAAGCGGGCTCCCGTGCGGAAGGTGGTGGCGGTGTCGAAGGGGATGCCGAACACTGCGACGTCGACGCCCGTCAGATCGCGCACATGCGGCAAGCGGGCGAAGGTGCGCAGTCCGCTGAAGCGCGGGCTCTCCAGAGCGTTGATCGGTTCGTAGCGACCCACCGGCGGCGCTCCTCTCCTCTATCCCGTCTAACCTGCCTGCGCCGGCTCGTAGCGGCGGAAGACCAGGCAGGCGTTCTGTCCACCCAGACCGAATGAATTGGAGATGGCGACCCGCACGGACGCGCGGCGCGCCACGTTGGGCACGTAGTCCAGGTCGCACTCCGGGTCGGGCGTCTCGTAGTTGATCGTCGGGTGGATGATCTGGTCACGGATGGTGAGGACGGTAGCCATGGCCTCAATCGCCCCCGCCGCGCCCATCAGGTGGCCGATCATCGACTTGGCGGAGCTGATCGGGATCTCGGCGGCGCGCTCCCCCAGCGCCCGCTTGATCGCGATTGTCTCCGCTTTGTCGCCCAGCGGGGTGCTGGCCGCGTGGGCGTTGATGTAGTCCACCTCGGACGGCTCGATCCCCGCGTCGGCGAGCGCCGCTGTGATCGCGCGGGCAGCGCCGACGCCCTCCGGGTCCGGGGCGATCGGGTGGTACCCGTCGTTGCTGCTGCCGGAGCCGGCCACTTCAGCATAAATCGTCGCGCCGCGGGCCAGTGCGTGTTCTTCCGCCTCGAGCAGCAGGACAGCCGCTCCCTCACCGATCACGAAGCCCTCCCGGTTGGCGTCGAAGGGCCGGCTGGCGCGCTCCGGCTCGTCGTTGCGGGTCGAAGCGGCGCGCTGCACTGCGAAGCTCGCGACGAACAGCGGGAAGATCGCGTGCTCCGTCCCGCCCGCGAGCGCCACGTCGGCCCGCCCGCTCCGGATCACCTCCATCGCCTCCCCGATCGCCTGGGCGCCGGTGGCGCAGGCGGTGGAGACGGTCAGGCTTGGCCCGAGGAAGCGGAACGTCTGGGCGATGTGGTAGGCCGGGAGGTTGTGGGGGAAGGTCGTCATGAAGAACGGGGAGACGCGCATCAGCCCCCGCCGCTGGGCCACCTCCTGGGCCTCCAGGATCGTGGCCATGCCGCCCGCCCCGGTGCCCATGATGACCGCCGCAGTGCACGGGTCGATCGATCCGGGGTCGAGCCGCCCGTCTTGCAGCGCCATGCCCGCTGCCGCGACGGCGAACTGGGTGAAGCGCGCCATCTGCCGCGCTGTCTTGGCGTCGACCCAATCGCCGATGCTGAACCCGCGCACCTCCCCCGCGATCTGCACCGGGAGGTCACTCGGGTCGAAGCCCTCGATGCGGCGGATCCCCGAGCGGCCGTCGACCAGGCCGCGCCAGGTCTCCTCGGCTGTCAGCCCCAGCGGCGAGACCGCGCCGACGCCCGTGACGACGACCCGGCGCCGCCCCGCGGGCGCCTGATCGCGCAACGCATGACCGCACTGCGGACAATAGTTGGCGGCGGCCGGTGTGATCGACTGACATCTCGGACAGCGCACCGGTATCCTCCTGCTTCGCGGAGCGGGTTCATCGCGGGTTCAGTATCTCGACGCATGCCACCGGTGTGGGGTGGCATGCCTGGCAGATCGTACCAGATTCATGGCCTCGTGCAGAGGAGGATCAGGGCACGAAAACGGGCGGAAGGATCGCCCCGCCGCCCGTGGTTGTTCGTCGTCGGTGCCCGGACTACTAGACGGCGCGCCGGCCGGACAGCAACTGCACGATCAAGACGACCAGTGCCACGACCAGGAGCAGGTGGATCAGGCTGCCGCCGATACTCCCCAATAGCCCCAAGAGCCAAAGAATGACCAGGATCGCAATGATAGCCCACAACATCTGTAGATGCTCCTTTTCCGTCAGCCTCGCGTACAGGTGCGAGACCCTTCTACTGGGCTAACCCAAGACGCGTGCCACCGCTGCAGGAAGGCACTCCGCGATCCACGGCGCAGCCGCCGTTTTCCGCCACGGACGGGCACAGCCCGCGCTGCGTACCCGTCAAGTCATTCCGTGTCTGTGGTGGAGACTGACGGTCCCGCGACCATACGACAAACCCCGCCCCGGAGTCACCAGGGCGGGGTGCGTGATCGTGACATGTCGTGTGCGCTAGGTCGTCGGGCGGAGCATGATGCGCGGTCGGCGTGGCTTGCGCGCGGCCTCGACCGCCAGCCGTGCAGCCGCCTGGCGCGCGGCTTCGCGGAAGGCCACCGCGGGCGCCGAATCCGGGTCCGACACCACGATCGGGAACCCGATATCGCCGCCCTGCCGGATCGAGCCCTCCAGCGGGATCTGTCCCAGCAGCGGCACGTCGTGGCGCGTCGCGGTGCGCTCGCCGCCGCCGAACCCGAAGATCTCGGAGCGCCCGCCGCAGTGCGGGCAGACGAAGTAGCTCATGTTCTCGATGATCCCCAGGATCGTCGTCTTGACCTCGCGGAACATGGCCAGCCCCTTGACCGCGTCCGCGAGTGCCACATCCTGGGGCGTCGTGACGATCACCGCGCCGGAGAGGGGGATGCGCTGCACGAGAGTGAGCTGCGCGTCACCGGTGCCGGGCGGCAGGTCGATCACCAGGTAGTCCAGCTCGCCCCAGTCGACATCGCTGAGGAACTGGCTGATGAGCTGGGAAACCAGCGGACCGCGCCAGATCAGTGCCTTCTCCGGGTCGAGGATGAACCCGACCGACATGACCTTCACCCCGAAGGCGTCCAGCGGCACGATCTTGCCGTCCCGCATCGTCGGGCGGTGCGAGACGCCCATCATGATCGGGATGCTCGGCCCGTACACGTCGGCATCCAGCAGGCCGACCGAGGCCCCGTCCTGCGCCAGCGCGATGGCGAGATTCACCGCCACGGTGGACTTGCCAACGCCCCCCTTGCCGCTGGCAACCGCGATGGTGTTCTTCACCCCGGGGAGCGGCTGGCGATCCGGCATGCCGCTTCCGGCAGCGCGGACCCTGGCGGAGAATTGGACGCTGACCTCGGAAACCCCCGGCAAGGCCGTCACGGCGTTGCGCACGTCCGTCTCGATTCGCCCGCGCAGCGGACACGCCGGCGTGGTCAACTCGACGTGGACGTGGACCCGACCGCCCTCAATCGCCACATCCTTGATCATCCCGAGATCGACGAGACTCCGCCCAATCTCCGGATCCTGGACCGGGCGCAGGGCATCAATCACCTGCTCGCGGGTCAACCCTGTGTCCACCATCGAGACTCCTCACTTCCGACGGAGCGGCACACCGCTGACCGGCAGCCGGGGCAGCCTTCCTGGGCGGCGCCTCGGCCGGATATTTGTCAACTAAACTGTATCATAAACGGGCGCGCTGCGACGCCGACGAGCTGCGGTTAGCTCTCAGGCTCCTCAGGGATCAGGATCCAGAGGATGATGTAGGGCACGAGCCCCGGCAGGCCGCCCGGCAGCAGCAGGAGCAGCCACAAGACCCGCATCAGCCAGACCGGAACGCCGAACCGTTCGGCGAGGCCACCTGCGACCCCGGCGACGAGCCGGTGCTCCCGCGATCGGTACAGTCCGCGCGATTTCTCCATCGTTCGTGTCCTCTCTGCGGTTGGCGGCGCTCGGCGGCCCCCTTGCGGAGACCTGAGCTGCCGTCACGCTGCTCCGCTAATCATAACCGTTTCCCCGCCCCGAGCGCCCGCAGCGAGCGCGCCAAGAAGAGGTCAGGGCCTGCTCCACGTTACCGTGCGGGGACGAGCAGGCCCTTCGTCAGGGGTGTCGGTGGAGCACCGGTGGCTGCTCCGACCGTTGGGGAAGGGAGGGGAGTTCGGATGGTCGGGGTTCTGACCACCCGGATCGGTGAGTTCCTCGAATCGTGTCCGTACCACCAGTTGGGACAGGATCGGTTCCGCGTTGAGCCCATCACGGTCACCAATCGGGCTCGGTTCCGGAACGCTACGTCCGCTAGCGAGGCTTGCCTCACCGTCATTTCCTGCTCTTAGGATAGAGAGATCAGCGCCAACTGTCACCCGTCAATGGGACTGTTTCACTGCATATGGTTGGACAGGGGTACAACTGTCCGTTCGGACAGGAGGGGTACTCTGGCCTGTTGCTCACCGCCGCGGGCCGTGCAAGTTGACCATGAAGAGCACCACCGCGAGCACTCCGAGCACCCCCGCCACGCCGCCGAGCCCGGCGCCTCCGTGCCCGATCAGCCCGGCGGCGACGCGCAGCAGGACAGCCAGGTTTCCCGCCAGGAGCGTCACCCACGGCAGCGCAGCGCTCCGCAGTTCTCGCCGGGCGAACCCCGGCAGCATGTGCGATCCGACTCCCAGAATCAGCAGCGTGGCGAAGCCCGCCCCGAGCGCGTGCCACTCGACGTCGGACGGGAGGACCGGCACAGCCAGCCCGAACTGGTGCAACCCGATCAGCATCGAAACACCCCCGGCCGCGGCGAGCCACGCATAGGCACTCAGCGCATGCAGTTGCAGCGGATCGCGCAACGGGCGGGCAGGCCGCCGGGGCAGCGGTCGCCGCGGGCCGAAGACGCGTAGGGCCGCAATCAACCATGCGAGCGCCGCCCCGTGCAGGACCTGCCCCGCCCCGACCAGCGTCGGATCCCCGGTTGCCCGGAGTGCGATCCCGCCGACCAACCCGGCTACGGGGAGGACCAGCAGGTGCGCCCGTGGCGGATGAGTCTGGAAGTAGAGCGGGAAGGTCCGGGCAGTCATCGCCGCCGCCACCGGCACGAGGAACCCGTAGAACTCGATCTGGACGATGATCCGGTCCAGCGACGCCGGGACAACGCCGGCACCGCGCGCGGCGGCGACCAGCCCGTAGGCATTCAGGACAGCCCCGATCCAGAGCGAGCCGAAGGACACCAGAAACAGGGGACGCACCGGCCGCAAGGCCCCTGTCTTCCGCGGTGGCGCGTCCCGGATCGTGGCGACCAGCATCGCGACCGCGAGGGTGATCCCCGCGAGCGGCAGCCCGGCCGCGAGGACGAGCCCCACGCTCGCCGCGGGGTCGCCGATGCCTGCGGCAAGGAGCGGCTGTGTGACCCCTCGCAGCACCAGCCCGACGATGATGAGCCACAGCGCAATACCTGCCATCCGGGGCCACCGCAGGGGCACCCCCGCCAGCCGCGGCAGGAAGTGGACCGCCACGCCCAGCACCATCAGCCCGACCCAACCCAGGAGTTGCACCTGCCCGTGCGCCTGACTGGCTGCGACCCACCACCGGCCGGTCGCGCCGCTCAGCAACCGCGCGACGAACAGCCCGGCGCCGAGGGCGAAGCCGCCGGTCAGCGCCATCGCGATGGACGCCGCCACGAACGGCGGCCAGACCGCCCCCGGCCGGGATCCTCGTTCGCTTGCTGTCGTCCGCGGTTCATGCGTGACCACTTGCCGCGGTCCCCTATCCGACAGGGCCGTCACCACCTTTCCTTCCGCCTCCTTGTACCACGCCCTCCCGTCGCGCTGCGCATCTCCCCCGGGACAGTCCCCGGCGCGTCAGTTCGATCACCAACCGGCGAGGGTCGGCAGCGCCGCGCCGCGTCCGGGTGTTCCCAAGAAACACCCCGCGCGATGGCTCGCGCGGGGTGCCCGAAGGGGTGGGAGAGAGGATTGTGGGTGGGGAGCCACGCGCCGCCGCGGGTGTAACGGCGCGTGGCCCGGCAATCAGCGGGTCAGCCTCGTTATGCGTACCTGCCACACCTCGGGGCCGGACTCGATGTACGCCCAGCCAGCCTGGCCGGGGTACTCCGCCATGAGCTGGTAATACAGCGGCTTCGGGTCGTGGTCGTTGACCAGTCGCATGCTCTCGCCCGGCGCCAGGTCGAGGAACTGCCGGAAGATCAACGCATGCCGGTCGCGCGGTGCGATCTCGCGCACGTCCAGCGTTACCGTCTCCGGGGCTTCCGGAGTCTCCGGGGTCTTTAGCGTCACGATACCACTCCATCCTCCGTCGCACCCGGCCCCACCGGCCGGGTAGATGTCCGACTCATCCACACGGTCACATTCGGCAGCCCGTGGCCCGCGATGCGGCCCACGTTGGCCAGGAAGCAACCCACGCCGGCGGCCAGCACGACCCCCGCGACGTGCCCCAGCGCCGCGCTCCCGAGCGGAGCGACCGCGAGCGACAGCACCATTCCGGCAGTCCAGAGCAGCCACCCGGCAACCGCCAAACGTCGGTGGTACATCTCTTCCAGACGCGGCACGCGCTGGCGCCCAGCCAGTGGCGCGTAGCGGTGGAGCCAGACGAGGAAGGTCGCGATCTTGTAGAAAAAGCCCTGGATCGCCGTCTCGGCCAGCCCTCCCAACGCCAGCCAGACCACGGCCACCCACAGCGCGGAGGACGGCCGCAGGCCGAGCGCCATCCCGGCCACGAGGAGCACTGCCGCCACCAGCCCACCGGCCGCCGCGACCAGGGCGAAGGGGATGTGCACGTCGAAGCCCCGGCGCCGCCGAACTCGGTAGAGATGCACCAACTGCGCGGCGAAGAGCACCTGTCCCGCGGCGATCGCGAGCGCCCCAGCGAGGCGCAACGCGGCGTCGGTGCGGAGCAGGAACGCCGCGACAAGCAGCCAGGCACCGCCGGCCATCAGCACCAGTCCACCCCACGCTGCCGGGCGCCACAGGGCATCCTCCGCCAGCGTGAACATCCCCACGAGCCGGTAGGCGACGCCGGCCAGCAGCACCGGCACCCACCCCGCCAGCAAGAAGGTGACGTGGACACCCAGGAGCGGGTAGGTCATCGCTCCGAGGAAGCCGTTCCCCTTGCTGCCTGCCAGCAGCAGTCCGGCCACGATGCCTCCGGCGAGGCCCGCCAGCCCCACGGCCAGGTGCCAGGCCACCACGTCCCAGCGCTCCGCCCGACGCAGCGTCGTGCCGACCACCCAGATGTAGAGGCCGAACGCAACGACCAACAGGGTCGCGCCCGTCCCCATCGCCCAGTGCTGCAGCGTCAGGAGCCCCGGCAAGAGAAAGGCCAGCCCAGCCAGGAACGTCCAGAACGAGGCCCGCCCCACGCGGACCGATGCCAGCGGCGTCTGCAGGACGACCGGCACGAGCTGGTACGTGGCGCCGAGGATCACAGCGGCCACAACTCCGAGGGTGTTGAGGTGCACGAAGGCGAGCAAACGTAGATCGCTGAAGCTCCCCGCGAAGAGCGGCACCGCAAACGGCGCCAGCACTGCCACGGCGAGGAGCCCGACCATGCCGAGTGCCATGAAGCGCGCGGGGAGGTCCAGGTCCGGCGCGTGTGCGCTGCTGATTCCGCCAGGGGGGCGCATCATTGGGCCTCCACGTTGGCGGTCTTCTCGATCAGCAGTTCAACCCGTCCCGGGCCGAGCTCGCGCGTCTCATGACGGTAGCCGAGCGCGTCGAGCCGTGGGTAGAGGTGCATCGGCCGCCGGACGTGGTGCACCAGCAGGGTGCCACCGACAGGCAGCGCTTCGAGCGCTTCCATGATCCGGATCATCGGCTCGGGCGGCACCAGATCGCTCACGTCGATCGTCACCGTGGCGCTCGGGGATTCCCAATCAAGCGCCGGAGCGTCCGCGGCCGGCTGTGATTGCAGTACCGCGTCACGCCTCCGCCCACCGGCATGGAAGAAGAGGATCTCCCAGTCCTCAGGACCGTGCTGCCGGGCATAGTGGACGAAGCCGCGCTGCCCGAGCACGTCGTAGAGCGGGATCGGCTCGAACGTGTTCCAGAGGCGGAACGCG